>VFQS010000726.1_pt1 | contig 34388 bp, 33 predicted proteins | sample 3512361 | NCBI WGS metagenome assembly VFQS01 (sample SAMN10412375, study PRJNA504923) | tailings metagenome | isolation source: Relicate 1 Philex TSF3 active mining | place: Philippines
CAGATGACGCAAAATGGATGAATCCGAATGCGCCTTCTGTGATAGGAAAGCAAGCCTTGACAAGTGAGCTTTCTAAACTTTTAAATGCAGGAATTGGTTCAGCAAAGTTAAATACAACCGATGTATGGGGGGATGAAAACTTCGTAACTGAGGAAGGAAACTATGTTTTAAACGCCAAAGATGGTAGTCAAATGGACGTTGGGAAGTACATTGTGCTTTGGAAGAGAGTAGATGGGAAGCTGATGTTCTTCAGAGATATGTTCAGTTCAGATTTACCAGCTGCTCCAGTGAAGTAAAATTAGAAGAGACAAATTCTCAGGGAGTTATAAAAGAATTAAATAAACTATCATTGAATTTCTTTTATTCTTAGGGTGTGTTTCAGGCTTGAGTAAGCAATTGCTCAAGCTTTGAAACTTTATACAGATAATAGTTGAAAAATGTTAACCCTTGTAAATTAAATACTTACAAGGGTTTTCTTTTTAGGGTGCACAGAAAGGTGCACAGTTTTTTGGGTACCTGAAATTCTCAAGTTCGGCATTTCCATATAATAGGATAACTGAGAGAAAGGAACTGAAATCTTATTGTGAAAGCGGTTATCGTTAATTTAATCAATGATCTAATTCTTTATCAATTAATTTGAGTAATTCATTTGCATTTTGTTGTTGCATTTTAATCATTATTTCATAGTACGAAACATAACCTCCAAGTACCCATATATAGTTTGCGTATTCATATAATGCTTTTTTACTGGAGTTTAAAAATTTACTTCCAGTTAATACCTCAATTCGATTAAGTTCATTTTTATCCAGAATAATTTCGTTGAGTTTTTCTGGCATCCCAATGGTTGTCATGTGTATAATTCCATTTTGCATTTTATGTGCATTGACCCAATGCTCCATTATGACACTTTCCTGAAGATTAATAGTTTTCTTCCATCTGTCATAATCAGAAATTTTTCTAACTATTTCCTGATTTTTAATCAATCGATAACCACCTGCATTTTTTAATTGGTCAATGGTTCCAGAAGAAAAATTGGGGGCAATTAATGTAGCCGTAATTTTTGTACTAATCAGGTAAATGGAATCTATATCATCATCAGTAAACACTGATTTATAGAGTAATTTTTCTAATTTCTTACCCATTCTTTTTAAACTTTCCATTCCTTGTATTCGAATAGCCATCTCAGCTGAATCGGATTTTAAATCGAGAGCCATGCCATTGATGTAATCATGTTCTTTGTGCCGTTCTGCACGGTACTCCAAATAATATTCAGCCATGAATCCTAAAAAAACCGCAAAGAACAGCATTAAGAATTCAGAAAGATACTCTTTCCATTTTTGGGGATGATGAGAATGATGATGTACTTCCATTTTATAAAAATTAATGATGAATATAAGAAAATGTCCTCAATTGGTTTTCCCATTTTAAGGGCGTTTTCAAAATTAAAAATATCCATTCCACCAAGAATTAATCCTTAGATAGAATTAGATCATATACATTTGGCTTCATAAGTATATCACTATGCGATCCATTATATTTAAATACCTCCTTTATTCAATTTTTATTTGTTGTCACTTGAAATTGTTCGCTCAGGAAACCATTGCAGAAAAACATCGTCCTGTTTACCATTTTACACCCGCACAAAATTGGATGAATGATCCCAATGGAATGATCTATTTTAACGGCACTTACCATTTATTTTATCAATATCATCCATTTTCTTCTGTATGGGGTCCAATGCATTGGGGACATGCAACGAGTAAGGATTTGATTCAATGGAAACATCAACCTATTGCATTGTATCCTGATAAAAACGGTACCATATTTTCTGGTAGTGCTGTATATGATCAGCAAAATACCAGTGGACTTGGAATAAACGGGAAGGGGCCTTTGGTTGCTGTTTTTACATATCACAATGATTCATTGGCTAAAACTGGAAGTAAGGTTTTTCAAACACAAGGTATTGCATACAGCAATGATGAAGGGATGACATGGACAAAGTTCGAACGGAATCCCGTCTTGAAAAACCCTGGTATCAAAGATTTTCGTGATCCTAAAGTTTTTTGGCATGAAGCATCTGCCAAATGGATAATGACCTTGGCTGTATTTGACAGAATCCACATCTATGGGTCTAAAAACTTAATTGATTGGGAAAAACTTAGTGAATTTGGTATTGGATACGGCGTACCGAATATTCTGTGGGAATGTCCAGATCTGTTTCCATTAAAATACAAGAACAAAACAATTTGGGTATTGATTTCTAATATCAATCCCGGTGGCCCCAATAAAGGATCCGCCACTCAATATTTTATAGGTGATTTTGATGGCAAATCATTTCTACCGTTTGATCATGATATTCGTTGGGCAGATTTTGGTCCGGATGAATACGCAGGCATAACATGGTCAAATACAGGAGAAAGAAAAATATTTACCGGATGGATGAGCAATTGGATGTATGCCCAACAGGTGCCAACCGAAAAATGGAGAAGTGCATTGACCATTACCAGGGAATTGAGTTTGAGGGAAGTTAACGGTAAATATTATTTAGCCTCAACACCTGTGCATGAACTGGATAAGTACAAGGGAAGGCTGATCAATGAAATTCAAAACAAACGCGTATTCAATGGAACAGCCATTATAGAAGCAGTTGATATACCAGTGGATGATTTTTCAATTATTTTCTCAAATACCAAAAGAGAATCACTCACAATAGGGTATAGTAAATCTGCTGGTCATTACTTTATTGATCGTACCAAATCAGGGAATACTCAGTTCCATAAAGATTTTGCGCAAGTAAGCAAAGCAGTTAGAATTTCAAATTCATCAACCATCAATTTCAAACTGGTTATTGATGTTGCTTCTGTTGAGTTGTTTGCCGATGATGGCCTGACTGTGATGACAAGCATTTATTTTCCGTCTACACCATTTAATACAATAACAATGAATGGGAAACTACTGAAAACAAAATTCTTTGAGCTGAAGTCTATTATTAAATAACCGGGATTATATTCTAAAAATATTTCATGCTCAAAATATACTTTTTAGGTCTTATTGTTTTGATGGTTGCTATAATCTTGAATGGTTTAGTGAGTAAATGGGGAATAACAGGATGGTATGATTTTATCAATCAATTGCTGCTTCAGGGCAAGCAGGTATTTCGTCGATTAACGATCATCGATTATACCTGGTTGTTTCTTATGTATCCTTTTCTTCTGGGAGTTGCTGCAAAGCTTGGAGATTTTTTATTTGATTGGATATCCAGTAAAATATGAAAGTTTGAGTAAGTAAACACTCACTCAAGGACTTTTTAGGGTGCTCAGAATGGTGCACAGTTTCAGGCTTTCCTGAATTTTCCTACTTTGACTTCTCCGTGTTTTAAGATAAGTGAGAAGGGGGGAGAACGTAAGGGGTATTAATTAAATTTTGTATTCAATTCAAATTCCTGAACTCCAGGGGAGTTATGCCCATTTTTTGCTTGAAGAGTTTATTGAAGTATGGAGGGTACTCAAACCCAAGCGCATAAGCAATTTCACTGATGGTTGAATCTGAATGAAGTAATTTGTTTTTGGCTTCTTCCAGTAAATAATAGTGGATGTGCTCCTGTGCATTTCTACCTGTTTCTTTTTTTAGCAGATCACTCAAATAACCAGGTGAAAGGTGAACTTGATCCGCAAGTTGTTTTACAGTTAGTAAACCATTCTTTTCAGATAGAAGATTAGAAAAATGTGCAAGAATGATTTGTTCAATTTGAGATACCACAGTTTTATTGGTCTGACTTCGTGTGATCAATTGTCTGCCATAAAATCTTGAGCAGTAATTTAATAACAGTTCAATATATGATATGATGATATGCTGACTATGTGTATCAATATTTTCTCTCAGTTCAAATTCTATTTTCTCTACACATTGAATAAGTATGTTTTTCTCTTTTTCAGAAAGATGTAATGATTCTGATATCTCATAGGAGAAAAAATTATATTGCTTGATTGTACTGCCAAGGGTAGATGAACGAATCAGATCAGGGTGAAAAAATACCCCCCATCCAATCATATTTTCTTTTACTTCAATTTCTTCGTCTGCCTCAATTACTTGGTTGGGAGCAATGCAAATCAGACTTCCATCCTGAAAATCTATATGCTTCCTTCCATACTTTAATGTGTTCTTACACTAATTCTTGAACATGATAGAGTAGAAGTCAGTGATGAATTTCGTCTTCCCATTCGAATGTTCATTTACTTTACTGAAATCCAGCACAGCCACCAATGGGTGATGGCTGTGACCCAGATTAAACAGTTTATACAAGTCTGAAATTGATTTTAAATGCAATATTCTTTTCAAGTATTATAATTTGAAAAATTTCCTATTCATGTTCACAATAAAATTATACCCCAGTAATTTATTCATCAAGTTATACATTTTTGCATCCGACCCTGCCATATACCGTAATCTATTTTTCCCGTCTGTTGCTGCTTCATAAATCACTTTAGCCACAGTGCTTACTGGGCCAGCATTTTTTATCATTTTGGGGAAAACTGCCATAATCTTATCTACGATATTCTGGTATTCATTTAGGTTTGTATCATGATTGAAGTCAAATGATCTTCCTGCAAAATCTGTTGCAATGGCTCCAGGTTCTACAATTTTTACTTTTCCACCAAACTGCTCGACCTCGTATCTCAAAGATTCTGAAATTCCCTCTACTGCAAATTTTGTTCCATGGTAAAGTGAGCCCAGTGGGAAAGTCATTTTTCCGCCCATGGAAGAGATATTAATAATCATTCCACTTTTATTTGTACGAAAATGGGGAAGAACAGCTCTTGTAACATCCATCAAACCAATCACATTGGTATTGAACTGACGCAGTACTTTTTCTCTTGGAAAAGATTCCAATGGTCCGTATGCACCATATCCTGCATTGTTCACAAGCACATCAATCTTCCCAAATACTTCAATTCCTTTTTTGATTGCTTCATCAATACTGTTCAGATCCAAAACATCCAGTCGGGTGACCAATACATTCTTGAGCGTATTCAATTCAGTTTCCTTTTCAGGGTTTCTCATTGTTGCGATCACATTCCAACCTTTGGATTGAAAAAATTTAGCTGTTTCTTTTCCAATACCGCTGCTTGTGCCCGTAATTAAAATGGTTTGTTTCATCTTTTTGCCGTAAAGATGACCAATACTCACTGTGTATATGTTATACTATTTCACGGACTTGTTATATTTTATATTGGTAATTAGAATATTCGGTTAAAAAATGCACATTTTTTTTGTTCCCTGAAACCTTTGTGTTTGAATTAACCAATTTATAAGATAAGTGAGGAGAGGGAGAAAGTAGCTGAATATTTCAAATTTCTGATCAGTTATTAAAACAGGGACACTTAAAAGCGTTCAAAGGATAGATGGATGCATATTCTCAGATGTCACCGATGGCTGATATTCTGCAGCACTTGAAAACGCTTAAATCGAAAATGGGTGATAATATCAAAGTATAACCTTTTACCTTTACACATCGAAACACATTGCCAAATCAACCGCAGGAATGGAATTGTTTTGTTTCAATACCCCTTGCGTTGAAGACAAATAACCAAGAAATTCAGTATGATACATTTGAATAGATATGAGACGGTGAATGTGTTTAAATATTCAAAATACCTATTGATTTATTTTTTATTCAATTTGCTGGTAGTTGTTGTAAACGGGCAAAAACTAAAGGAATTCATCGTTGATAAGAAAGAACACTTACTGGGGAAATTTGAAGATAGTACTGGTAAATCCAACTATATTGTATACCCTACGCTGGCCTATACCCCTGAAACCAGAACTGAAATAGGACTTGTGAATCTTGTTCTTTTTTATGCCAATCACAACAAGAAAAACAGGCTCAGCGAGATCAATACATTCAGTTTCTATACTGCAGAAAAACAATATGGGATTTGGCTAGAACATGCAATTTATGGTGACGGAGAAAAATGGTTTTTTCTTGGAAGAGGTAAATTTCAATACTTCCCCATGAAATATTATGGTATTGGAATAAAATCACCTGAAAAAGGATTCGCCGTGGTAAGTAATACCAATATTCAACTTCGTGAAAGGGTACTCAGAAAAATAAAAGGAAATCTTTTTGCCGGAGCCGAGTTTGATTTTCAAAAAATGTACAATGTAACATTCAACAGCGCAAATACAGTTGGTTATGAGTATCCAACCGGATACAAGGGTTCGAGTAACATGGGCATAGGAATGGGCCTGGTATATGATAATAGAAAAAATGTAATGAACGTGAGGAAAGGTTTGTTTGCTGAACTTGCTTTTCTCAATTATTCCGCATCGCTTGGCAGCACCCATTCGTTCTTCAGTACCCAGTTTGATTTCCGTTATTTTAGAGAAGGATTTAATCCAAGAGATGTATTGGCATTTCAGGGATCTGCACAGTTCAATAATGGAGATGTTCCTTTCAACCAAATGGCCATGATGGGAGGAGAGAGCATGATGCGGGGATATTACCTTGGAAGATTCAGGGATAAGAATATTTTTACAACGCAGGCGGAGTACAGGTTTCTTCCATTTGCATTCAGCAAAAGATTGGGTGCAGCCGCTTTTGTTTCCACTGCAACAGTAGCGCCAACTGCAAAAACTTTATTATCATCAACATTTAAAATGGCCGGTGGCGTAGGAGCAAGGTATCTCATCTTCAAATCAAAAGATATTTTTGTACGTTTTGATGTTGGATTTACCCGTGAAGGCAAGGGATATTATTTTTACATTGGGGAAGCTTTTTAATCTCTTTCCTTGTATCATTGATTTAACATTTTTGATGAAAGGGCAGCTCCTCAGACCTATTATTAGACAACAAAAAGCTATTCACCACTGCGAATGGCTTGTCAAAATTGGCTTCCTGAAATCTTTGTGTTCCATTTATCCATGTCAAAAGATAAGTGAGGAGAAGAGAAAGTAAAGGGGTAATTTAGATTATGGTCAAAGTTTTTATCGCTGCGAGTCTTGACGGTTATATAGCTGATCAGCATGGGTCGGTTGATTTTCTCTATAAGTACCCTGAACCTGCAGGTGAAGATATGGGGTACAATCATTTCATGTCAACTGTTGATGCTTTGGTGATGGGAAGGAAAACATTTGAAACGGTACTTGGCTTTGGGGTTGAATGGCCATATACAAAACCGGTTTTTGTATGGACTTCTCAATTGAAATCTGTTCCAAAAGAATTAGAAGCAAAAGTTCAATTCATACATGGGCATCCGAAACAGATCATATTGAAACTAACTGAAATGAATCTTCATCATCTATACATTGATGGAGCAAAAACCATTCAATCGTTTTTAAATGAAGACCTGATTGATGAAATGACAATTACGACCATACCATTGCTACTTGGTTCGGGTATTCCTTTATTCAATGATATTACAAAAGAGATAAAATTTAAGGGTGTTGAAAGTAAAACATACTCACATGGAGTAATTCAAAGTGTATATAAAAGAATTTAGTAGAAAATTGATTGCACGATTTTTCTATTTTTCTTGCACGAAAAGGGGAACAGTTTCATTAGGTTCAATCGTTATAGTCTTATTTGCTTAATATACCTGTATTCATTTCCCTTCCATTTTGTTTACATAATCCAGTGAACCCAACCTGACTCTGATGGGCAGTCCGGTTTTCTTTTCAAATTTCCATTCCTGTCTGCAGACATATCCCTGCCTGGTGCTGATGAAATCCGGCCTGACAGCAGTAGTTGGTTTTTGGGGTTGAGAAGGATACAAGGTGGATTTGTAAACCAATGTTTTGGGAAATGAGGTTTTTTGTTGTGCAAGACAACAGTTGAATGTGGTTAAGAATATGATGATCAATAGGCGCATATGCTCCATCATTGTTCATAAAGGTACAACCTTTGAAAGCTTACAGGTATATTGTTATAAAAAATCAATATCAATGACACCAGACATCAATCATCAATTCTTATATTTCATTTTATCCAATAATTAAACTACCTTTGTGCTTCTTGATGTTATTGCTCTTTGTGTTTGTGCAGTTTTTTCTTCTCAAATATGTTGTTGTTCTAACGTAAGGCAGATAAAGCACTGGTTCCGTAGCAGTGGCCTTATCACATTTATCATTTAATCATTTTACAAGTGTCATTTAAAAATTTAAGACTCATTGAGCCTATATTGAAGGCTTTGGACGAAGAAGGGTATGAAACACCCACACAGATTCAACAAAAATCAATCACTCCCATTTTAGACAGAAAAGATATTTTGGGTTGTGCGCAAACAGGAACAGGAAAGACGGCTGCCTTTACCATTCCCATTTTACAGTTGATGCATGAACAGCGAGCTGCAAGTTCCAGCCGCTTGCGGAGTATGGAAGTACTGATACTGACTCCAACACGTGAATTGGCAATTCAAATTGGTGAGAGCATTGCTGCCTATGGCAGACACCTCTCCCTCAAACACCTGGTTATTTTTGGGGGAGTCTCACAACATGCCCAAGTGAATGCCATCCGAAATGGCATAGATATTTTGGTTGCTACACCAGGCAGGTTGTTGGATTTGATGCAACAGGGACATATTACCCTTTCCAACATCAAATATTTTGTATTGGATGAAGCCGATCGCATGCTTGACATGGGATTTATCCATGATGTGAAGAAAATTATTGCTAAACTTCCTGCTAAAAGACAATCTCTTTTCTTCTCCGCCACCATGCCTCCTGAAATCAGTCAGCTTGCAGACATGTTGCTGAAGGATCCTGTGAAAATTGAAGTAACACCTGTTTCTTCAACAGCAGAGATGATTCAACAAGCCGTATATTTTGTAGATAAAACCGATAAGCAGGATTTGTTGATCGATATTCTCAAGGACAGGTCTATAGAATCTCTCTTGGTATTTACGCAGATGAAACATGCAGCAGACAAGCTTTCCAGGCGACTCCATGCTGCTGGTATTTCTGCTGCAGCAATTCACGGCAATAAATCGCAAAATGCCAGACAAACTGCATTAGAAAATTTTAAAAATAAAAGAATCAGGGTACTTGTTGCAACAGATATTGCTGCAAGAGGAATAGATATTGATCAATTGTCGCATGTTCTGAATTATGAACTCCCCAATGTTCCAGAAACATATGTGCATCGCATAGGCAGGACAGGCAGAGCAGGTGCTTCGGGTATAGCTATTTCGTTTTGCTGCAGAGAGGAGAGGGCTTATTTGAGGGATATTGAAAAGCTGATCAAAAAATCGGTCCCTGTAAAACAGTGGGAAAGCCGTTCTGAAGAGAGATCATCCAGTAAACTGCCGCAATCATTCGATAAAATTGAAAATAGCAGATCCAATAAAAGGATTGCTATTCAGAAACGGGAAGTGGTTTTAGGGTAGCTTATTTTGCTATACGGTTGAATGCGTTCATCATATACAAAGCAGTATCCACAAACTCTTTGCCCTTATTCATTTTATCTGAGGCAGCTCTTTCAAGCGCCAGCTCTTCATTTTGAGTAGTTAGAATGCCAAAAATGACTGGTATATCAATCTGTGTTGCTAAATATGAGTGACCTTGTGTTACATAATTGCATACATATTCATAATGATCTGTATCCCCTTTGATGATGGCACCAATAACTATGACAGCATCTGGGTTTAAAGCAGCGACTATTTTCTTCGTATATCCAACTGTTTCTATGGCCCCGGGACAATCAAATATGCGATGATCAATATTTTTTTGTACTAGTTCATGCACACATCCTTCTAAAAGTTTATCAGTAATTTCTTCGTTGAATACAGATCTTACGATTGCGATCATTGTTCCAGTATTATTTGATGTTTTGCAATGTTGATTTTGTCTTTCAAGTATCTTTCGTTGTATGAAGTAACCTGCGAATTGACCTGGGTAATATTGGCTGAAAGTCCATTCTTTAGAACAGTATTCAGTTTATCGGAGTTATTGGTGATCAAGTCAAAGTCTTCTATGTTAAAATATTTCAGCATCCAGACAGCATCTTGGTAATTTCTGTTATCCCTGGGGAGTCCAAGTTTTTCATTTGCTTCAAACGTATTGAGTCCTTCCTCCTGAAGTGCATATGCTGCAATTTTATTTGATAAACCTATACCTCTTCCCTCATGTCCTTTCAGGTATATTAAAATTCCATTCCCATGCTCTTGAATCAGTTTCATTGATTTTTCAAGCTGATCTCTGCAATCGCATCGCAAGCTTGAAAGCACATCACCTGTTATACATTCACTGTGTATTCTTACGATTGGTTTTTTATTTGGTTTTGAATCTTTGATGAGTGCAATATGTTCAGTCTGCGTGAAATTATTTTTAAATACATGAACAGTGAAGTTCCCAAATTGAGTTGGCAGTTGAGCGCTGGAGGAATGTACTACATGATTTTCGGTGAGAATCCTGTGGTCCAAAATTTGTTGGATAGAAACAATTGGCAGTCCGTGTTCTTTTGCAAAAGCTAACAACCCTTCTCTTCTCATCATTGTTCCATCTTCTTGCATGATTTCACAGATGATGGCTGCTGGGTAGTGGCCAGTGATTTTACATAAATCTACACTTGCTTCTGTGTGTCCTTCTCTCTCCAGCAATCCTTGTTTTTTTGCAACAACAGGGAATAGATGTCCGGGTTTGATAAAATCAGTTGGAGTAGCATTTTTATCTGTAACAAGTTTTGCTGTCAGAGATCTTTCATGGGCTGAAATTCCAGTTGTAGTACCATGTTTAACAGCTGCATCAATTGGATCAAAAAATGCTGTGTGAAACAGATCCTGCTGATTGCTTCTGAGTGGTTTCAAGTCAAGTCGCTCAGCAGTCGATAAATCAATAGCTATGCAAATCAACCCTCTTCCCTTGGAAGCGCAAAAGTTTATTTTTTCAGGTGTTGAGCTATCAGCAGGAAAAATAATGTCGCCTTCGTTTTCTCTTGACAACGCATCAACGACGATGACGGGATTCCCTTTTTTAAAAGCTTCCAGGGCTATATGGAGGTCAGTAAACTTCATTTTCCTTTTTTCAAAATCCGCTCTGTGTATTTGGCCAGTATGTCAAATTCCAAGTTAACTGAAGAACCCTTCTTCAATGTTTGCATGTTTGACTTTTGGAGCGTTACCGGTATGATACAAAGTTCAAAGCTGGATTTATTTACCTTATTCACAGTGAGACTTACGCCGTTCACTGCTACAGATCCTTTATAAACAACATATTGTGCAAATTGTTTGGGCAGATTGATTTCGATAAACCATACCTCTTCCAGTCTTTTTACCTTTTTTACTTGCGAAATACTGTCTACATGCCCCAATACATAATGACCGCCTAAAAAGTCCTGTTGTGAGAGTGGCAGTTCCATATTGACAATAGACCCTTTTTTATATTGTCCGATGATGGTTTTGTCAAGGGATTCAGGGGAGACAAAAAAGCTTACTGTATTCCTTTTTTGTTGAATCATTGACAGGCAAGCACCATCAATCGCTATACTTTCACCATTTTTGAGCTTGGGTATTTTATTTGATGACAAGATTTCTATTTCAATTCCATCCTTTGTGCTCTTCAAAGCAACAACCTTACCTTTATGGACGATACCAGTAAACATCAGTAAATATTTCCGCAAAACTAGTTGAAAATGGCAATGGATTCTTTCATGGAAGCAGCATTTAACATTGCAAAAACAGCTGATTTTATGCGTGTTCGACCCAATCCTTTGGTGGGAGCTGTGGTGGTTTCAAGTGATGGGGTTATTATAGGGCAAGGTTGTCATGAGCAATTCGGTCAGGCACATGCAGAGGTCCATGCCATCAACAATGCATTGCGTCAAAAAAGTGATTTAAGTGATTGCAGCCTCTATGTTACATTGGAACCATGTTCTCATCAGGGCAAAACACCTCCTTGCACGGAGCTGATTAAAAAACACGGTATCAAGAGAGTGTTTGTTGGTTCAAGAGATCCAAATCCCTTGGTGAGTGGAGTAGATGTATTGAGGAATGCTGGCATTGATGTGGAGGTACAGCATCATCAGGAGTTGATCGATTTGAACAGACCTTTTTTTGTTAATCATCGGCTGAAACGTCCTTATGTTTCTCTTAAAATGGCCATGACCATTGATGGAAAAATTGCAGACAGAAATGGAAACAGTAAATGGTTGAGCAATGAGGAGAGCAGAAAATATGTTCACGAGCGCTTGAGAACAGAAGCGGATGCCATTCTAACCACATACCACACTGTTTTTAAAGACAATGCACAATTGAATATCAGAAAATCAGATGGTTCTGTTCTTGACAAGGATATACTTATAATAGACCGGGATTTTCAGTTATTGAAGCCTGAAAATGCTGGCCTGTCTATTTTTAAATCACATCCTCACTCTACTATCTTTTTATTTGGTCTTCATAAACATCTGAACGATATACCTGATAATGTGAAATTAATTTTTACTGATTTTGATCAAGAGGGGAATATTAAGTTGGATACTATGTTGAAGATGCTACTTGAGTACAAGTATTTTCAAATACTCGTTGAAGCTGGAAGTAAGTTGGCAACCCAAATGATGATCCATGATTGCATTGATGAAATGAAATTGTTTGTTGTACCAGCAGTTTTTCTTGATAATCAGGCGATTTCTAGTTTTAATCATGATCATCATGTAAGTCTTTTAGATGCAAAGAAGTTTCAATTATCTGGTGTCTATCAGTTCAATTCAGATGTGCTATTGTCTTATGTGAAAAATATCTCATAATCAAGACACTTCATTACCATTTATCAAGCTTCGAGATTCAGTATTGGAAGAATCGTTTGCAATGAAATTATGTCTTTTCGTTTCTGTTTGCCCTGCCGAATAAAATTTGGAAAAAAAGGGGAGCAATAAATAGGTAAACAACCCAGCTTTTTTTTAGAAAAGAAAGCGGGATGATAAGAGCATAAATAACGGTTGGTAAAATAATTCTCCAACACATATTGTGGTAAAGTCTTTTGTCTACATCTTGGTCAATGAATTTTTTCTCCCATGCGTAGACAAGCATTGCCAGGTGAAGGATGCTAACCAAAATGAGATTCAGGCTGTATATAATGACACTGATGGAAGTATACAGATAGTTCGCAAGAAATCCGGATGAAAAGGGGATGAGGCAAACAAACATCAAAAAGAAAATGTTCAACCAAATACTGAATATATTGGTTTTGGTCATATGATGATGGTTGAAATGTGTATCTACCCAGAAGGCACCAACGATGATAAATCCAAGAAAAAAGATAAACAGCTTGGGTATGATTTGATCCAACATGAATTTTTTCAAATTTTGCTCGTCTTCACCCGCTGGCACAACCAGTGCCAATGAGAGTATTGTGATGACAATGGCAAAAACAGCGTCCGTCAATGCCTGAATCCGATTGACATTTAGTTCGGTAAAATGAATGATATTTCTTTTTTTCATGTTACCAAACTAGGCTGAAACAGATTCTTAAAAAATAACATTTGTAATACATATTTATGATTACAATCTTAAGAAGATGCATATTTGGAAAGTGGGAGCAGTGCTATTTAATTCTATATATTTTATGCTATTTAAAAACAGGCCCAATTAGATTTTTATAAAAGACTGATTTCTTCGCATTCATTTTAGCTGTATGTTCATCAATATGTCATCATTTATCTTCCAATACACTTTACCATTTATTTTGATTTTCACCATGTTGTTATATTTAATGTACTTTAGTGTATTGTGCAATTAAAATACACCCATGAAAAAAATATTTCTACCAATATGCATATTGTTTGTTTGTTCATCAGTATCCGCTCAGTACAGCCTTGAAAAGTTATGGGAATCGGATTCAGTTACACTGAAAGGTCCTGAATCCGCAACCTTTGATCCGGTTTCAAAAAGAGTTTACATTTCAAGCATGAACAGCGGGTCTCTTGTGCAAATGAACACAGATGGGAAGATAATCAACAGTGCCTGGGCAACTGGATTGAATGCGAACAAGGGGATTGGTTTTCACAAGGGCCTTCTCTACAACGCCGAAACTGCAGCTGTAGCCGTGATCGATATCAAAAATGGCACCTTGGTAAAACGTATTCCCGTTCAAGGAGCGGTGATGTTGAATGATTTGGATGTTGATGAAAAAGGGATTGTTTACGTAAGTGATACAAGAGCGGGGAAAGTATATAAAATTGAAGATGATCAACCCATTGTGTATCTTGAAAATATACCCGGAGCGAACGGCATTTTGACTGTAGGATCGGATTTGTACGTTGCAGGGAGCAATACATTTCAAAAAATCAATACTGCAAAAGAGCTTACAAAAATAGGTGAGGGCTTCGAAAACGGTCTCGATGGCATTGTGATGCTCTCAAAAGATGCATTTATTCTGAGTAATTACAGAGGTATGATATATTATGTAACTGCAAAAGGCGATAAACAAATATTGTTAGACACCCGTGATAAAAAAATCATGGCCAATGATATCAGCTATGATAAAAAATCCAATACGCTCTTTGTACCTTCTTTCGGTACCAACCGTATTATCGCATATCGTTTGAGAGAAGGAATGAAAAATTAATTCTTTTTCAAGTGATCCTGTCCCATTGTATTTGGGATAAGCTATTTTATGTACAAAGACTTCAGTAAAGTGATTTTCTTTTCAAGCAGTTTAATTTCTTCTTGGTGTATTTCTCTTGATATTTTAAAATACTGGGCCATCATTTGAGGTTGAATGATGGGTTCTATTTTATTATTCAACCCATCTTGTACATTTTCATCAAAATGCTTGATAGCCTGATTATCTGTTTCAAGTACACCAGATATGAGAGACAATAATTCATCAGTTACCTGGATCTTACCGTTTTCTATTCTTGCCAACTTGCTTTGGCTCATGCCAATCTTTTTGGCTACATAGGTTTGCGTTAAGTTTTTAAATTCTCTGATGTTTTTGATCTGTGTGCCGACGCTATTCATCATTAAAAAAATTTTGAAAGCTTTTTTTATAATTTATTCATGTTTTAGTATGCATAACTGATTGCATGATCATTACTGAATTTAATGATATCATTAATAAATTTTAGAAAGCCTTTTAAATAATTTATTCATTTTTCCGAATGCATTATTTAATCGGAAGACAATTGATAAACTTAATTGCATCACCTTTGAACATTCATCTATCATTCAATATCATTTCTAACATAGCTTCCAATCAGAGCCTTTAGGCAATGCTTACGAGGGTGCTTTCCAGCACCCTTTCTTTTAAGGGGTTGTTTGTATAGGTTAGCAGAAATGAAATGGTGGAGCGGAGGTGATCAACGAAATATATGATTATTCAATAATGTGTTGGGGAATTTGAAAATCATAAAATTTAGAGATCATTGTATTTATTTTGATAGAGCCCATCAAATAATTCTGAAGGACTGCACCCGAGTGTATTTGAGATGAGGTAGAGTGTGTAAGCCGTTGGATTGCGTTTACCCAGTTCTAGTCTGCTGATTTGTGAATAGGGCATACCCGCCTCCATTGATAGTTTTTCCACTGTCAATTTTCGCTGCAACCTTTTTTCTCTAACGTTTTGCCCTAACTTTTTTATGAACTCTTCTTTATGAACTCTTCTTTGCTGTTCATATCAAAGCATAAATGTATGAGGCCAAAAAGCCTTACACAAGAGCCTTTAGGCCTTATTTACATCTAATGTAAATACTTCCTCCATAAAAGTAGTTCGGTGGTTGGATCATTTTTTTCCTGATGCGGTTCCGTATCAGGAGTCAATGACTTTGCTTCGTTATGGGCACAATTAAAACAAATTGTAAATCAATTATTTAAAAAATAGCTGTTGCGTGCTTGATAAGTCACAATCAATTCACAATCAAATTATTCAGAAGAAATAATGTCTTTTATGATATGAACATGGTGTCTGGTATGAATATCCAGCATGATAAAAGTATTTTCCTTGTGGAGTTTGCCAAAAACGGGGTGTAAAAAATATTGTTTGGGACGTGCTTTTTGTAGTTCCGCGATAGACATCCTTGTTTTTGCAAACAGTGCATCAAAATCTACAGGCTCTTTCTGTTTGGGTTTTACGATATCAGGTGCAATCCCTCTCCCTCTCGGAATTTTATTTAGCGTGAATACGATGGTTCTCGAAACATTAAACTTCCATTTGTATTTGTCTGGATCAGATTTGATAACTGATTCAATGATTTTTATTATGACCAACAGTGCATGTTCAATATGCCATCCTATATTGACACTTGAAACAGTTTCATTTATTTTTTCAGCATCAGCTACGTGTGCATACAGTTCAGATAGAGGGGTTTCAAGATTTCTCATGTTGCATGCTTGGGTTGTTTATTTCTTATTTTAATCATTTATGAATAAACATGCTTTATTCACTGGTGTTTTATCAAGATTATATGTGAAATAAAAAATATTTATAGGAATGCTATCATTCTCAGTCGCTTGATTGGCCATCCGCTTCATTTTTTTAAATATTTAACATATTTATTCCCTGTTAAGAAAGGGTCTCATTCTTTCCCGATCTACATTTACCCATAAAATGGGGTTATAACCGTTCATCCAAATCTTGAAAAACCGATGAACGCCCCTGATAATTTTGTATTCACTTAAAAACATTCTTTATGAAAAAGCTCTTTGTTTACGTAGCTCTGATGCTCCCCATTGTTTTGCTCTCACTCAATATCCAGGCACAAACGGCCGATGAGATCATTGAAAAATACATCACTGCCATCGGCGGTAAAGAAAAATGGAAACAAGTAATGTCAATGAAAGTAAATGGCTTTATTGAGGTTCAGGGTATTAAAATCAATTTCACCCAGCAGGCAATTCACAATGTAGGTGTGAGAGTCGATGCTGAATTCCAGGGACAAAAAATCATTGATATCACAACACCTACAAAAGGCTGGTCTCAAAATCCATTTGGAGGCAGATCATCTCTGCAGCCCATCTCTGAGGAAGAGTTGAAACAAAAGCTCGATGAATTGGATATTCAGGATGAATTCATTGACTATGCTTCCAAAGGTTCAACGGTAGAATTTTTGGGTAAAGATGAAGAAGATGGGAATGAATTCTATAAAGTAAAGATGACTTCCAAAAACAACAATGAGAGTGTTTATTTCTTTGATGTCAACACTTCTTTGATTTATAAAGAAGAAAAAACGGTCAAACAACAGGGGCAAGAAATGAAAATGGTTACCAAAGTATTAGATTATAAAACCATCCCTTTCGGTATTAAGATTCCGCATAAATCTGAGCAAATGGGACAAATACTTGTAACCGATAAGATAGAGATCAACACTACCATTGATGAAAACATCTTCAAAGGAAATTAATCATATGTACAGGGTTAAACTACTTCTCAGCAGTTTGCTGTTTGGCGCATTTTCATACATCCATGGGCAGACTGCATCAACAGGTTTGCTGAACAACTCATCTTTTTTTCAATCCATGTCTGCAAGGAATCTTGGTCCCTCTACCATGAGCGGTAGGATAACAAGTATTGTGGGCACTACAGTTGATCAACAAATCAATTTATATGTGGGCACAGCAGGTGGCGGCATTTGGAAAAGCTTGAATGGCGGTATATCATTCACTCCCATTTTTGATAAATACTGTCAATCTATTGGCGCATTGGCACTGGATCCATCCTCTTCAAAAACCATCTATGCTGCAACGGGGGAAAGCAATATGCGCAACTCTGTTTCCATAGGTGACGGAATATACAAGTCGACAGACGCCGGATCCAATTGGCAGAAAATCGGACTCGACAGTACAGAGCACATCAGCAAGATCATCATCGATCCAACAAATACCAAAAGTATTTTTGTTTCTGCACCCGGTCCGCTTTGGAGTGCAAGCAAACACCGTGGACTCTATCATTCAAGTGACGGAGGAAAAACCTGGAACAAAATATTGTATGTTGATGAGGAAACAGGATGCGCAGACATCGCTATGAGTCCTACGAATCCAAATCTGCTCCTTGCAAGCTTTTGGAAATTCAGGCGCCAACCCTTCTCATTTAATTCTGGTGGCAGCACCAGCGGCTTGTACAGATCTGTAGACGGCGGTAAAACATGGAAGAAAATTCAAGCTGGTTTACCTGAAGGTGATCTTGGAAGAATTGTTGTCACCATCAATCCATCCAAGCCAAAGGAAGTCCTTGCAATTGTCGAAGCCAAGGTACCTGGACTCTATCAGTCACAAGATGAAGGAGAGACTTGGACCAAATTAGCAAGTACAGATAATATTACGGCCAGACCATTTTATTTCAGTGCACTTGAATTTGATCCCAAAGATCCTAAGCGTGTATATCGTCCTGCATTTGATTTTCAATATTCAATCGATGGAGGTTATTCATGGTCCAATACGATTATCGGTGATGTAGTTCCGCATGCCGATCATCATGCATTGTGGATCAATCCTTTTAATACCAATACCATGTACCTGGGTACGGATGGTGGCGTATATGTAAGTCATAACAAGGGAGTGTCTTGGTCATTTTTGAACAATCTGCCTGTTGGACAATTTTATCATGTTGCAGTCAGCAATGATAAAATTTTCAATGTATATGGCGGGTTGCAAGACAATGGTTCGTGGATGGCACCAAGTTCTTCACCCGGAGGAGTTTCCAGTACAGATTGGAAATTTTTAAATGGGGGTGATGGATTCTGGGTACAGCCATCTCCTATCAATTCAAATATTGTTTATGCTGAGTCGCAAGGCGGAGAAATCAATCGCATCAATCTTTCCAATGGATTGAGTTATGGTATCAAGCCACAGAGAAATGTTGGTGAGGACCTTCACAGATGGAATTGGAATTCACCCATTGTTGTTGCGAAAAGCAGCAAGCGTCCGGGTGGTTACAATGTGTATACTGCCAATCAGTACTTATACAAGTCAATCGATGAGGGCAACAACTGGATGAAGATATCTCCTGATCTTACCACCAATGACAGAAATAAGCAAAACACAGAGAAAAGCGGTGGCATTACCGGCGACAATACCAGCGCGGAAAATCATTGTACCATTTTCACCATGACACAGGACCCTCGCAATGAAGATATCATTTGGGTTGGTACGGATGACGGTCATTTGCAGTATACCAATAATGGTGGGAAAACTTGGACCAATCTCTCTGCTGGTATTTGGGCCGCAGGGGTACCTAAGTATGCATGGGTTTCAAGCATTGAGGTATCTTCTAAAAATCCGAACAGGGTATATCTAACATTGGATAATCATGGGTATGGTGATCACGCTACCTATGCAGTGGTCAGCAATGACGCAGGGAAGACCTGGAAAAAATTTGAGTCAAAAGAGTTTACTGGGTTTGCGCATGTAATCAGGGAAGATCTCGAACAGGAAAATTTACTCTTTCTTGGAACAGAGATGGGGTTGTTCATTTCAATAGATGCCGGTAAAACATGGATGCGCAGCAAATACCAAAATATTCCATGGTATGCTTTGGTGAGAGATTTGAAAGTTGTTCCGCATACTGGTGATTTGGCGATTGCGACACATGGTCGAGGAATATATGTATTGGACAATCTGGCATCCCTGCGCAGATTGATCAAAACAGATTTGACCAAGGATGTGGTATTTTATCCAATTGCACATTTCAAATATGATTTTGCACCTCAGGTTCCATCTGAAGACGGCAATCTTGCCGGATGGACAGCTGGCAATAAAGCCAATCTTCCCAGTTTTGAGTATTATTTGAAACAACGTTCTGAGCAATCAGTGAAAATCATTCTCTATGATGAGAGCAATAAAAAAATCAGGGACATCAACGGAACAACCAATAAAGGTTTGAACAGGGTTTATTGGGGGCTTGATCAAAATCCATGCAAGGTTGCTCTAGGTGGATTCACTGCAGGTTCCAGCGTTTTGTTTTCTTCCGTTTTGGGTCCTAAGGTGAAAACTGGAAAGTACAAAGCTGTATTGGAAATCGGTGAACAAAAATTTGAGCAGAGTTTTGTCGTGGAGCCCAATCCGGAAAAAGGATTTACTGCTGTTAAGATGAATCAGCTGCATGAGCAGTCCATGCGATTGTTCAGGTTGCATGAAAAACTTGCAGTGCTGGTTGATTCCTTGGATAAGTCCATTGCAATACTCTCCAAGCTGGGGAGCAGGTCTGCCGAAGAACAAACCCGATTTGATGCTTTGGACAGTTTACGAAAGGAAATCATTGAGACCAACCGAAAAACAGTTTTCTTCGATGAATTCAAGTTTCGCAGAAGATTGAGCGATGTATATTTTTCACTTCTGTTTGCGATTGAACCATTCTCTCCATCGAGAATTGGTGCCATTGATGTACTGGAGGATGAATACAAGAAGATTGAGTCTTCTTTCTATGCAGTGCTGAAAAAATAATATTTCACTTAAAATTCAATGATGAACCCTTGTAAGTGTTGTGCTTGCAAGGGTTTTTTATATTTCGTATAATTCCAATGGCAGTAGATCTGGATCCGCGAAAAATGTAAATCTTTTTCCGGTTATTTCATCCACTCTTACAGGTTCACAGGGTACACCCTTATCTGATAATGACGCAATGGCTTTTTCTATATCATTGACTTTAAAAGCCAAATGTCGCAATCCGCAGGATTCAGGTCTTGATGGTCTTTGCGGGGATGAGGGAAAGAAAACAATTCAATGGTGTAGTGGGCATTGAGTGCTAAATCAAGTTTATAGGAATCCCTTTCTTTTCTATAGGTTTCATTGACAATGTCAAATCCCAGCACCTCTGTATAGAATTTTTTTGATTGTTGGTAGTCAGAACAAATAATGGCAATATGATGAATACCATTCAGTAAATTATCAGACATAACGTTTATATTAAATACCGGGTTATTTAATAATAAGATCTTTGTAAGTGCATCATACAAATAGCTACATGTTGAATACAATCTTCAAAACGTCTTCCAAGAGAAAAGATAGAAATACAATGATGCCTATGATGACTTCAGTTTTGTATTTTTTTACAAATGCAAGGATTTTGTTCATAAATAAATATTGATGTAAAAATATAGATTTCCTGATTAGTCATTTATCAGTCTTTCTGTTTAATTTAAATGGCTCATTCAATCGGGTGTAGAAAAATAGTTATGCCCTGGTTGATATCTAAATCTTGTTTATGAAAAAATTCATCTTTTTCCTGTTGCATCTTTTGCCTTTTTATTTGTTTTCTCAATCAATGCAATGGTTTGACCCCGTTGCTGCTGATGCTCCTGTTATTGATGGGAGGGCTTGGCATCAGGACCTGGCGAGTGCATACGATCGTTTTCCTTCATCAGCTGAGAAAAAAATCAGACCAGTGGTTTGGAATTTATCTAGAAATACAGCCGGTGAGTATGTCGGATTCAAGACAAACAGCAAGTCGGTGATCGTACAATATGTAGTGAAAGGAAATCAATCCATGCCGCATATGCCTGCTACCGGAGTTGCGGGAATGGATTTGTATGCGCTGGATCTAAGAGGCGATTGGCGTTGGGCAAAGGGTTCATTTAAGTTCGGAGATACCATCACTTATCGTTTTGAGAACATGACTTTGTCACAAACAGTTGAAACATTTCGCCTCTACCTTCCTTTGTATACAGCAGTGCAATGGATGAAAATCGGGGTTCCAGCTGGAAGTACATTCGAATTCCTTCCTGTTGTTTCAGAAAAACCAATTGTTGCTTATGGTACATCCATCATGAATGGAGCATGTGCAAGTCGACCTGGACTCGCATGGACCAATATATTGGGCCGAAAGCTGAATGCAAAAATGATCAACCTGGGCTTTTCTGGCAACGGTCAATTGGAACAGCAGGTAATTGATTTGATCAATACCATTGATGCCAAAATGTATATCCTTGATTGTATGCCCAATCTTACCTTGCGGGATCAGTTTCCGGCTGAGGAGATTGAAAAAAGAATTAGAAAATCAATTGCAGATATACAAGGTGCTCATCCGGGAGTTCCGATTGTACTTGCTGAACATTGCAGCGGACTGGAAGGCATGAACATGGATTCTGTTATGACATCCCGTTATAAAGCTGCAAGTGAAATCGCAGCTGAGGTATTTCAGCAATTGAAAAAAGAGGGAGTTCGCAATATTTATCTGCTCACTGCTTCTGCCATAGGCTTCACTACAGAAAGTACAGTGGATGGAACACATCCCAACGATATTGGCATGATGCAATATGCAGCGGCGTATGAAAAGTTGATCCGAAAAATTATATGATCAAAGCTGAATAAATCACATGACTAAAGCTGCGATCATATTATATATAGAGTATTTCAAGAAAATTTTCTTCGATGGTATGCTCTCCGTTTTTTTGAAGAATGAGATTTGTTTCTTGAAGCAGCTGCATATTTATAAAATGTTCACTGAAATCACCTTTTCTCCAAATTTCAAAAAACTTTTTCCTGTTTAAATTTTGAAAAGTTGATTGCATGATCAGATGGTGCAATACTGAAATACTTTCGTCGGTCAGGTGGTTGAAAATACCAGCTTGCAGTAATTTCTTGGTGTGAAGAATGATGTCGAAGGTATTGCCCATGTTGTAAGATTTAAAGCAAGTTTGCATTGTAATGTGAGCTAATTATTAATAAATAATTAAACGAGTGTTTACAAAAACAACATGTTTATAACATGTTAATTTCACGTTTTTACAAACAATAATTTTTGTTCTTGAGAAGCCACCTTAAAATTTCACTTTTTGTTAAAATGAGAATATATTCTATTGATAAATAGATTGATTAACTTCCTTGCATGCAGAAGTATCCTTTTGTCGCAAGAGATATCAGCTGGTTGAGTTTCAATGCCAGGGTTTTACAAGAAGCAAATGATGCTTCGGTCCCTCTGAAAGAACGTATTCGCTTTTTAGGAATTTTTTCAAATAACTTGGATGAGTTTTTTCGTGTACGGGTGGCAACTTTGAAAAGAATGGTTGAGTTTTCTGAAAAAAAATCAAAACTGAATTTTCATCTGGAAGAAAGGCCCAAAGAGGTATTGCAGGATATCTTACATACAGTTTTGAATCAACAAAATGAATTTGATCGAATTTGGAGAAATATTCAACAGGAGATGAAAAAAGAGAGGGTATTTCTCAAAAACGATTTACAAATTACAAAAGAACAGCGGGAGTTTGTCATTGATTATTTTGACAAGGAAGTGCGATCCAATATCATTCCGCTTATGATCGAGAGTTTACCTGAACTACCTTATTTACGCGATAAAAGTATATACCTGGGCGTTGTCATGCGCAAGAGAAGTTCAGCATACAGACAGCAGTATGCGCTTATTGAAATTCCATCCAAATCACTTGGAAGATTTGTTGAGCTGCCAACCAATAGAAATGAAACCCACATTATTTTACTGGAAGACATTATTCGGGTCAATCTTCCATACATCTTCTCCTATTTTGGATTCGACCATTTCGAGTCACACATTTTTAAGGTAACAAAAGATGCAGAAATAGATCTTGACAGTGATGTACATACAACACTGGTAGAGAAAATGCAGAAGGGCTTGAAAAAAAGGCGGAAGGGGAAACCTGTACGCTTTGTTTATGATAAAGAAATGAACAGTGGGTTGCTGATGTTTTTGACCAAGAAATTGAAAATTGATAATTACTCCAGCATCATTCCTGGCGGACGTATACATAATTTCAAGCATTTCATCGATTTCCCAGATGTATTCTCTGCACAGAAAAGAAAGAAATCATCTTTTACACATCCAGATTTAAAGGGTGCCATCAGGGTAACTGATGTCATTCATAAAAAAGATGTTCTCTTGCACTTGCCATATCATTCTTTCAATGCCATTACTGATTTGCTTAGAGAAGCTGCAATGGATCCGGAGGTTCAATCTATTAAAATAACAGCATACAGATTGGCACCAGAATCACGTATCATCAATGCACTTATCAATGCATCCCGCAATGGAAAAAAAGTAGAAGTAATGCTGGAATTGAAAGCACGTTTTGATGAAGAAGCAAATTTGGAATGGAAGTCTGTTCTAGAGGAGGAAGGGGTAAAAGTTATTTTAGGAATACCCAACATGAAAGTCCATGCCAAAATATGTGTAATAAAAAAACGCGTCAAGAATAAGACCATTCAATATGGATTTGTAAGCACCGGTAATTTAAATGAGCGGACTGCCAATATTTATGGAGATCATTGTTTGTTGACCTCCAATAGAAATATCATGGCAGACATCAACAAAATATTTTTCTATTTAGAAAATCCGCTGGTACATAAGGAAGCCTTACAAGATTGCAATACCCTGTTGGTGAGTCCAGTTGGAATGCGAAAACAAATCAATCAATTGATTGACAGAGAAATCAGGGCCGCAAAAAAAGGTCAACCTGCTTCAATATTATTGAAGCTAAATTCACTGAGCGATATAACATTGGTTGATAAATTGTGTCAAGCAACAACTGCAGGGGTAAAAGTAGATTTGATCATCAGGGGAATTTACAGTGCCAAAAAATTACTTAAGAAAAAAGAAAAAACGCCTCATGCTATTAGTATTGTTGACGAATACTTAGAACATGCCCGTGTATTGGTTTTTCATAATGACGGTCATCCCCATGTGTATATATCAAGTGCAGATTGGATGGTCAGAAACTTGGATCATAGAGTGGAGGCAGCATGTCCTATATTAGATCCACATCTTAAAAATGAGCTGATAGAACTATTGAATATTCAGCTCAAAGACAATGTAAAAGCCAGAATACTGGATATAGATTTTCATAACAACTACGTAACTTCACGCAGAAACAAACCGGTAAGATCTCAACATGAAATCTACCGATTCTTGTCAAGAAAATAATGTCGGGGATCATTGAGATTAGCTGCAATTGATATAGGTACCAATGCGTGTAGACTTCTCATCAGCGAAGTGATTACACCTCAGAAAGGCAGTCCAAGATTTAACAAACTGAATCTTGTTCGGGTTCCTTTGCGACTTGGATTTGATGTATTTGAGACAGGTGAAATTTCAAAGCCCAAAAAGGGAATGATTCTTCAGACCATGAAGGCGTATGCACACCTTATGAACGCCTATAGAGTCGATAAGCATATTGCTGTCGCCACCAGTGCGATGCGCGATGCAAAGAATAAATCTGAGGTGGTGCGGAAAATATTTCTTGAAACAGGTATCAACATACAAGTGATCAGCGGTGATTTTGAAGCTTCATTGATTTATGAGTCGCATATTGCAGAAAATCTAAACAAGGATAATAGTTATTTATATATTGATGTAGGCGGTGGGAGTACAGAGGTAACTTTCTTCAGCAATAACCAACTTGTTTACAAACGATCTTTCAACATCGGTACCATCCGTTTATTGAAGGAGATGGTTGTTGAGGATGACTGGGAGGTGATGAAAAATGAAATCCGTACCAATGTCAAGGGTATTAAAAACATCATTGCCATTGGAACAGGGGGAAATATCAATAAGGTTTTTTCGCTGAGCAAGAAAAAAGACGGTAAGTCACTCGATATTGGTTTATTGAGGGACTATTATAAAGAGTTTTCTTCCTGCACATTGGAGGATCGAATTCGCAATTATAATTTAAGAGAAGATCGTGCAGATGTGATCGTTCCGGCACTTCTGATTTATATTCAGATCATGAAATGGGCAGATATTGAAGAAATATTGGTCCCCAAAATTGGACTGGCAGATGGACTTATCCAGCATCTCTATGCTGAATTTAGCCAGTAACAATTACGTTAAATTAAGTTGAAGATTTATTAATGCTGATTCTCTGATTATACAGATGTATAGATGGAACTTTGAAAAACATCTATATGAACAGACGACTTCTTGACTTGGTCGTTTTAAGTGATATTCATCTTGGCACCTACGGTTGTCACGCCACGGAACTGGTAAGTTATCTTCGAAGTATTCAGCCAAAAATCCTTGTATTAAATGGTGACATTGTAGATATCTGGCAATTCAGAAAGCATTATTTTCCTGCATCCCACATGCAAGTCATCAAAGAAATATTCAGTTTGATGGCCAAAGGAACAGAGGTTATTTATATTACAGGGAATCATGATGAAACATTGAGAAGGTACAGTGGTCTGCAACTGGGTAATCTAAAATTGGTGGATAAGTTGGTAATTGATATCGATGGGCAAAAAACATGGATTTTTCATGGTGATGTTTTTGATGCTACGACCAAAGGAAGTGCGAAATTGATAGCCAAGCTCGGCGGGCATGGATATGATTTACTGATTTTGTTGAATAGGGCCATCAATTGGGCATTGAAAATACTCGGTAGAGAAAAGATGAGTTTGAGCAAAAAAGTAAAAAATGGGGTAAAAAAAGCTGTTGCATGGATTGGAAATTTTGAGCAAACAGCCGCAGAGTTGGCAATCGATAATGGGTATGACAATGTTATATGCGGACACATTCATCAACCTCAAATCAGGCAAGTGAAAACCGAAAAAGGTTCAGTGACATATCTGAACAGTGGAGATTGGATTGAAAACCTAACTTGTCTAGAATACAATGAGGGGTTTTGGGAAATATATCATTTTAAGGAAACCGCAATTACCAAAACAGAGGTCATCACTTTAAATCATAAAAATGAAATTCCTGTAATCAATGTTTTAACAGATGAAGTGAGTCTATTTTTTAAATCAATTTATGCTGCACGCTAAGAGACTTAAGATTTTTTATGCGGTTCAGGCAACCGGGAATGGTCATATCAGCAGGGCCATTGAAATATACCCACATCTACAAAAATATGGAGAGGTTGATGTATTCCTCAGTGGTTCTAATTATGATCTAAAGTGTGATCTTCCTGTAGCATATAAAAGCAAGGGCATCAGCCTTGCATATAATCAGCAAACTGGCAGCATTGACATCAAAAAGACCATCAAGAACATTCGTTTAAAACAGTTATGGAGAGAAGCCAAATATTTACCCATTGAAAAATATGATTTGGTCATCAATGATTTTGAATCTATCACTTCACTTGCATGCCAACTAAAGGGAAAGCATTCTGTTCATTTCGGGCATCAGGCAAGTTTTGCAAGCAAGGAGGTTCCAAGACCAAAGAAAAAAGATTTAATGGGGGAACTCGTATTATCCAACTATGCAAAAGGGTCAAGCAATATTGGATTGCATTTTGAAAAATACGATCGATTTATTTTTCAACCGATCATCAAGAAAGCCATTTTAAATGCTGAGCCTTGTAACGATGGTCATTTTACAGTTTATTTATCTCAGTTTTCTTTGGAGATATTGAGGAAGTATTTCCATCAGTTAAGCAAGTTTAAATTTCATATATTTTCCGGCGAGGTGCTGAATACCCATGAAGATGGAAATATAAAGTTCTTGCCTATCAACAAAGAAGTATTCAATAAGAGTTTGATTACCTGTAACGGCATCATTACAAGTGCAGGTTTTGAGACGCCTGCCGAAGCGCTTTATTTAGGGAAAAAGTTAATGGTTGTACCCATTGCTGGTCAGTATGAACAAATTTGCAATGCTGCTGCATTGGTAGATAGTTTTCATGTGAAGTCTATAAAAACGGTGGATGAAAACTTTTCAATTCATTTCTATAATTGGATCAATACTGCTTCTTCTAAAAGTTTGTATTTAACTGAAACAACAGAGCAGATTATTGACAATGTGATTAATTGGGGCCTATCATCAAAAGTAAATTGATGAACAGATCTGACAGTTTTATGTGAGCTAATATCTGAAAGGAATTTTTATTTCAATGCCCTAACCATGATGTCTTTGTAGTAAACAATACTTTTCGGGTCATGTCCCTGCAAGGCAAAAGTACCTGAAGCAATGATGCGGTTGAGGTGATTTTTTGCCGGAACGAAATCTTCAGGCTGCGTCCAGTCTGTCACCACCTGGTCATTTATTTTAACAATGACATGTTTTCCTTCCACACGAATATATTCTGTGTACCAAACATCATCTTTTACATAAACCTCCCTTGTGTCTTTGATATCATAGAGTCCGCCGCTTCTTTTCCAGTCTGTATGTGAATTGTTGACCTGCACTTCAAAGCCTTTGTCAGGGAAACCCTTTTCCTGAAAGACCGTATGGAAGTAGATGCCTGAATTCGAACCGGGCTTTGTCATGACCTGTGCCTTGAATTCAAAGTTTTTGAAATCATGGTTCATCACGGCTCCATCATAGTAGAGATGAGATCGTGGACCGGCAACTTTGATGCTTCCGTCCTCTATGGAGAAAGTCCCGGGATTTTCACCCATCTTCCAGCCATTGAATGTTTTTCCGTCAAATAGACTTATCCATTTTTTACCTTTCCCGATATTTATGTTGTTTGAAAAGGACATGCTTATACAGAGGATGAATAGCGCAACAATAAAGCGTATCATATTATTTGGATTCAGTTAAAGAATTATATCTATTGTATACTTCCATCCTTTCAGCCTTCATCATTCCCTTGGTTTCTTCCACAAAGGCATTGCGGAGCTCTCTTGATTTGAAAAGATAAAAACAAACAGAGGTTTTGCAATGATAAATGGCTTTGCATTCATCATCTACCTGATTCAGTTCCTCTGGGATATCAACTTTTAAACATATCATACGGCCTTATTCTGATTCGAATGTAGCATAATTTAAGTATAAAACTTGCAGAGGATTTTTTACATTTAAACGTCTAATATTCATGGTCGTGAAAAAAAGACTTTTGCAAGTCATGCTGCTGGTGTATTGTGTGCTGTTGATCAAGATCATGGTATTCAAGGATGTACCTTTGATTCGACTAGGGGTTTTGATGTTGAACTTCGGAGGGACCCATGAAGGTCCGCCTAATTTTATTCCATTCAAAACCATTCTTCCCTATCTGGCAGGTGAGAAAGGGTTACTGATTGGAGCGATCAATATAGTTGGCAATATCATTTTGCTCGTGCCTGTGGGACTCATGGTGCCATTTGTATTCCCGGCAGTCGATCTAAAAAAATCGATTTTATTTGCCGTCTTTTCAGGTTTGCTGATTGAGGGTATGCAAACCTTGTTGCATGTAGGCATTTTTGATATTGATGATGTGATACTGAACGGGCTCGGATACCTGATGGGATATTGGATTTATCTTGTGCTTCCTCGGTTTTGGTATTTATTGAAATCCAGTAAAATATTTCTTGTCTTTCTGCTAGTGTCAATGCTTACAACTGTTTATATTTTTATTCATGGTATCAGTCTATTACTTCAGAAACAGACTCGGTTCAAACACTTTTGAATCATGATCCCAATACGAAGGTAGATGCTTCATCATCAGATCAAAAGCAACGTGATCTTTGCGGGGGAACCGGCGGTACAGGAACAATCATTGAGCTTGATCAGCATTCATTGGTGATTCAACGAAAAGACGGGGTCAAGGAATTGATCCACATTACACCAAAAACTACAATCAAACAGGCAAGTGGAAATGCTACCGTGCGCGACTTAAAAGTTGGTGATCATATAACCGTTGTAGTTGGGCTCATCAAAGAAGATGCACAAGCAGCATCACTTGTATTGATTTGTTCATCATAAGATTGAAATCTGATATAGTTTTAATTGACTAGATATTTCATTTTAGATGTTCTGAAATATACTTTTTCAATGTCAGACCTTTTTGTTTTGCACTTACCATGAATTTCATGGTATTGACAACCAGACCCATATTAAGTTGATAAATACAAAAATCAAATGTGCAAGAATTGATGAGCGAACCAAAGAAAATTTCATCAATTTTCTATCTCATAGAGTAAGTCTTCAAAAAATTAGCATGGCAAATTATATACGTATTAAATCAAGAGGCAAGCATTTGGTTGAAGAGCTAGAGGCATACATAAATAAACACTGATTTCATCCATTTGTTTATAAGGGCTGATAAACAATACGTGTAAAACAACCAACTCCTGATTTTATTGCAGGCATGATACATTCATTCGGACCGATCTGAGTGGCATACCTAGGCAGGAGACGCATATTTGGGATGGTGCCTTTTGCAGGAGGATAACGCTTGATGCGTGCATCAGGGAAAAAACTTGCACTGCGCAAGCTCAATTCGTTTTTTTCTTTTTCATTGTAGACAAATCTGATACCATTCAACGTTTTTATCAATGTATAGGAAATTGTATGAGCACTTCGTACTTCATCTTGCTCCTTTCTTAGAACTTGTTCATTTATTATCTCACTTTCGTTATTCAGTGAGAGAACAAGTACATTCCCAGCAACATTTCTTGCATATGATCTCGTGGAAGATTCCATTGGCAACTGAAATACCTGGTACGGTGTTCTTACAACGCTGAATAAAGGTCCCTGGTCACTGTTTCCATTGTATACCACTCTGGAAGGCAATGGTTCTGAGATGAAAGAACGATTATCATTCATTATACCCCGGGTACCTTCTGTATATCGATGTTCAAGTACAACAGTAAATCCACCATTAGTATATGGAATAATGTAGTCAACATAATAGTCGTCAAATGTTCTTATGTTTGGAGTATGTTTCACTTTTAATTCTTTTCTTAAACTGTCTGAAAAGAATTCCTGATGCCATTTGGATACATTACCAGTTTTGATATTGACGAGAAGTGAAAAAATTCCCTGTGCATTAATCTTTTTACCACTAAAAAAAATTGCACCTGCAATTATTTGACGATTTACATTGTCAACTGCAATTTTAATTTCTTTGATTGCTATTTTATTGAATTGTATCGTTGCGTCTTTTATTTGATCAGATCCTTTCAGTTTGATGAGGATGTCAGCACGTGATATATTGGTTCCCCCATCACCCAAAGAATTACGAATAAAAATTAGGTTTCCTTCATTATCAAGTTGGAACTGATTCAATTGATCACTGCCATCAGGTGTTGAGACGATCAATGCTGAGTGCTCAATCTTTTCCATCCTGTTGTTAAACAGTGATAGGTTCATCTTTGTTATTTGGTCGGAACCTTTATTGATGAACAAAAGCATGAATAGATTTTTTGGCGAATTGGTGATTACCTGATACAGTGGGAATTCATTTGTATTTTCTATCAACGAAGAGTCAAGCTTGATGGGCTCATCTATAATTTTACCATTTTCATCCATGTACATTCCGGAAAGAAATAGTTTATTGCGTTCTAGATATTGATAAAGAAGTATTACCCTATCACCATTGTTGATGTAATCGATGTCTAAAACATCTTTAGGTAATATTGATATTTCTATTTCACGGATCTGGCTCATATCATTGGCATATACACTGATAATTTGTTTTCTTCTTCGCTCTCTTGATAAAAGAATATGTTTCCCTACTCTCCCAATTGATTTGTATTGGATAATTTGTTCAGTGCCTTGTTCTGAATTGGAATAAAACAGTTCTTGTGCATCAATGCTAAGGATGCACATCATCAGTATTGCTGTATAGACCAATTTATTGAACATACTGCTTGAGTACTTTATGCAAGAAGTATTAAAATTAACGAGTGACAATGAATCATTTAAATAAAAATAGCCACTGTTGACTGCAGTGGCTATTTTCAAAATAATTGTTTGTTTATTTAGGCAGAACAACTCCATCAACTACATGAATAACGCCATTGCTTGCATTGAGATCAGCTGCTACGACTGTTGCCACACCACCTTTTTCATCGGTAAGTACTACTTTACCGTTTTCAAGTGATGCAACGATGCTACCACCACTGACTGTTTTAAGAGTTGCTTTTCCACCGCCATCTTTGATAGCTTTGACTACTGCACCTGCATTGAAGTTACCTGCAACTACATGGTAAGTAAGAATCTTTGTCAACATTGACTTGTTTTCAGGTTTAACAAGTGCCTCAACTGTTCCCGCGGGGAGCTTCCCGAAGGCTGCATTGGTTGGAGCAAAAACAGTAAATGGCCCTGCACTTTGAAGTGTTGCAACCAAATCGGCTGCCTTAACTGCTGCCACAAGTGTTGTGTGATCACTTGATCCAACTGCCAGGTCTACAATTGTTTTCTGTGCATTTGCCGTTGCAGAAAAGGTGCAAACAGCCATAATTGTAATAAAGAAGTTTTTTAATCTCATTTTATGTTATTTAACATGTATAACAAGGGAAAGATCATTTGGTTCAATAATTAGACCATTATTGTTGAAATGATTGACTACAATCAATCAATTGATTTATAACATTCAAAAATGAATAACAATGATTTAACACCTATTACTCAACACTATAGCATTCGATCAAGTTTGTATGCTATTGAGAAACTTAGATATGTAGTTTGTTTGGTGTAATCACTTTTTGTGATAAATACTTGATTTGCTGACCATAGGCTTCTCCATTCTGCTCTGTACAGCATGGATGCATTGGGTTGGTAATCTATATTAAAAGAGGTTCCTGATCCCATCTTTTTTTTCCATTGCTTGTTTTTATAATAACGGCATTCTTATCACTATAGTGTTCTATTCTGACTGCGGCTTTCAATTGTTTGTTTATTTCATAGCTGCTGATCAAAACAGGCGACCACCAAAAGTTCAGATCGTTCTCTTTTTTTTGTTTTTGCTCAGTCCCGATATCCAATCCTGCGATGTAAGACCATTTTCCAAATGAACTTTTCCAATATAAATTATTGAAATACCTCCATTTTCTATCATTGTCTGGATAATCAGTACCAACAAAAAAACTCCAGTTCAGTTTATTCGTCTGATTAAAATCTTTTGTCCATTGGGCACCAAAAGAAGGCAGAGAATTATTTTGTAATGGAAGAATTCTTTGCCACCCTGTCAGCACATAAAAATTGAATATGTTATTTTTTTTCGGATAATTGATTCGAAGACCATTTAAAAAATAGGGAGAGTTTTCTGCCAATAACGACCTGGTAAGTGTACTATTGTCAAATGCATTGACTCCTTCAAATCCTATGAATGAAGGGAACACTCCTACATCCATCCAAATATTATTTTTTTTGCTTACAAGAAAACCGGCATTTGCTTCATATATATATTTTATCAATCCCGGTTCATTTTTATAGTTATCTTTTACATAAGTCCCAAAATGCAAGGCTGTATTGATTCGAACATTTTGACTTTCGTGTTGTATGCCAATAAAACTGTGATTGATGTTGAAACTATTCAATCGATTGTGGTTATATTGAAATTCAGAAATTTTAGAATTTACTTCCGCATTCGGTTTAACAGTGATAAAACCTTCTCCGTAATATTTTAATTTCCAGACAGATGGGACGTTCGTATCTGCATCTTGACTTTTTAATCTTGAAGTGAAAAAAAAGAGAACGAGTATCGTAAAATGTAAATTTAATTTCATGTATTAAGTATGCAAATTTACAAACATACCATTCAATAAAGCGCTTGATTGATTCCGTGCTGATTCTATTTCAGATAATTTTTGACAAAGTCTAAGCAATATTTTTTAATCATGTCTCTGACGCTGTTAAATTCATATGCAATTTCATCCTCTGTTCCAGTTGCTTTCGCTGGATCTGGGAAGTTATAATGAAATTTCTCAGCTTTCGAGGGGAAATACGGGCAACGCTCTTTGGCATTGTCACATACAGTGATAACATAATCAAAATCTAGGTCTTTGTACTCTAAGATATTATTCGAAGTATGATGAGAGATGTCTATCCCATCTTCTTTCATGGTAGCAATTGCTCTTGGGTTGACTCCATGCGTTTCAACACCAGCACTGTATATATTGGCTTTATCTCCAGCAAACTGTTGTAAATATCCGTGTGCAATCTGACTGCGGCATGAATTGCCTGTACAAAGAACCAAAATATTCATATGATATTGATTTAGCAGCATCCTCCACCTGGAGTACATGCTGAATTTTTTTCAATCAATGGTTTCTGTGCAAATACTGTAATGCTAAAAATCCCTGTCGACCCATTTTTGAATGAGAGAATTTGCTCATCATTCAAATAATTTTTCAATATATCATCCGGAATAATAATTGGTTTTTCCTTCTGTACAATGATATTTTCAAATCCGTTGGTTCCAATCAGCTCAAGGTAGACCTCTTTTTGAATGGCCCCGGATACACATCCTGCATACATTTCTGCGTCTTTTCTCAAGCCCTCTGGAAGGGATCCTTCCAAGACCACATCGCTGATGCTGAAATGTCCACCTGGTTTCAATACTCTATAAATTTCTTTAAAAACTCCGTTCTTATTCGGGACCAAATTGAGTACACAGTTGCTTACAATCACATCAGCAACATTGGATGTGATCGGCATTTGTTCAATATCGCCTTCCCTGAATTCTACATTGTTGAATCCCCTTGCTTCAGCATTCATTCTTGCTCTTTCAATCATCTTGGGGGTAAAGTCAATTCCAATCACTTTACCTGTTTCACCTGTTTCATGTCTTGCTACAAAGCAATCGTTTCCTGCACCACTGCCGAGGTCAACCACTACATCACCTTTCTTTATCCTTG
>VFQS010000728.1_pt1 | contig 34357 bp, 33 predicted proteins | sample 3512361 | NCBI WGS metagenome assembly VFQS01 (sample SAMN10412375, study PRJNA504923) | tailings metagenome | isolation source: Relicate 1 Philex TSF3 active mining | place: Philippines
GCCGATGGCTGGTTCCAGGGGCTGGCGGTGGGCGGCTTCCTGCTGGTGGCCTGGCTGGCCTGGGTTGTGGGCTGAGGGCCGCCGCGGGGGAACACGCCTAACCTCGGGCCGTTGCGAACCAGCCACGGTGACCCAGGAGCCCAGCGGATCGCACCCAGCCCCGCAGGCCCAGCCAGCGATGACGGAGCAGCCCGCCCAACCAGCGCAACCCGCCCCGGTGCTGACCCCCGGCGATCCGGCGCCCTGGTTCGTGGCGCGCTCCAGCGTGAACCCGCAGTTCCATTTCGACACCCTGGCCGGCCGCTACGTGGTGCTCTGCTTCCTGGGAAGCGCTGCCCACCCGGGCGCAGCCGCGCTGGTAGCGGGCCTGGCACGCCATGCGGCCCTGTTCGACGGCGGCCGGGCCTGCCTCTTCGCCGTGAGCATGGATCCGGCGGATGCGGACGGCAGCCGCAGCCTGCCGGATCTTCCCTGGCTGCGCTGGTTCCACGACGACGGCCGCATCAGCCGCGCCTACGGCGTGATGGAGGGCCAGCGCTTCCGGCCGCAGACCCTCGTGCTCGATGAGCGGCTGCGGCTCTACGCCAGCCTGCCCTTCGGCGATCCGGAGCGGCACGGCGATGCCGTGGCGGCCCTGCTGGGCCAGGCACCGGAGCCGGGGGAGGGGGCCGGCGGCCACGCGCCGGTGCTGATCATTCCGCGGGTGTTCGAACCGGAGCTCTGCCAGCGGCTGATCGCCCACTACGAGGAGGGCGGCTCGCGCGAATCGGGCTTCATGCGTGAGCAGGGGGGCCGCACGGTGGGGCAGTTCGACGACGCCCACAAGCGCCGCCGCGACAAGCTGATCAGCGACGCCGACCTGCGCGACACCTGCCGCAGCCGGATCGAGCGGCGGGTGGTGCCGGAGGTGGCCCGAGCCTTCCAGTTCCAGGCCACCCGGCTGGAGCGCCACCTGGTGGCCTGCTACGACGCTGCGAGCGGCGGCCATTTCGCCCCCCACCGCGACAACACCACCGGCGGCACCGCCCACCGGCGCATCGCCATCTCGGTGGTGCTCAACTCCGGTGCATTCGAGGGCGGGCAGCTCCGCTTCCCGGAATACGGCCCCAACCTCTACTCGCCCCCGGCCGGCGGCGCGGTGGTGTTCTCCTGCTCGGTGCTGCACCAGGCCACCCGGGTCACCCAGGGGCGCCGCTACTGCTACCTGCCCTTCCTGTTCAACGAGGAGGGCGAGGCGATCCGGCTGCGGAACCTGCCGCACCTGGAGGCACAGCAACCGCCCGATCAGTCGGCCGCGTGGTAGCTGCTGCGCACCAGGGGCCCGCTGCGCACCTGGGCGAAACCCAGCTCGCGGGCGATCGCGGCCAGCCGCTCGAACTCCTCCGGCAGCCAGTAGCGGGCCACGGGGATGTGCGCCAGGGAGGGGCGCAGGTACTGGCCCAGGGTGAGGCGCTGGCAATCCACGGCGCGCAGGTCGCCCATGGCCTGCACCACCTCCTCGAAGCTTTCCCCCAGCCCGAGCATCAGGCCGCTCTTGGTGGGAATGGCGGGCGCCAGCTCCCGGGCCGCGGCCAGCAGGGCCAGGGAGCGGGTGTAGGTGGCGCCGCGGCGCACCTCCCCCTGCAGCCGCTGCACGGTTTCCAGGTTGTGGTTGAAGCACACCGGCTCGGCCGCCAGCACGGTGGCCAGGCGCCGCCGCTGGGCGGCGACGGCGGCCGCCTCCTCGCGGTGGCCGCCCCAGAAATCGGGGGTGAGCACCTCGATCGCCACCTGGGGGTCGCGGTGGCGGATGGCGGCCATGGTGGCGGTGAAGAGGCCGGCGCCGTGGTCGGCGAGATCGTCGCGGGCGACGGCGGTGAGCACCACGTAGCGCAGGCCGAGGCTGTGCACCGCCTCCGCCACCCGCTCGGCCTCACCGGCATCGAAGGGGGCGGGCGCCAGCCCCTTCTCCACCTGGCAGAAGGCGCAGCTGCGGGTGCACACCGGCCCGCCCAGCAGGAAGGTGGCCGTGCCCGCCGCGTAGCACTCGCCGCGGTTGGGGCAGCGCCCCTCTTCGCAGATGGTGTGCAGCCGCTGCTGCTTCACCACCGCCTGGACAGCCTCCAGCTCGCTGGCATTGCCGATCGGCGAACGCAGCCACTCCGGCAGCCGCTCGCTGGGGGGGATGGCGCTGTAGCGGCTGGTGGTGGACGACATGGTGCGGATGATGGCGCAGCGCGGGCCCGGATGAGCGGGCTCAGGTGAGCAACAGCCGGTCGAGGAAGGCCTCCCAGCTGAGGCTGCGGCCCTCGGGGCCGAACAGTTCGCGCCGCTCGCCGGGCTGGAGGGGCCGCTGGCCCACGCTGCGCAGCAGGCGATCCAGCTCGGGCGGATCGAGCCGATCATCGCCGTCGGCATCCACCGGGGCCAGGTAGGTGAGCAGCCGCTCCCGCCCCTGGGCGAGGCGGCGCAGCCGCAGCAGCAGCTCACCGAACTCGGCCTGGTCGAGCTGGCCGTCGCCATCGAGATCCAGGCGCCGCAACACCGCCTCGAGGCTGGTGAGGCGGCGGGCGGCGGCCCGCTCCCCGCCGGGCAGCTCGCCCAGGCCGGCGGCCAGCTCGGCCACGCTCAGGCGGCCATCGCCATCGCGATCGAGGCCGGCGAAGAGGGTCTCCAGCCGCTGGCGCTGCGGCCCATCGGCCCAGGGCAGCAGCGCGGTGCGGCGCCCGCCCGCCAGGGCCAGGCCGAGGCGCTGGCGGAACTCGGCCAGCAGGGAGAAGGCCACCCGGTAGCGGCGGCGGTGCTCCTCGGGGGTCAACAGGGAATGCAGCGCCACCGGCAGCAGGGAGGGCAGGGCGCGCCGCAGCAGCAGCAGCATCGCCAGGGTGACGAGCACGAAGGGGGCCGTGAGGGCGGGCAGGCCGGCGGCACCGAGCAGGCCGGCGATGGCGGGGCTCACCAGGGAGGTGCCGATCGCCGCCAGCACCGCCATCAGCAGGCTGGCGCGGGCCGGGGCGTGGAAGATGCCGCCGATGGCGATGGCGCTGAGCACGCCGTTGTAACTGCCCAGACCCTGGCCCACGGCCACCGGGTCGAGGCCCATCGCCAGGGCGGTGAGGCCGCCGGCCAGCCCCCCGGCCAGGCCCAGCAGGGCCGCCAGGGGGCTGGCGGCGGCCACGGCCGCCAGCACCAGCGCGGAGGCGGGCAGGGAGGGGCAGAGAAACACCTGGCCGAAGCCGCGCAGCACCCCCGCCGCCAGCTCCAGCGCCAGGGGGCCTGCCACGGCCGTGGCTGCGGCTGGCGGCGCCAGCGGCAGGGCGGCGGGCAGGGCGAAGGCCAGGCCCAGCAGCAGCCAGGTGGCCAGGCAGAAGGGCAGGGTGAGCGGCGGCAGGCCGAAGCGATTCACGAGCCGGCGGCCCACCCCCTCCAGCAGCAGGGTGGTGAGGCCGGCGCCCAGCACCGCCAGCAGCGCCCAGGCCAGCAGCGCCGCCGGGGCGCTGAGATCGGCGAAGGCGGCCACGGCCGCCCCCACCAGGGCGCCGTTGAAGCCATGGATGCCGTGGCGGCGGGCGCCGCGGTCGGCGCCGATCAGGCGGCCCATGGCGTTGGCCGCGGCGATGCCCAGGGCCGCCAGCAGGCCCGTGGCCGGCGACTGGAGCAGCAAAGCCAGCAGCAGCAGCAGGCCGCTGGCGGGGTTGTTCACGAAGATCACCTGGCCAAGGCTGCGCAGGGCCGTGCTCAGCAGCTGGGCCGGCCGGCCGCCGCCGAGGCGGCCGCTGAAGCCCGGCAGGGTGCCGAGGGTGGGCAGGCGCAGGGGGGAGCGAGGGCGGTCAGCGCCGCTGGCATCGCCGGCCAGGAAGGCCGTGAGCAGGCCGAAGGCATGGTGCCCGTGCGCCGCTGGATCGGCAGGGTGGGCTGAATCGGCTGGTCCGGAGATCGGCATGGGAACCCTCAGAGGCGCTGGCGCAGCACGTCGAGCACCCCCTCGTACACGCCGAGCGACACCTCCGCCAGGGTGTTGAGGCTGTCGAGGTGGGGATTGATCTCGCAGATCTCCCAGCACACCACCCGCGGATCAGCCAGCAGGGTGGCGTTGATGCGGCGGGCCTCATCGGCCCACAGCCCCCCTGGCACCGGGGTGCCGGTGCCCTTGCAGATCGTGGCGTCCATGCTGTCCACATCGAAGCTCACGTAGATCAGATCGCAGCCGGCCAGGTGCTCCAGGCAGCGGGCGGCTGCCGCCTCCGGCCCGATGCGGCGCACCTCCTCGGTGCTCACGATCGGGATGCCATGGCCGGCCACGGTGGCCAGCTCGGCGGGTTCCGCATCGCGCACCGCCACGTAGATCAGGTCGCCCAGGGCGATGGCGGCGCCGCCGGGACCGGCCAGGTCCTGGCAGGAGCGCCACAGCTCCAGGGTGGAGGGATCGGGCTCCTGGATCGCATGGGGCAGGTTGTCGTGCCGGGTGGCGATCGCCAGCGGCATGCCGTGCATGTTCCCGGAGGGGGTGGTGAACGGCGAGTGGATGTCGGCGTGGGCATCGATCCACACCACGCCGATGCGGCTCCCGGGGTGGGCGCGGCGCAGGCCGGCGATGGTGCCGGCGGCCGTGGAGTGGTCGCCGGCGAGCACCAGCGGGAACATGCCGCGCCGGCGCACCTCGCACACCAGCTCGGCCGCATCGGCCATCACCCGGCCGATGCGGCTGATGTGGCGGGCATGGGGCGTGGCGGCGGCGGCGGAATCGTCTCCCGCAGCCGGGTCGCTGGCGCGGGCCGAGATCGGCCGGCTGCTGTCGCGGATCTCGGCCACGAGGCTGTCGCTGAGCTGACGCAGGGATTCCTGGCGCCGGGCGGCCTGCTTGAGCAGCTCGATGCCGGAACCGGCGCCGGGGATGCCCGCCCCCAGATCGCAGTCCACCTCCACCAGGCCGATGCGGCGCGACTCGGCGGCGCGGCAGTACTGAATGAAGGTCTTCTTGAGCCGCTTGAGATCGGCCAGGGATAGGGCGAAGCCACCCTGGTCGCCCACCAGCTGGATGAACTCCTCCGGGCTGATGGTGCCGCTGCCATCGCGGTCGTGGGCGGCCATGAAGGCGGCGATGGCCTCGCGGCCGGCGCTGCGGCCGAGCAGCTCGAGCATCACGCCGATCTCGTCGGGGCCGAGGGAGCCGTTGCCATCGCTGTCGAGCAGAGCGAACAGCTCGCGTACGGTGCGGATCAGATCGAAGCAGCCCTGCTCGAGGGCCCAGCTGGTGAACTGATCGGCCCGTAGCTCCCCCTGCTCGCGCACCAGCAGGCGCAGGCGCTCGGCCGCCGGGGCGGGGATCGCCTCCTGCAGGTTGGCGAGGGCCCGCTCCACCTCCGCTGGCGAGATGTGGCCATCGCCATCGGCATCAAACAGCGCAAACAGCCCCGCCAGCTCGGCCGCCAGGGCATCGGATACGGGTGGCATGGGGGTCTGGGGCTGGCCCGGAGTGGATCTGCCCCGTTCTAGGGGCGATGGGGCGCGCTGGCAGCCGCTCAGCCCACCGGCCGGCGGCCCTCCAGGGCGCGGGCCAGGGTGACCTCATCGGCGTACTCCAGCTCACTGCCCACGGGCAGGCCGTAGGCGATGCGGCTCACGCTGGTGAAGGGCCGCAGCAGGCGGGCCAGGTAGAGGCTGGTGGTGTCGCCCTCAACGCTGGGGGTGAGGGCCAGGATCACCTCCTCGGTGCCCTCCCGATCCACCCGCTCCACCAGCGGCTGGATCTGCAGCAGCTCCGGCCCCACGCCATCCATCGGCGAGATCAGCCCGCCCAGCACGTGGTAGCGACCGCGAAACTCCCGCGTGCGCTCCAGGGCCAGAAGATCGCGGGAATCGGCCACCACGCAGATCTGGCCGTTGCCGCGCTCCTCGTTGCGGCAGATCTCACAGAGGGGTTCGGCGGAGAGGTGGAAACACGTGCGGCACTGCCCCACCTGGCTGCGGGCCGCCAGCAGGGCATCGGCGAAGGCGCGGATCTGCTCCTCGGGCTGGCGCAGCAGGTGCAGGGCGAGCCGCTGGGCCGTGCGCGGGCCGATGCCGGGGAGCCGCTCGAACTGATCGATCAGCCGCGCAAGGGGACGGGTGAAACCGCTCAGCGGACCGTGGAAGCTGGGCCAACTCTAGGCGGGGTGGCGTGCGGAGCGACAATGCCCCCAGCGTCCCTGCCCGAGGCCCAGCCGCCGTGATCACCCCCAGCCCCAGCCCCGCCCTCGCCACGGCCTCTGCCGCGGCACCAGCGGCTTCCCTTGCCGCGGCCCCCTCGGCCGGGCGCAGCCTCCTCTCCCTGGTGCTGCCCTTCGCGCTCGCCCTGGCCCTGGTCTTCAGCCTGGTGGGCTGCAGCGCCGCCGCCGCGGGCCTGCAGTCGTACCAGAGCCCCGATGGCCGCTACGCCTTCCTCTACCCCACCGGCTGGACCCGGGTGCAGGTGAGCGGCGGGCCCCAGGTGGTGTTCCACGACCTGATCAACAGCGACGAGACCCTCAGCCTGGTGGTGTCCGATGTGGCCCCCGACAGCGAGCTCAACGACCTCGGCAGCGCCGTGGCGGTGGGCGAGACGCTGCGCCGCATGGTGATCGCCCCCGAGGGCAGCGGCCGCGCCGCCACCCTGGTGCAGGCCGAGGAGCGCGACCAGGGCGGCCGCACCTTCTACGACCTGGAATACACCGTGCAGCTGGCCGACCGGAACCGCCACGAACTGGCCACGGTGGTGGTGGATCGGGGCCGGCTTTACACCTTCGCCGCCAGCACCAATGAGGTGCGCTGGGAGAAGGTGCACGAGCTGTTCGAGCGGGTGATCAGCTCCTTCACCCTGCAGATCTGAGGTGACGGGCAGCCCCGCGGTGCACGTGATCGGCGCCGGGGTGGTCGGCAGCCTGGCGGCCCTGGCCCTGGCCCGCCGCGGCGCCGCCGTCACCCTGGTCGATGGGGGCGACAGCCATCCGGCCGCCACGGCCCGCAGTTACGGCACCCTGCTGGGGGGCTCCGCCTGCCGGGCCTGGCGCCGCCTCGAGCGCAGGCACGGCCCCCTGGGCTTCCGCCGCTGCGGCCTGCTGCTGCACGGCCTGCCGGGCCCGCTGGAGCGGCTGCCGGCCCAGCTGCGCCTGCTGGGCACCGCCGCCATGCCGTTCGCCCGGGTGGATGGGGAGCAGCTCGCGGCGGCCCTGCCCGGGGCCCTGGCGGCGGCGGGGGTGGAGCGGCTGCAGCGGCCGCTGCAAGGGCTGGAGCCGGCCGGCGGCGCGGGCTGGTGGCTGCACCCCGCCGATGGCGGCGCGCCGCTGCGGGCCGGGCGGGTGCTGCTGGCGGCCGGCGCCGGCTGCCGCCGGCTCTGGCCCACGCTGCCGGCGCGCTTCGGCGTGAGCTGGGGCGGCGTGCTGGTGCTGCCCGGCAACCCCGGCGGCCATGCCTGGCTGAACCAGGCCCGCCACGGCAGCGCCCTGTTTCCCCGCCGGCTGGAGCGGCCCCTGCTGGAGCGGCGCCTCGCCGGGCTTGGCGGAGGCAGCGGCGCCGGCGGTAGCTGTGTGGATGTGAGCCTTGCGGCCTGGGGAAGCGGCGTGCTGGTGGGCCAGGTGTGCCGGGTGCAGGCGGCGCAGGATCCCGAGCCGGAGGCGGCGGCGATGGAAGGGCAGCTGCGGCAGGCCCTGGCCGGCTTCGATCCGGCGCTGCTCGGCCGGTTGGCCGGGGCCAGCTACGCCCAGGTGCCGGTGGCCTTCTGCGCCGATGGTGCCCCCCTGCTGGGCCCCCTGGCGCCGGGCCTCTGGGTGTGCAGCGGCTTCCGGGGAGCCTTCAGCCAGGCGCCGGAGGCGGTGGAGGCACTGGCGCCGCAGATCCTGGCGGAGCCGGGGGGCTGACCAACGGCCCGGGCGCCGTGATCATGGGGCTATGCCGAGCCTGCCACCCTGGTGCTGACGCCTGAGCTGGAGGCCCTGCTGCGCATGGGCCTGGCCGTGCTCTGCGGCCTGGCGGTGGGGGTGAACCGCGCCCACCACGGCGAAACCCTGCGGCCCAACCGGCTGCGGGTGCACGTGCTGGTGGGCCTGAGCGCCTGCCTGATGGTGCTGGCCGCCGGCGACGATCCCCAGGCGCGCAGCCGGGCAATCCAGGGGGTGGCCACCGGGGTGGGTTTTCTCGGGGCCGGCGAGATCCTGGTGCCGGGGCGCAGCCGGAAGCACACGGTGCCGGAGGTGCGGGGCCTGAGCAGCGCCGCCTCGATCTGGTTCACGGCCGCCCTGGGGGTGACGGTGGCGGGCTCGAGTCCGTTGCTGGGGCTGGTGGCCCTCGGCCTGGCCCTGATCACCCTCTCCGACCGCGGCAACGGCCAGGAGAGCCGCAACGGCAACACACCGTCTGGTCCTGAGCAGGATCAGAAGAGGAAGTAGCGGGACTTGCGGGCATCGCCGCTGGCGGTGGACTGCGCGTGGGCCCCGGCAGCGGCGTCAGCGCCGGCTTGAGCGCCGGATTCCGCGGGGGTCCCGCCGCCGGCGTCAGCCGAGCTGTGGGTGGGCCAGTCGGCCTCCCAGTAGCTCACGCCACCTTGGTCGAAGGGGCGGCCGCCGAGGCGTTCGGTCTGCAGCTGGGTGGTGCCCATCAGGGTGAGCAGGCCGCCGAGCTCCATCGGACCCATGTCGGTGCGCACGTCCTCACCGAGGCTGGTGAGCAGGCTGGGCAGCCGCACCAGCTGGTCGGGGCGGGTGATCTTGCGGAACAGGGCCTGCAGGGCCAGCTGCTGCCGCTCCAGCCGGCCGATGTCGCCCATCTCGTCGTGGCGGAAACGAAGGAAGCCCTCGAGATCGTGGCCGCGCAGGGTCTGGAGACCCGGCTGCAGATCGATGTGCAGGCCCTGGCTGTTGTCGGTATACACCATGCGCTTGGGCACGTTCACCTCGATGCCACCGACGAGATCGGCCATGCGGCGCAGGGCGCGCAGGTTCACCACCACGTGGTGGGCGATCGGCCGGCCGAGGCGCTGGCTCAGCTCCTGCTTCACCGCATCGGTGCCGCCGAGGCTGTGCAGGGCGTTGATCTTGATGCCGCCGTAGGCGTCGGTCTCGATGTAGCTGTCGCGGGGCACCTGGATCACCCGGGTGGTGCCGCCATCCAGGCGCACGGCGGCGATCACATCGGTGTTGCCGCCGCCCACGTCGGTGCCGAGCACGAGCACGTCCTCGCGGCCGAGGTTGGTCCAGGCGGCGAAGGGGTTGGCAAGGCCGGTGGCAGGGCCGCTGGCGCTTTCACCGATCAGCTGGGACAGGGGGTGGGCCATCAGCAGGCCGCTGCCCAGACCCACCGCCACGGCGAGGAACAGGGGCAGGCTGCGGTTGCGGCGGCGCGGGCGGGAATCGTGGCCGGACAGGGTGTCTCGTCCTGAAGTGCGCCCCACAGTGGCACCCGGACCGCGGGCCGCGCTGTTTGCGGCGACAGCTTGGCGGGTTGCTGCAGAGCCTCGGGCGCCGCTGCTGGTGGGCGAGGGCCTGCGCCGTGCCGTGGTGCTCTTCATGTCAGAAGGTTACGCCTGACTTCACAGCTGGAGGGGTTCGGCTGGACGCAATCCAGCCTGCACACGCCAGAGGCCGGCGTAGGCACCGTTCTGCTTGAGCAGGGTGTCGTGGGTGCCGCTCTCCACCACCCGGCCGGCCTCCATCACCACGATGCGATCGACGTGGCGCACCGTGCTGAGCCTGTGGGCGATCACCAGGGTGGTGCGCCCGGCGCTGATGCGGTCGAGCGAGCGCAGGATCGCCGCCTCCGTTTCGTTGTCCACCGCGGCGGTGGCCTCATCAAGCACCAGCACGGGCGCATCCCGCAGAATCGCCCGCGCCAGGGCGATGCGCTGGCGCTGGCCGCCGGAGAGGCGCATGCCCCGCTCCCCCACCATGGTGTCGTAACCCTGCGGCAGGGCCTCGATGAAGCCGGCCGCCTCGGCGAGCAGGGCCGCCCGGGCGATCGCCTCGGGCGCCGCATCGGGCAGGCCGTAGGCGATGTTCTCGCGCACGCTGCCGTGGAAGAGAAAAGGCTCCTGGCTCACCAGGGCGATGCTGCGGCGCAGATCCGCCAGCCGCAGCGCCTCGATGGGGTGGCCGTCGAGGCGGATCGCGCCACCCTGCAGGCCGTAGAGGCGCAGCAGCAGCTTCACGATGGTGCTCTTGCCGGAGCCCGTGGCGCCCACGATGCCGAGGCTGGAGCCGGCGGGCACGTGCAGATCGAAGCCCTGCAGCAGCGTCTCCCGGCCCGGATAGGCGAACTCCACCGCCTCGAAGCGCAGGTCGCCGCGCACACCGGCGGGATCGAGGGCCAGGCGGCCGGTGGGCAGGGTCACCGGTGCATCGAGCAGGTCGAGCACCCGGTCGGTGGAGGCCATCGCCCGCTGATAGTCATCGAGGGTGCGGCCGAGATTGGTGAGGGGCCAGAGCAGCCGCTGGGTGATGTAGACGAGAAAGCTGTAGGTGCCGACGGCGATGGTGCCTTGCCACGCCTGGAGCCCGCCGATCACCAGGATCGCCAGGAAGGCGAACAGGATGGCGAAACGGATCAGGGGAATGAAGGCGGCCGAGCGCCGGATGGCGCGCCGGTTGGCCGCCCGGTAGGCCTCACTGGCGGCGCGCAGCCGCTGGGTTTCCCAGGACTCGGCGGCGTAGCTCTTGATGGTGAGCATGCCGCCCAGGTTGTTGGCCAGGCGGTCGGCCAGATCCCCGGCCCGCTCCCGCACCTCGCGGTAGCGGGGGGCCAGGTGGCGCTGGAAGCGCAGCGAGCCCCAGAGGATCACCGGAATCGGCAGGAACGACACGCCGGCCACCCCCGGCGAGAGCCACACCATGGCGCCACCCACCGCCAGCACGGTGGTGATCAGCTGCAGGATCTCGTTGGCGCCCTGGTCGAGGAATCGCTCGAGCTGGTTGATGTCGTCGTTGAGGATGGCGAGCAGCCTGCCGCTGCTGCCGCTGTCGAAGAAGCCCATCTCGAGCTTCTGCAGATGGTCCCAGGCCTCCACCCGCAGCTCGTGCTGCACGGTCTGGGCGAGGTTGCGCCAGAGCAGGGCGTAGAGGTATTCGAAGAGGGATTCGGCGCTCCAGATGATCAGGGAGAGCACCGCCAGAACGCCGAGCTGGCCGGGCACCGTGGTGAATCCCAGGGCGCCCAGCCAGGAGGTGCGTTGCTGCACCACCACGTCCACGGCCAGGCCGATCAGGACGGGGGGTGCAAGGTCGAAGAGCTTGTTGAGGACCGAACAGGCCGAGGCCAGGACCACGGCCCGCCGGTGGGGACGCAACCGCCTGATCAGACGGTGCAGACCCTCCCGGCCGGCCGGGTCCTGGATGGCTTGGGTCATCGCGCAAGCGCCGGAGTCAGCGCCGGATCACCAGCGGTTGCCGCCGCCACCGCCATAGCCGCCGCCACCGCCGCCGCCGTAGCCGCCACCACCGCCGCGGTTGCCGCCGCCACCGCCGTAGCCGCCACCGCCACCGCGGTTGCCGCCGCCGCCGCCGTAACCGCCGCGACCGCCGCCACCACCACCACCGCCTTCACGGGGGGTGGCCTTGTTGACGCGGATCATGCGACCCATCCACTCCACATCCTGGAGATCGTCGATCGCCTTCTGCTCGGAGGCGTCATCGGCGAGTTCCACGAAGGCGAAACCGCGCTTGCGGCCGGTTTCACGATCGAGGGGGAGGCTGCACTGGCGCACTTCGCCGTACTGGCCGAAGAGATCAAGCAGATCCTCGCGTTCGGCCTGGAACGAGAGGTTGCCGACGTAAATGGTCATTCACTGAAAGAACCTGGAACTGATTCGTCCGATGCCGGGATACCCAGGGAAGCCAGTGAACGGAGAAGACCTGAGGTCGGAACCTGGGGACAGGTCGAGCTCGTGGGGGGTCGCAGCCGGCTGAGCGTGCCGAAGGGAGCCTGAACGCCTTGGAATCAGGACCATCGTACAGGGGAGCGGGACGGCAGCCGGCGCTGCACCGCAGATGGAGAAGGGTGAAGCAGATCGGAAGCGATCCTGTATTTGGGCGCCCCGATGGCCGATAGTGGCCCATTGTCAGCGAATCCTGATTCGCCTTGATCCCGTGACCCCAGCCCCGGTGCCCTGGTGCCTCGCCTGGCGCGAGGACGGCGAACTCGACCCCCAGGATCGCTTCGACCTGCTCCAGAACCTGGTGGCGAGCGAGTCGCCGGATGTGCAGCCGCTGCTGATCGCGGCTGTGGAGCGGATGTCGCTGGTGGAGCTGAGCGTGATGGCCGCTACGGACGTGACCGGCCTGTGCGCCTGAGCCCGAAGGATCAGATCGGGTAGCGCCGGGCGGTTTCCGCCCGGCAGCTGCTGCGGGCCTGATCCACCGTGCCCCCTTCAGTGATGCGCCGGGCCACACAGCCGCAGGCGTAGTGGGCCATTCCCGGCGGCGGCGTCTTGCCGGCCTGGGCCATCTCGGTCTCGAAGGCCGAGAGGCAGAAGGCCCGCACCACCGAGCCGATGCCGCTGGCCGGGGAGGCCTGCGGCAGCACCGCACCACTCAGAACGATCGCGGCCAGGGCGACCAGGGAACGCAGGGGGTGGAGGGTCGTCATCGACGGGACAGGGGGTGGGGAGGGATGGGTCAGTCCGGGAGGCGGGAGATCTGCAGCTCCTTGTTCATGACCCGCAGGCGGCGCAGATCCTGGAACACGTCCTCGGGCATGCCGCGGGGCAGGTCAACGGTGCTGTGGGTGTCGTAGATGCGGATCCGGCCGATCGAACGGCCCTGCAGGCCGGCTTCGTTGGCGATGGCGCCCACGATGTTGCCGGGCTTGACGCGATCCCGCCAGCCCACCTCGATACGGAAACGCTCCATGTCGGCCTCGGGCGGGCCCAGGGGACGCTCGGGCACGGTGCGGCGGGCACCGCGCTCGCCGCGCTCACCGCGGTCGCCCCGCTCAGCCCGGTCGCCCCGATCAGCGCGACCGCCGCCGGCCCAGCGCTCCTCGCCCTGCAGCAGCAGGGGACGGCCGGCCAGGCTCAGCTCGAGGGCGGCCAGGGCCAGCTGCAGCGGGTCGCAACCCTGCTCGCCCGCCACCCGCTGCACGATCTCGCTGAGCAGGGCCCGCTCCTGGTCGGCCACCGCAGGGGTCTGCAGAGCGGTGGTGAGGCGCTCGCGCAGACGGTCGAGGCGGTTCTGGTTGATCGTGGCGTTGCTGGGCACATCCATCTGCTCGATCGGCTGGCCCACGGCCCGCTCCAGGCCCCCGAGGAAGCGGCGCTCCCGGGGGGTGAGGAAGAGGATCGCGTCGCCGGTGCGGCCCGCGCGGCCGGTGCGGCCGATGCGGTGCACGTAGGCCTCACCGTCGAAGGGGATGTCGTAGTTGATCACCAGCGAGATCCGGTCGACATCCAGGCCGCGGGCGGCCACGTCGGTGGCCACGAGCACATCGACGCGACCATCGCGCAGGCGCTCGATCGTGCGCTCCCGCTGGGCCTGGGGCACGTCGCCGTTGAGCACGGCCACGTCGTAGCCGTGCTGCTCCAGCGATTCGGCCACCGTGAGGGTGATGGCCTTGGTGCGGGCAAAGATGATCACCCCCTCGCTGCGCTCGGCCTCCAGCACCCGCTCGAGGGCCTCCAACTTGTGGGGACCGTTGACGGTGATGAAACGCTGACGGATGCGACGCCCATCGGCACCGCCGGGGCGGATCGTGATCTCCGCCGGCTCGCGCAGGTAGCGGTGCGAAAGGCGACGGATCTCGGTGGGCATGGTGGCCGAGAAGAGCACCACCTGACGCTCGGTGGGCAGCTGCTCGAGCACCCACTCCACGTCGTCGATGAAGCCCATGCGCAGCATCTCGTCGGCCTCGTCGAGCACGAGGCTGCGCAGGCCCGAAAGGTCGAGGGTGCCCTGGCGCATGTGATCCATCACGCGGCCGGGGGTGCCGACCACGATCTGCACACCACGGCGCAGCTGCTGGATCTGCTCGCGGAAATCGGCGCCGCCATAGATGGCGGCCACCCGCACCCGCGGCAGCCGGGCGGCGAAGCTGGAGAGGGCATCGGCCACCTGCATGGCCAGCTCCCGGGTGGGGGCGAGCACGAGCACCTGGGGGGTGCGCTGGTTGGGATCGAGGCGCTGCAGCAGCGGCAGGCCGAAGGCCGCCGTCTTGCCGGTGCCGGTCTGGGCCTGGCCCACCAGGTCGCGGCCGAGCAGCAGCTCGGGAATGGCGGCCTTCTGGATCGGGGAGGGGTCGCGGAAGCCGATGCCGTGCAGGGCCTCGAGGATCTCGCTCGCCAGGCCGAAGCCGGCGAAACCGGAGGCGGGCACCTCGGCGCTGGCGTCGCCGCTGGCGCCCTCGCTGGAGGCCTCGCTGGCAACGTCAGGAACGGTTTCGCTGGCAACCGTGCCGCCGACGGCTTCGCTGGGCTCGCCCACAGAAGAGACGCTGGACGTGGCGGTATCGGTAGGGGTGGCGGTGGCAGTGACGGAGGCCGCAGCAGTGGCAGCTTCGCCAGCGGGAAGGGTCTCGTTCAACGGCGCGTCGCTGACGGCCGCAGAACAAGCAGCGGCGACCACATCGGTGGCGCCTTCAAGAATCTGGGTCAAGGAAATGGCCTGGGAAGGTCCTTCAACGCAGGCCGGCAGCGACCCTGTGGTGGGCGGAAGTGCCCCTGCTGCCTTGCCCTTGATCAAAGGGTGAGGTCAGACCTTAACACTTCGCCTGAATTGCCCACGCGGCCGTAGTCGTCTGCGAGCCGCTCGATGTCGTCCTCGCGCAGGATTGCGCCACGCTGCACCTCCACGATCAGCAGGGCCTCCTCCGGGCCCGCCGTGGCGCGATGCAGGGCACCGGCGGGCACCAGCACGGTGCTGCCCGGCTCCACCGCCCGCTCCTCCTCCCCGCAGAGCACGGTGCCGCTGCCGGCCACCACCACCCAGTGCTCGCTGCGATGGCGGTGGCGCTGCAGGCTGAGCCGCTGCCCCGGCTCGAGGCAGAGCCGCTTCACCAGGTAACCGGAGCCGCTGCCGAGGCTCTCGTACCAACCCCAGGGACGCACGCAGGCGGCGGCGGGAGGCGAGGGTGCGTTCAGGGCCGGGGTGGCGGCGATCCGGTCAGTCTGCTGGTGCCGGGGCGGCAGCGCCAGGCTCGGGCACGCCGTGCAGCACCGCCCGCTGCCGGGCGCGGGTGAGGGCGGTGTAGAGCAGGCGCGGATCGGCCTCCTCCTCCGGGGGCAGCAGCACGTGCACCTCCTCGGCCTCGCTGCCCTGGGCCTTGTGCACGGTGAGCGCCAGGGCCGGCTCGGCGGCGCCGGCCAGCTGGGCCGGGTGGAGCCGCAGGGGGCGGTCGTCCGCCAGGGGGGGAAACAGCACCCGCGGCTCCCCATCACGGCAGCGGATCAGCACCCCCAGATCGCCGTTGGCCAGGCCGCACTCCGGCAGGTTGCGGGTGCAGAGCACCGGCGTGCCGAGGGGCCAGCGGACCAGGGGGGCCGCCGCCGCCTCTCCCAGCAGGCGCCGGTGCAGGCCCTCCACCCCCCAGCGGCCGCGCCGCAGCGGCGTGAGCACCAGCAGGGCCTGCAGCTGGCGCAGCAGCTCCAGCTCCGCCTCTGCCTCGGCCGCCTCTGCCTGCTCCGGCCCCTGGCCGGCAGCGGGATCCGCCGCAGCAGCGCCGCAGCGGGCCGCGAGCTCGGCCAGCCGCTGCCGCTGCCGCTCCAGCCGCTCGATCAGGGCGGCCGGCAGGCCCGTGGCAGGGGCCGGGCACCAGCGCAGGTTGGCGCCATCCGGCAGGGCACGGAGCTCCCGGGCCAGCAGCTGGGCCAGGGAGTCGCCGCCGCCGGCCTCGATCCGGCGGCGCAGGGCAGAGGCCACGGCGGCGATGGCGCCGGCGTTGCGGTAGGTGGTGCTGAGGGTGTGCAGGGCGGGGCCCAGGCCGGCCCGCAGTGCTGGGCGCTGCAGGTCGTGCAGCACCGGGCCGGGGGACACCGGCGGCAGCTGACAGGGATCCCCCACCAGCACCAGCGAACAGCCGGGCGGCAGGGCCTCGAGGGTGGCGGCCATCAGCGCCACATCCACCATCGACACCTCATCGATCACCAGCAGATCGAGGTCGAGCGGATGGCGCCGGTTGCGGGCGAAGTGCTCACCCCGGCTCTCGAGCAGGCGGTGCAGGGTGCCGCAGGGGATGGTGCCGAGGTCGAGGGCACCGGCCGCGGCGCGCAGCCGGGCCGCCGCCTTGCCGGTGGGGGCGGCGAGGTGCAGCCGGGCCTCCGGCGACGCCCGGCGCACCGCCCGCAGCATCGCCGCCACGGTGCTGGTCTTGCCGGTGCCCGGGCCGCCCTCAAGCAGCACCAGCCGCTGGCGCAGCACCGCCGCCACCGCCGCCTGCTGGCCGGCATCGAGGCCCGCCTGTTCAGCGTGCTCGGCCGCAGCCGTCCCCGAATCCGCGAACAGGGCGGACTGGCGGGCGCGGTCGAGCAAGGCCTCCAGCACCGCCTGGCGCTGGCCATGCCAGCGGCGCCAGCTGAGCCGGGGCGGTTCGCCATCCCAGAGCACCAGGGGGCCATGGGGCTCCTGGCAGAGGGCCGAGGCCGCCAGCAGGCGCTGATGGCGGCCGGGCCAGCCCTCGGCCTCCACCCCGGCCGGGGCTGGGCCGTCCAGAAGCAGGTCGAGGTCGCCGCGCTGCAGGGCGGCGCAGAGGGCCTCGATCAACTGGGCCAGCAGCGGATCGGCGGCTTCACCGTGGAGGCGCGGCAGGGCCTCGGCCAGGCCGGCGGCGAGGGCGCGCAGCCAGGCCGGTGTGTCCTCCGCGGGCGTGGGGGTGTTCATCGGGCCACCTCCCCAGCGGCGAGGGCATCCTCGAGCGCCAGCAGCCGCTGCAGCGGCGGCCGCTCCACCAGCAGCCCCGGCACGGGACGGCGCAGCGCCCGCTGCGGCAGCGGGCCCGGCACCCCGCGCAGAAAGAGGTAGGCATAGCCGCCGAGATGGCGGGCGGGGTCGTAGCCGGGCAGGCGCCAGCGCAGGTAGCGGTGCAGCACCACCAGGTAGAGGTGGGCCTGGAGCGGGTAGTGGTTGGCGGCCATCAGCTCCTGCAGCGCCCCGGGGCCGTAGTGGCGGGGACCGCAGCGCAGGGGCCGGCCGTCGCCGTCGCGCTCACCGAGCCAGTTGCTCTTCCAGTCGGCCACCCACCAGCGCGGCTCCGCCCCGGGCGGATCATCGGCGGCGGGGGCGGCGAACACCAGATCGATGGCGCCGGTGAGGAAGCCGCTGCTCTCCACCGGCAGCTCCGCCAGCCGCGCGGCGTAGTCGGCACCGAAGGCACCACCCGGATGGTCGCGGAACACGGCCGCCAGATCGCCGGCCCGCACCAGGCCGAGGGTGAGATCGAAGGACATCTCATTGATCCAGCCACCGGCGGGCAGGTCGGCGAGGCGCAGGCCGCCGAGGGCTCCGCCGAGGGGGGTGAGCCGCAGCCGCTCCAGGCCCTCCTGCAGCACGGGCACCAGGCCCGGATCGAGGCCGGAGCGGCGCAGTTCGCGCTCCAGCAGCGCCGCGCTGGCCTCGCCGGCGATGGGCAGGCGGTAGTCGATCTGCTCCAGCACGCGGTGCAGGCAGTCGCCGGCACCGGCTCCGCGCGGGAAGAAGGCCAGCGGACCGATCGGCTCGAGGCAGGCCGGCTCGCTGCCCGTGGCCGGCCCATCGCCCGCAGGGGCATCGTCGGGCAGGTCGCGGCTGAGGGCGTCGGTGTCGCGCCCCTCATCCACCGATGCCGGCGGTGCGCCGCGGGCCCCGGCATGGGTCCAGCTGGTGTAGCTGTGGCGGCCCCAGCGCCGGTCGAAGCCGCGGCCGGGCACGGGTCCGCAGGCGAGGGCCGGCCCATCGGCCCCTGCCACCGCGGCCCCCGGCAGCGCCGCCCTCGCCGCAGCCTCGGCGGCGGACGGCAGCAACACGGTGAGCGGAAGGTCGCGGCGGGAGATCTCCTGCTCCAGCAGGGCGAGCCAGTCGGCGTCGCCGCGGGTCGCCAGGAGGTCGTCGCCGCCGCCATCCCCCTCCGCCTCACCCTGCGCGGTGGCGGCTGGATCGCCGGCGGCAGCGGGCCCGAACAGCCAGGGCAGCAGCGGCGCGGCGGCCTGGCCCGCCGCAGGCCCCCAGGCCAGCACCAGCCGGTGCTGGGCGCGGGTGGCGGCCACGTAGGCGAGCCGCTCCCGCTCCTGGTCCTCGGCGGCGGCGTTGTGGATGGCGGCGGCATGGCCCTCGCCCCAGTGGGGATCGAGGCAGAGGCTGAGCTGGGGGCTGCAACTGCCCGGGGGCTGCCAGCGCACGCCGCCGCTGCCGCGGCGCTTGCCGGCTGACGCCGACTGCCAGAGGTAAGGGCAGATCACCACGGGGTACTCGAGCCCCTTGCTGCGATGGATCGTGACCACCGAGATGGCCCCATCCACCCGGTCGCTGTGGGTCTGGTGGGCTTCCGGAACGCTGCGGTCGGGATCGTGGCGCAGGCGGCGCAGCCAGTCGGCGGCGGCGGCGGCACCGGGGCAGTCGGCGTGGAGCCGCTCCTGCACGAGGCCGGCCACCTGCTGCAGATCGGCCAGCAGCCGCCCCCCCGGTGCGAGCCGGGCCAGCACCTCGCTGCCCAGCCGTTCGGCCAGCACCCCGAGCAGGCCCTGCTGGGGCAGCCGCCGGGCCAGGCGCTCCAGGTCGCCGGCCAGGGCACTCCAGCCCTCGGCATCGGTGGCGGCGATCCGGGCCGCGCTCCAGCCCATCAGGGGCGAGGCCGCCAGCAGGCGCAGGCGGCGCCCATCGGCCGGATCGGCCAGGGCATCAAGAAAGCGCTGCAGGGCGGTGGCGGCCTCGCTGGCGAACACATCGGCGCGGCTCACCAGCCGGGTGGCGAGGCCGCAGCGGGCCAGGGCGAGGCGCAGCGCCTCCGCCTGGCGGTGGTTGCTCACCAGCAGGCAGATGTCGTCGGCGCGCAGGGGCCGCTCCTGCTCGCCCCGGCGCAGCGGCGGCGCCTCCCGCAGCAGCGCCAGCACATGGGCGGCCACCAGGGGCGGCAGGCGCCGCTCGAGCTCGCTGCGGCTGGGGGGTCTGGCGCCGGCGGAACGCTCGCCGCCGAGCCAGAGCAGCTGCAGCGGCTGATCGGGCCCGGAGCGGTCGGCGCAGGCCTGCACCGGCGGCACCTCCAGCCGCGAGCGCACCAGCCCCGGCGCCATCAGGCGGTTGAGGGCCTCCACCAGCTCCGGCGAGGAGCGGCGGTTGCCGCCCAGCCCCCAGCAGGCATCGGCCCGGTCGCGGGCCAGCAGGTAGGTGGCGAGGTCGCCGCCGCGGAAGCGGTAGATGGCCTGCTTGGGGTCGCCCACCATCACCAGCAGGTGTTCCGGCCCGGTGAAGCACAGGCTCAGGATCCGCCACTGCACCGGATCGGTGTCCTGGAACTCATCGATCAGGGCCACCCGGTAGCGCTGGGCCACGGAGGCGAGCAGCGGCGTGGGCTCCACGGCCGCCGGCCCGGGATCGAGCGCTTCGAGCAGCTGGGAGAAGCCGAGGCTGCCGCTGCGGGCGCGGCGGCGGCGCAGCTCGGCCAGCCCCCAGTGGGCCGCGTGCAGCAGCAGCGCCTCGGCCGGCCCCTCCACCAGGGCGGCGATGGCCTCCATGAGCGCGGGTTCGGGGCAGCGCAGCGGGCGCTCAGAGCCCTCCGCCGCCCGCGCCACCTTGGCGAAGGCACCGGGATGGAAGTACTGGCGCAGCGGCTTGCAGGCCAGCAGCCGCTCGTAGCCGGGGTCGCCCTCCGCCAGCAGCCGGTCGACCTGATCGGCGCGGCGGCTGCGGGGTTTGGGGGAATAGGGGGTGGTGTCCTTGCAGCCGAGGGCGCGCCACTGGGTGGCCGCCTCACGGAAGGCGAGCTCGAGCGGATCCGCCGCCTCGGCCCACAGGCCGCGGAAGGCCTCGAGACTGGCGCTCCAGCGGCCCGGCAGGAGCTCCTGCAGGGGTTGATCCAGGGGCAACCAGGCCGGCAGGGGCGCCAGCTCCAGGGCCGGATCGCCATCGAGGCCGGTGAGCACGGCGCGAAGCCGCTGGGGCGTGAGGCCCATGCCGCGCCGCAGGCCCGCCAGCAGGGCCGCCGGCAGCTGCAGCACCTGGCCCTGCCAGTAGTCGTGCACCACCTGCTCGATCAGGGCCTGGCCATCGGCCTCCAGCCGGGCCTGGGGGGGCAGGCCGGCCTCGAGGGCATGGCGCTGCAGGCTGCGGCGGCAGAAGCCGTGGATCGTGGTGATGTCGGCGCCATCAAGCTCCTCGAGCGCCAGCAGCAGGCGGCCGCGCAGGGCGTCGCTCTCGCCGACGCCGGCCTGAGCGGCCAACCAGGCCCCCAGCACCGCGTCGTCCGGGGCGTGGCCTGGCCGCTCCAGGCAGGCGAGGGCCTCCTGCAGCCGGCGGCCGATGCGGTCGCGCAGCTCGGCGGCGGAGGCGTCGGTGAAGCTCACCACCAGCAGGCTGCGCAGGGGCAGGCCCCGCTCCGCCACCAGCCGCAGCACCAGATGGGCGAGGGCGAAGGTCTTGCCGGTGCCGGCGCTGGCCTCCAGCAGCCGCACGCCGGCATCAAGCGGAAAGCCGTTGGGCTCAAAGGCAGGCAGGGTCTGCTTCGGGCTCATGGCACCTCCGCGGCCCGCAGGCTGCCGTAGAGGGCGCTGAGCCGCTCGGCCGGATCCTGCTCCAGCAGCTCGGCGGCGGGCGTGGTGGGGCCGAAGCAGAGCACCATCTCGCCCTGCAGGCACTCGCCCGGCAGCTGCGGCGACCCCTCCCAGCACTCGGCGAAGCGGGCAGAACCGCTGCCGGGACGCTTCGCCTCCCCCTGGAGCCAGGCCCAGCCGCTACGGGGAGGCAGGGGCCAGCAGGCCGTGCGCCACTCCTCGCGCAGCGCGGCGAGCCGCTCCAGTTCGGCGCAGGCCTGGGCCGGCGGCGGCGGCGCCAGGCGCAGCACGGGCGCGAAGCGGTCGTGGTCGCTGCGGGCGATCAGCACACCGGCCTGGGGCGGCGGCCCGCCGGCATCGGCCGCCGCCGCCGCCAGCAGCAGCTCCAGCCAGAGCTCCATGCGGCCGGCCACGCTCTCCCTGCCGGCCGCCAGCCGCACCACCGTGCTGCCGTGCCAGAGGGGCACCGCCTGCCACTGCTGCCAGCCGAGGGGCTCCCGCCGCGGCGGCCCCAGCTGGGCGAGGGCGTCGTCGAGGCTGCTCCAGCGGGCCTGCAGCAGCTGGGCCTCGAGGGCCGCCGCCGCCGCGGGGGGCAGCACGCCCCGGCCCCGCTGCCCCGCCAGCCAGTCGTCCGGCGCCTGCGGGCCGGGGAGCGCCTCGGCCTCACAGCGGAGCCGCACCTCCTGGAGCAGGCGGCTGCGCTGCAGCTCCTCCAGCTCGAGGGCTTCGAGGTCGTCGAGGCGCTGCTCCCGCTCGCGCGGCTGCAGGCCGAGCTGCTCGAGCCAGCGCCGCTGCGGTGCCGCCAGCCAGGCCTGCAGATCGTAGAAGGGGTCGTCGCCGGTAGCGGCGGGCAGGCGCTCCGGCATCGCCGCCTGGGCCAGGCCTGTGGCGGGCGGCGGCGCGGCCTCGCGCAGCAGGGTGAGGGTGTGGAGCAGGCGCCGGTCGCAGGAGGGGGCGGGCCGATCGCCGACCGGGCGGAAGCAAGCCGGGTCGAGCGGATCAGCGGCGTGGCGCACCACAAGCGCAGCGGCGGCCTCCTTGCCCAGCTCGCTCTCCAGCCACTGCTGCCACTGGCGCACGGGCACCGCCGGCTGCAGGGCATCGCCGCTGCGCTCATCGCGGCAGCTCCAGCAGAGCAGCAGGTGGTCGCGGGCCGACAGCAGGGCCTCCAGGAGGGCGTAGCGGTCCTGGTCGGCGGGGCCGGCATCGCCGAGGCGGCGCTCCTGCTCCATCAGATGGAAGCCCGGCCGGGTGCGCTGGCGCGGGAAGGCGGCGGCATCGAGGCCCATCAGCACCACCACCCGGTGGGGGATGGCCCGCATCGGTTCGAGGGCGCTGATCGTGAGGGCACCGCTGCGGTGGCCGAAGCGGCCGCTGTCGGCGGCAAGACACTCCTCCAGCACGGCTGCCACCACGGGCGCCTCGAGCCGCAGCCCCGCCTCGGCGGTGGCGCTGGCGGCGGCAGTGGCAGGCGCAGTGGCCGTGGCCATGGCGGCGGCCTCGCGCCAGGCCTCGAGGGCGGCCAGCAGCGGCGGCAGCTCCCAGGCGGCCTCGCCGCCATCGCCGAAGAGGTCGGCCAGCAGGGCCCGCAGCCGCTCCACCCAGCCGGCCACATCCGCCTCCTGGCGCAGCACCGCGCACCAGTGGCGCAGGCGGCCGAGCAGGTGGAGCCAGCGGCCGCTCAGCTCCAGCTCGGCGCCCACCGCGGCCGGGGCGGTGCCGGCCGGCGCCAGGCCGGGCTCCTCCGGCAGCACCAGGCCGAGCAGCAGCCGGTCGATCGCCCAGGCAAGGCTGTGGGTGGGATCGCCGCCGCGGTCGCGCCCATCGAGGCCCCAGCGGAAGCCGCAGCGCTGCAGCACCGCATGGAGCCGGGTGATCTGTTCCGGTTCGAGGCCGAAGTGCTGCTGCAGCGGCCGGCATTCGAGCAGGGCCTCCAGGCCGCTGGCGGTGAGCCGCTCGCCGGCGAGGCGCAGCAGGGCCGGCAGAGCCCGGGCGATGCCGGCCTCGCTCTGCTGGCTGCGGTCGGTGAGGCGCCAGGGGATCTCCACCCCGGTGGCGCCCGCATCGCCGAACACCGAGGCCACCAGCGGCGCCAGCCCGTCGATCCGGGGCGTCATCACCAGGATGTCGCGGGGCTGCAGGCTCGGATCGGCGGCCATCAGCTGCAGCAGCCGGTCGCGCACGATCTGCACCTGGCGCAGGTCGCCGGGGCAGGGATGGAACTCGAGCGAGTGGTCGCCCGGCTCCAGCCGCAGCGGCGCGGCCCCGCCCCGGGCCAGGCGCTCCTGCAGCTGGGCGAGCAGCTGGGGGGAGCGGCCCGCCAGACCGGCCGCCTCCGCCGGCAGCAGGAACAGCTCCGCGTCGCGCACGGCGCCGAGCTGGGCCTCACCGGTGCCCTCGAGCAGCTGCTGGAACTCGGCGCCGAGCCGGCCGAAGCGGGCCTCGAGGCCGGGGGCCTGCAGCAGCCAGTCGGCCTCCAGCGGCTCGCGCAGGGCGAGGGCATCGCTGAGCAGCCGGCGGCGGTCGGCGCAGCGCTGCCACAGATCCGGGCAGGGGGTGAGCAGGTAGAGCTCCACCTCGCCCGCGCCGCTGAGGGCCTGCAGCAGCCGCACCTGCTGCGGCGCCAGGCTGCTGAGGCCGAAGAGCCGGAGCACACGGCCGGCCAGGGCCTCCGGCCGCCAGCCGCTCTGCAGCCGGGCGATCAGGGTTTCCACCTGCAGGCCGAAGGGCAGGGGCTCGAGGCTGCGGCGCAGGGCGTTGTAGAGGGCGGGCTGCCAGCGCTGGGCGGCGGGCAGGGGCCGGCCGCGGCCATCCACCGCGTCGCCCCGCTCCCAGGCCAGCAGCAGGTCAGGCCGATACAGGGCGTAGTCGTCGAAGGCGTCGGCGATGGCGCGGCCCAGCTGCCAGCCGGCCAGATCCAGGCGGCCATCCGGCGCGCGGCCGGCGAGCCAGGTGGCCAGGGCGCCTCCGCTTCCGCTGCCGGCCCCATCGGCGGCGATCTGCGGCAGCAGGCGGAGCACGGGCCACACCAGCCGCTGGGCGCGCCAGGGGTCCTCGGCCTGGGGGTCGGCGCCGAGCAGTTCGGCCACCAGCCGGCGCAGCAGGCTGCCTGGGAAGGGGAAGCGCAGGTGGGCGGCGACGCCGCCGAGGTGCTCGGCCAGCTGCTCACCGAGCCAGCGGCTGGTGGGCCAGGTGTTCACCACCACCGCCACCTCCTCGAAGGGGGAGGGCCGGGCCTCGAGCAACCGGGCCGCCAGCAGCTGGGCCAGGACCTCGGCCCGGTTGCTGCGGTACACGGTGAGGGCCATGCCGGCTCAGACGGGCAGGCCGGGCGCGAGCGGATGCAGGGGCAGGGCGCCGGGGAGGGCGGCGGGGCCGTTCACCTGGCGCACCTCCCCGGTTTCCGGGCAGTAGGCGGTGAGCTGGCCGCCGTAGCAGGCGGCGGTGTCGATCAGCACGATGCCGCGGGGCAGGTGGCGCACCTCGGGGCCGGGGGTGTGGCCCACGATCACCTCGCCGAAGCGACCGTCGTAGCGCTGCCAGAAGGCCATCCGCACGGTGAGGTCGGGCTGCCAGGTGAGCGGATCGAAGCCGGCGTGGGTGGCCACCCAGCCGCGGCCCCAGTAGGCCAGCGGCAGCCGCTCGAGCCGCTCCTGCCAGGCCCGGGCGCGGCGGTCGCCCAGCTGGCGGTAGGTGTCGCAGCCGGCGAGCGACTGGAGGGCCTGCCAGCTGGTGAGGCGCAGGCCATCGATCAGGGCCTGCTCATGGTTGCCCATCAGCCACACGGCCCGGCCGCTCACCACCAGCGACCAGACCAGCTCCATGCAGGCCTCGATCGCCGGGCCGCGGTTGATCACATCGCCGCAGAACACGAGCCTGTCGTGGTCGGGCAGCTGGGGCAGCAGGCGGCGCAGGGAATCGATGCAGCCGTGCACATCGCCGATCACCCAGTGGCGGCGGGGCGGGGGGCTCTGCCAGCGATCCGCGGAGACACCAACTCCGTGGGATCCGGGCGTGGATCGCTGCGCGGAGGGTTGAGGGGGCGCCATCGGACCGATGCGTCATCGCCAGTCTGACCTCCCGGGGCGCCATCTGTCAGCCCATGGCCGCGGCGACGCGGCCGGCCCCGCAGACACCGGACAGCGCTGATACGGTGCGCGCAACCGGGATGGGGCCATGGACGAGGGCGCTCAGCAACGGCAGGACCTGCGGTCCCTGCCCGTGAGCCAGCGGGTGAACCTGCTGGTGAAGGCCCTCAACGGTGCCCGCCGCACCAACGAGGCCCTGGCCCGCTGCAGCGACGGCGAGGCGATGCTCGACGTGCTGCTCGACGCCTCGGCCAAGCTCGGCCTGGGCCTCAGCCGCGAGGAGCTGAGCCGCACCCCGCCGATCCGCGACTGGGTGTGGTGGAAGAACAAGGAGGCCCTGCTCACCATCGGCGACAACCTGCCCCGCTACCAGCAGGACGGCGGCCAGGGCCGCCCGCCCGAAGGCGAGCGCAAGCGTTTCCTGGGCCTCTTCTAGGGCTGCTGGGGGCAGGCTGGGCGAGGGCTGGGCAACGGCTCCGCAGGGGCTCAGCCCTGGCTGGCCAGGGCGTCGGGGATGGCGGCCGACGGAGCCGTGAAGCTGCCGCGGGCCACAAATTCCAGGCGCAGCTTCAGGAAGGTGATGAAGGTGTCGTCGGTGGACACCACCGCTGCGGCGGGCCTGGGCACGGCGCCGGCCACGGCCGCCAGCTCGGGGGCCTCGAGGAAGGCGGGCCGGCGCACCAGCCAGAAATCGATCGCCTTGCCCTGCTCGCCGTAATGGCGCACCCGCTCGCGCAGCACCTCGTCGAGGGGCTCCTCCTCGGTGAGGAACGCCTCGCTGGCGGCAACGAAGTGGTAGGTGGTCATGGCAGGCGCTGGCCGAAGAGAGGGTCGCGGCGGGGATTCTGAACCAGTGCCTTCATCTGCCGCACCGCCTCCTCCAGGCCCACCGCCAGGGCGCGGGCCACGATCGTGTGGCCGATGTTGAGCTCCTCCATGCCGGGGATGGCCGCCACCGGCTCCACGTTGCGGTAGGTGAGGCCGTGGCCGGCGTTCACCCGCAGGCCCAGGCCGCGGGCGTGCTCGGTGCCGGTGCAGAGGCGGGCCAGCTCGCGGGGCTGCTCCTCCCAATGGGCTTCGGCGTAGGCGCCGGTGTGCAGCTCCACCCAGCGGGCGCCGCTGGCGCGGCAGGCCTCCAGCTGGGCCTGGTCGGGGTCCACGAACAGGCTCACGCCGATGCCGGCGTCCTGGAGCCGCCCCACCAGGCCGGTGAGGCCCGGCAGCTGGCCCGCCACATCGAGGCCCCCCTCGGTGGTCACCTCCTCGCGGCGCTCGGGCACCAGGGTCACCATGTCGGGGCGGATGCGCAGGGCGATCGCCTCCATCGCCGCGGTGGCGGCCATCTCCAGGTTGAGGCGGGTGCGCACCGTGGCGCGCAACAGCTCCACGTCCCGGTCCTGGATGTGGCGGCGGTCCTCGCGCAGGTGCACGGTGATGCCATCGGCCCCGCCGAGCTCCGCCAGCAGGGCATGGGTGACGGGGTCGGGCTCCACGGTGCGGCGGGCCTGCCGCACGTTGGCGATGTGGTCGATGTTGACGCCGAGGCTGGCCATGGGGAACGGGGAAACGCAGGGCGCCGGAACGCCCGCCAACGACGCTATCGGCCGCAGGGCCAACTGCCCGTGCCCAGCGGCCGCAGCGGCGTGCCGCACCTAGGTTCGATGCAGGTGTTGAGAATGAATCCGGAGTGTTGGCGGCGCAGACAAGCCGGGTGGAACCGGAGCGGGCGCGGGGCCTCTGCAACGGCATCAGCCCCTGGTTGTCGCCCGTGGCGATGGTGGTCACCCAGGACGTGGCCCTGGCCGGCTGGTTCCGCCGCATCACGGTGCTGGGGCTGGAACACCTGCCGCGCCAGGGCGCGGTGCTGCTCGCCCCCACCCACCGGGCCCGCTGGGATGCGCTGCTGCTGCCCCATGCGGCGGGCCGGCGGGTGAGCGGCCGCGACTGCCGCTTCATGGTGACCCAGGACGAGATGAAGGGCCTGCAGGGCTGGTTCCTGCACCGCCTCGGCTGCTTCCCGGTGAACCAGGGCCGGCCCACCCTGGCCAGCCTGCGCTACGCGGTGGACCTGCTGGCGACCGGCCAGCAGCTCGTGGTGTTCCCGGAGGGCCGCATCCGGCGCGACGACGGCCCGATCCAGCTGCACCAGGGGCTGGCCCGTCTGGCGCAGCTGGCCGAGGGGCAGGGGGTCGCCGTGCCGGTGCTGCCCGTGGGCATCGCCTACGGCCATGCCTCGCCGCGCCCGCGCGACACGGCGGCCCTCTGCTTCGGGGCGCCGCTGCAGGCCAGCGGCCAGGGCCGGGAGGCCGCCCAGGCCTTCAACGGCCTGCTGGCGGAGGCGATGCGGTCGGCGGAGCAAGCGGCCCGCGCCGCCATCGGCCGGCCCCTGCACGACGCCTAAAGTCCATCCCACCCACAGGCGCTTCCGTGTTCAGGATCTTCTCCCGAGTCCGCCGCAGCGGCGTCGCCCTGCTGGCGGCCCCCCTGCTCGGGGCCCCGCTGCTCGGATCCGTCTCCGCCGCGGGGCTGGCCGCCTTGACGGCCGCGCTGCCCACCGCCGGCCACGCCCAGGCGGCGGCACCCGACCAGGCCAACACCACCGCCCTGAACCTGGACACCCTGCGCAAGGAGATGGAGCGGGGTGATGCGGCCCTGGCCGCCGGCAACCTGGCCCAGGCCCGCCGCAGCTACGACACCACCCGCGATGGCGCCCGCCGCCTGATCGCCTTCTACCGCGACCTGATCGGCGCCTTCACCGGCATCGATGCCCGCATCCCCCGCGAGATGGAGGACAAGGGCAAGGCCAGCGAAGACCTGATGCTGCAGGCCAACATGCGCCTGGCCAACCTGTTCCGCCGCCAGGGCCAGAGCGAAGTGGCCGTGCCGCTGCTGATCGAGGTGATCCGGCTGCGCAACCCCGCCACCCACGAGATCGGCCGGCGCGCCTACCAGCAGCTCATCGACCTCGGCTTCGCCACCACCCCCTACAAGGCCCCGGGCACCGGCAAGTTCTGAGCCGGCGGCCTGGCCCGCGCCCGGCCGTGGCCACCAATGCCTAGATTCCGCCCCACAGCACAGCCACGACATCACCCCATGGTGCAGCCGGAACAGGTGAAGGACGCGATCCTCCAGGCCATTCCCGATGCCTCCGTGGAGGTGGAAGACCTCACCGGCGGTGGCGACCACCTGCAGGTGCGCGTCGTGTCCGGTGCCTTCGCCGGCCTCTCCCTGGTGAAGCAGCACCAGCTGGTGTTCTCCGCCCTGAAGGCCGAGCTGGCCAGTGAAGCGATCCACGCCCTGGCGGTGAAAACCGCCCTGCCCGCCTGAGGGCATCGCCCCCAGCACCCTCCGCTCCTCAGAGTCCTCACTCCTCCTCCCTCACGCCTCCACTGCCATGGACGACGCCACCCGCAGCCGCATCGAGACGCTGATCAACAGCAGCCCGATCTTCGTGTTCATGAAGGGGAACAAGCTGATGCCCCAGTGCGGCTTCTCCAACAACGTGGTGCAGATCCTGCACTCGCTGGGGGTGCCCTTCGAAACCTTCGACGTGCTCTCCGACATGGAGATCCGTCAGGGAATCAAAGACTTCTCCGAGTGGCCCACCATCCCCCAGGTGTACGTGAACGGCGAGTTCATCGGCGGCTCCGACATCCTGATCGAGCTCTACAACAGCGGAGAGCTGCGCGAGAAGCTTGAGGTGGCCCTGGCCTCCTGAGGGCGGGCTCAGTAACGCCCGCTCTCGAAGAGGGTGCGGGGGTCGCCATCGGGGCCGATGAAGCTGGAAGGATCCCTGATCCAGCGGTCGATCAGGGACTCCAGCTGCCGCTGCGAGTGGTGATCGAGCACCGAGGTGCGGCGCAGCGCGTGAAGGTAGCCATCGGCGTACAGCCGCAGCTCCGATGGCCCGTGGTGATGGAGCGCCAGCTCCTGACAGGCATCGCACAGCGACTGGAAGTGGCGGATGGCGTCGGGGTTCTGCAGTGCGGTCATGCTGGGCTCCTGCCCGTGCCGCCATTGTGGCGCGTCGCGGGCGGGAGTGGCAGGGGACGGTTGCAAAGGCATCGCCCGCCGCGCGCGGGAACCGGAAACCGCCGTTAAGTTGAGAACACTATCCGTGTACGGCACGGCTCCGTCGCGGTCAGAACCCCCATGGCTCAGACGTCGGCCCAATCCGAACCCCCTGGCCATCCCCGGCGTGTGCTGGTGGTCGACCCCCACGCCACCCTGCGCACGGTTCTGGCCCAGCGGCTGCGCCAGGACGGCCACCTGGCCGCTGCGGTGGCCACCGCCCGTGAGGCCCTGGACATCTGCCACGACCAGTCGCCCGACCTGCTGGTGGCCGCCGAACTGCTGGAGGAGAACTCAGCCCTGCGGCTGGCAGCCCAGCTGCACTGCCCGGTGATGGTGCTCACGGCCCGCTCCGGCTCGGAGCCGGTGGTGGCCCTGCTCGATGGCGGCGCCGACGACGTGCTGCGCAAGCCCTTCGGCCTCGAGGAGCTGGCGGCCCGCTGCCGCACCCTGCTTCGCCGCAGCGGCAACGGCCTGCAGGAGCGGGTGTGCGTGGGTCCGCTCGAGGTGCACCTGCTGCTGCGCCAGGTGACCCTGCGCGACCAGCCGGTGGAGCTGAGCCCCCGGGAGTTCGCCCTGCTCTGCGCCCTGCTGATGCCGCCCGGGGTGGTGCGCAGCCGCCAGGAGCTGCTGCGCATGGCCTGGCCACCCTTCAGCGGCGGCCCCCGCTCGGTGGACACCCAGGTGCTCACCCTGCGCCGCAAGCTCGAGCAGGCCGGCCTCGGCGAGGGGGGCGGCATCGAGACGATGCGCCAGCAGGGCTATCGCTTCAGCCTTGATCATCTGCCGGAGGCGGAGGCCAGCAGCACGGTGCCCTCGCCCGTGGCCACGCCCAGCCCCGCCACCACTCCGGGCGGTGGCGCCGTGCGGGTGAGCTGAACCCGGCGGGCGTGGCCTGAACCTCAGCCGGCCGTTGCCACAGGCCGCAGCGCCAGCATCAGCAGTTCGCCCGCCAGCAGCAGGCCGCTGAGCAGGGCCAGCAGCTGGTAGGTCCAGGGCGGGGTGAGCCGGCCCACCTCCGCCATCTCCAGGCCGCTCTCACGGCCGAAACGGGCGAGGAAGTCCTCAAAGCGGGCCACCCGCTGGGGCAGCAGGTGGGCGCCGCCGCCGGCACTGCGCACATAGAACACGCGACCGCCCTGGCTGGTGCCCACCGGCGTGAGGCCGGTCACGGCGGACCAGTCGAGGCTCCAGCCGCGGCGCAGCAGCCAGGCGCACCAGGCGGGATGGCCCACGCGGATGCCCTTGCCATCGAGCACCACCTGCTCGCTGGTGGCGGCGCTCACCAGCAGCAGGCCCAGCAGGAAGGCCAGGGCCAGGGGCAGACGCAGGCCCGGCTCCGCCAGCAGGGGAAGGGGCAGGGCCAGGGCGAAATACAGAAGCAGCAGGGTGAGGCGGATCAGGGGCGCCATCGGATGCACCGACCCCGGCGCCAACGGCTCAGCGGTCATCGGGCGAACCGGGCAGCGGCTCGATCAGCTCGGAGGGCGTGTAGCGACCGCCGAACACCTCCTGCTCCCGCCCCTTCCAGAATTCGCCCAGGCGCATCATGTCGGCATGGGCCTCGCGCAGCTGGGCGTCGTACTCCTCGGGGGAGAGCTCGTGCTTGCGCTCCTTGAGCTTGGTGAGACGAAGCAGGTGCCACAGCCACGGCTTGCCCAGCTCGCCCCGCTGTTCGAGGTAGCGGGCCAGATCGCTGGAGGGGGGCAAGGGTGAGGCGCTCATTCCCGGAAGGTTTCGGGGCATCAGCCTATGCAGGGCCGCGGGTTGCGTGTGGCCGCATCCGTGGCGGAGAACCGCCTCAGGCCGGCAGGGCCCAGGGGTTGAGGCCGAGATCGGCGCCGATGCGGTGGGCGCAGGCGAAGCCGCTGAAGGCCACGGCGTTGAGCCCCTGGCCGGGGAAGCAGGAATCACCCACGCAGTAGAGGCCGCTCACGCCGGTGCGGTTGAAGGGCATCGGCAGCAGGCCGGGCAGGCGCAGGGCCGGGATCGGGCCATAGCTGCCAGCCATGCGGCCGAGGAAGCGCCGGTGGGTGCGCGGGGTGCCCACCTCGCGGTGGCGGATGGCGCCCTTCAGGCCCGGCAGGATCGCCTCAAGGCGGGCGATCAGCCGGTCGGCATCGGCCTGCTTCTTGGCGCGGTAGGCGGAGGGCGACAGATCGCGCCAGGCCGCGATGTCGCTCGGGGTGAAGGTGTGGAGGATGTGGTGGCCGGCCGGCGCCAGGGAAGGATCCAGCAGCGTGGGCATCGACACGAACACCACCCCCTGCTCGGCCTCCATCTCCTCCCAGCGCTCCAGCAGCAGGTGGTGGCAGTGGAATCCCTCGGGCACCACCGCGGCATCGATGCCGAGGTGCAGCGAGAGGAAGGAGGAGGAGGGGCGGTAGCGGCGCCGCCAGCGGGCCTCGGCCGGCGGCGTGTGGGAGGCCGGCACCAACGGATGGGCCACGCTGCCCTCGGCGCCGGGCTCACCGGCGAAGGTGTCCCAGCGGGTGGCGTTGCTCACCACGCGGCGGGCGCGCAGCTCCTCGCCGGAGGCCAGGCGCACCCCCACGGCGCGGCCCTGGCCACCCGAGCCCTCGAGCACCACATCGGTGACGCGGGCGCCATAGCGGATGGCGCCGCCATGGGCCTCCAGGCCCGCCACCAACTTCTCGGCGATCACCCCCACGCCACCCTGCGGGTAGTTGATGCCGCCGGCGTGGCGGTCGGAGAACACCATGCCGGCGTTGATCATCGGCGTGCGATCAGCCGGCATCACGCTCCAGCAGAAGCACTCCATGTCGATGAAGCGGAGCAGCTGCTCATCCTTGATGTGGGCGCGGGCCACATCGCCCACGTTGAAGGGCAGCCAGCGGGCCAGGCCCAGGCAGGCCAGCGGCGCCCGGAAGAACACCTTGGCGAGATAGGCCGGATCCTCCAGGGAGAGGAGGGGCATCGCATCGAGGCAGCGGAACACCTGCCAGCAGGTGTCGTAAAAGGCGCGGATGCCCTTCGCCTCGTTGGGAAAGCGGGCGGTGAGGTCGGCGATGAAGCGCCCGTAGTCGCGGTCCACCGCCACATGGAGACCACCGGGGAGGTGGTACTCGAGCTGGGCCGGATCGGGCACCGTGGCGCAGCGCTGACCCACATCCGCCAGGGCGCGGGTGAGCAGGTTGGTGTGGCCCTTCTCGCCGAAGCCGAAGATCATCGAGGCGCCCACATCAAAGGTGTAGCCCTCGCGCCGGAAGCTGCCGCCGCTGCCGCCGGGAATCAGGTAGCGCTCCAGCACCAGCACCTTCGCGCCCTTGGCGGCCAGCTGGCTGGCGGTCACCAGGCCGCCGATGCCGGAGCCGATCACGATCACGTCCCAGGCGGGGGCGGGGCTGGTGGTCACCGGGGCAGCGAAGCGGCTGGCGCCGACCCTAGGGGTTCGCTGCAACACCCGCCCGCCGCCGCAGCCGGCGCGGCGGCTCAGAAGGCGTAGCGGAGGCTGAGCTGCAGGCCCTGGTTGCGCAGCAGGGCGGTGGTACCGCCGATCGGGATGCTGCGCTGCCTGGAGGGGCGCACCACCTCGGCCGTGCCGCTGGCGGTGGTGAGCGCGCCGAGGTCGGTGTAGCGGTAGGCCAGATCAAGGGCGAGCCGCTCGCTCAGGGGCACGCTGACGCCGGCGGTGAGCAGCCAGGCCAGATCGCTGGAGCTGCCCGAGGGAAGGGAGGTGGTGGCGGTGGCTCCGATGGCCGGGAAGCGGTAGGTGACCCCGCGCACCTGGTTGCGGGCCACACCCAGGCCGGCACCGAGGAAAGGCTGCAGGCCGGCCAGCCGGGGCAGATCCACATAGGCCACACCGAAGCCCGCCAGCGACTCGGCCTCCACGGAGACCGGCTGATCGGCGCCGGCGCCGAGGAAGTTGGCCTGCCCGCTCAGGTCCACCTGGGGCCGCCAGCTGAGCAGGGCCTCCGCCCGCAGCCACGGCGTGAAGCGATAGCCGATGCCGGCATCGAGCACCGGGCTCTGCACCACGCTGTTGCGGGCACCGAGACGGCGCCCGTCCTCGCCGGCACCGCAGCCGAACAGGGCGGGCGGCTGCAGGCTGGCGCAGCCATCGGCATCGCGGAACACCTCAGCTGCGGGCCAGTCGAGGCCGCCACCGAGGCGCAGGTAGGGCCCGCTGGCCGGCTCCTGGATGGCGGCCGCAGCGGCGGTGGTTTCAGCCCGGGCGGGGGCAACGAGGGCCAGCACCAGGCCCAGGGCCAGGGGCGCCGGCCGCCGGACGCCGGGCAGTGCGGCGGAGGGGCGCAGCGGGCGGCGGCGGGCCATGGCGGCGGAGGCGGAGGCTGGGCCGGCACCCTAGGGGCGATCGGCGAAGGGCGCTTCGCTGGTGAGGATCAGTTCGGTGCGCAGGGGGCCGAGCAGGGCGCCGCACTCCTGCTGGATGCGGCCCCGCAGCTGATCCATCCAGGCGCCGTCGACGGCGCGGTGGGGGTCGAGGTAGGCCACCAGGAAGGTGGTGCGGCCCACCTTGAGCAGGGTGAGGTCGAGCAGGCGAGTGGCGCCCTCCGCCGGCACGGCGCCGGCCAGCAGGGCCTGCACGCGCTCGCGGATGCCGGCGATCAGCTGGGGGTCGCAGGCGGCGCCGGCGGTCTGGCGCAGGGCCCGCAGGAACTGCTGCACGGGCTCCACCATCACCACCGCGGCCAGCAGGATCACCAGCAGGGCATCGGTGATCGGCGCCAGGGGGGCCAGGGCGGTGCGGGCCAGCAGCGGCGCCGCCAGCAGGGCCGCCCCGGCCACGGCGGTGATGGCGGCATCGAGGCCGGCGGCGCGCGATTCGAGCAGCAGCAGCTCGCTGTGGCGGCCGCTGGCCACCCAGTCGCGGTGCTGCCACCAGGCCAGACCCAGGCACAGCACCACGGTGAGCCCGGTGTACCAGCCCACCGGGCCGAGCTCCACCGCCGGCGGAGCGGGGCCGCCGCCCAGATAGGCAGCGATCTCGCGCAGGGCGGCCAGCACCGCAGCGCTGAGGCCGCCGATCAGCAGCAGGGAGCGGAACAGCACATAGAGCGCCTCCTGGCCGTCGTAGCCGTAGGGCCAGGCCCGGTTGGGGGGCTGCACCACGTTGGCGCCGATGCGGGCGGCGATCAGGCTGGTGAGGGCCATCACCGCCGAGTAGAGGCCATCGAGCAGGAGGGCATCGGAGGCGGAGAGGGCGTAGGCCACCAGGCCCATCACAGCGATCACCAGGCTGGCCACCACCCCCAGCCGCAGGGAGCGCTGCTCGATGCGGCGCTGCTCGATCAGCTCGGCGCCCGGGGCGGCGGCAGACGCGGCGGGGGAATCATTCATGCCGCAGCCTGCCAGCCTCTGCTTCGAGGATGGCCCGGCGGCCCTCAGCCCGCCACCACCGGCTCGACCGGCACAGCGGGCGCGGCGCAGAAGGGCTCGAGATCGGCCAGGGCCCGGTCGCGGTAGGCGCCGTAGCGGCGGCGCTTGTCGCGGATGCGTTCCGGCAGCTCGGGCAGCAGGCCGAAGTTGGGGGGCATGGGCTGGAACTTTTCGCTCGGGGCCTCGG
>VFQS010000729.1_pt1 | contig 34349 bp, 35 predicted proteins | sample 3512361 | NCBI WGS metagenome assembly VFQS01 (sample SAMN10412375, study PRJNA504923) | tailings metagenome | isolation source: Relicate 1 Philex TSF3 active mining | place: Philippines
TAAATAGGTAAGGATGGGCGGCGCTTCGCGCCGCCCATCCTTACCTCAATAAATCCTTTCCTTTTTAGGACTACCGATAGGTGGAGTCAGTTAAAGGTTTCGACTGGGCTCCTTAATTCTTAAAAGATGAAATTTTATGGGAAATTGGGCATCGCCAGATTTCCCATATGAGCGAAATCATTATGCAAAAAAGCAAGGGACTTAAACCACTTGTTTTAAATTTATTCTAAGCTCCCATTCCCGAATATTGTTTAATGCCCTTACGCCATAGCCAGCGATTGACTACAAAAGTAACTGCCATCCATCCCCCCATTACACCAATTCCCTGCCAGATATTTACCGCCTTGCCCACTAAAATTGCCGATGGGAAATAGACCATATAGGGAAATGGAGTCCATAGAACGATATCCTTCGCTAATGGTGGAAACACTTCTAAAGGCGCAATAATTCCTGAGAGAAATATATAGGATAAAAACCAGAGTTGCTCGATCGCACTAGCGCGTTCTGTCCAAAAGGCAAGCATTCCAAAGGTGTATTGAATTAGGAAGCGCAATAAAAAGGCGATCGCTACCAGAAATGCTGCGAGTAATCCAGTAGCTAATGAGGGAATCCAAAATGATTGTGGATAGAGCATAAAAAATAGTGCTACCAAAACCACCAACATCGGTAATCTTGCCCAGCGCTCGGCAATATGATTGATTAAATGATGCCAAAATGGATCGATGGGTTGTAATAGCCGATGGGAAAGCTGTCCTGAAATGAGTTCCTTCTCAAAGTCCCAAATCACCCAGACAATATTAAACTGGCGCACGATAAATACGGCGAGAAAGTAACGGATAAATTCTAACGATGTCATACCAAAGCTGCCATTCTCTGAAGCTTTGAGCCATGCACCCATGAGAATAAATGGTAGAGAATTAGATAGTAACCAGATAAACAGCTCGGCGCGATATTCGAGCATGTAGGCGTAATAGGTTAAGAACATAGTCTTAACAACGCGAAATATATATCTAAGCTGCATAGTTCAATTTATCTGTTATTGCAATTTGGACTTTTTTTGTGGCAAACCCTAAACTCCAAAACTTGGCTATGATTGATTTTTGCTTGGCAAATTGAGTATACACGCATCTGTCGGGAAAACACCAAGGTTCGCTCCAGATCTCCAATATAGCAATGTAAGGTTTGCTTAGTACATAAAACCCAAATAAGTGAAGGTGGCACGAAGTGCCACCTTCACTTATTTGGGTTTTGCTTTGTCCTATCTATCTATTTCATTGCTATATCAAGAGATTCTCTAACAGTTCAGAGCAATGCAACAAGTTGCCTGCAAGTTTCGGTAAGTAGTCAAGCATAAGTAAACTTAAAAACCAAGATTCCTATACTTCTCGCGTAGCGAGAAGTATAGGAATCTTAGTTTTGTTAATAACTATGCCGAGCTACTTAACTTGTTGAAATTGAGGATAACTTAGAGAGAATTAACTTCTTTCACAACCTTTTTCCGTGACCATACTTTATAGATAATGAATCCTCCCACAATAATGATGATGACTATCCCAGCAATTTGTAATCCAATAATTAAAGTAATGGCAGGCTGATGTATTGCTACAAAACGGTGTTGTGGAACGAAATAGGTTTGGACAACGCGAACAAGATCCTTTGCTGAAACTTTTTCAATTTCTGAGACATAATCTGGGATGGGTTCCGTGTTTGAGAGTATAGCTGACCAAGATATCAATGAACCTGCGATCGCTCCATTACCTTCTCGTGAGATCAGCCAAGACCGAATTAACGCTGTTTTTGCTTCTGCTAAACGTTTTTCATCTACTTTGCCTTGCCGCACATTTTCTATATAACCATCAACAAGTTGTAAAATCGTATCTCGATGTTTTTCTTCGGAACGAGTAAAGACTGCGAAATATCCCACATCCTCATAACTATTGTTATAAGCCGATAGACTATAAACCAAGCCACGCTTTGTGCGAATCTCATCTGTTAAATCACGTTTCATCATTTTCGCTAAAACATCAAGAGTCCAGCGATCGCGATGTTTATCACCGACAGTTTGTGCCCCTGTCATTAAGCGAATTTGATCATTGAGCATCGGACCTGCAACTTTGACGCGATAGTTTCCTTGATTGGCTGGGATTGCGGGCTTAATTGTGTTGGGTTTCCCTTGCGATCGCAAATTACCAAAGTAGGTTGTTACCATAGTTTTTAATTGTGATAGCTCAATATTGCCAACCACAATCAGAGTCGCATTCTCAGTGGTGTAATGCTGTTTGTAATAGTCCAGTAACATATTGCGATCAATTCGCTTCAGGGACTCCTCTTCTCCAATCACACTCATTGTCAAAGTGGAATTTGGGAATAATGCTTTTTCCACTTCTCGACTAAGATCGTAACCATAGCCCCATGCTTCTAACTGATTGATCAACCATCCATACTGTCCTCCCTTTTCTTGGAAAACCACATGTCGCTCTTTCTCAACTTTATCCGCAGGAAATGTCGGATGGAAGACTATTTGCGATAGCCAATCTAAAGCTGTTGAGATATCGCGATCGGCAACCATTGCATAGTAACCAGTCTGCTCTCTATCTGTCCAACCATTCCATGATCCACCAATGTTAGAGATCGTATCTTTAACCTGTTCCTCATTCCAACGCTCTGTGCCTGTAAAGACCATATGCTCGACATAGTGCGAAATCCCATTATTGGCAGCAGTTTCATTCCGTGAGCCAGTTTTTATTACTAGATAGACAATCACAGATTTGCTGTCAGGTCGATATTGATGCCACACACGCAAGCCATTGGCTAGTTGATAGCGTTCTAGGGGAATTGATGGATTTGATTTAGCTTCTAAAGATTTAGGTATGGTCGTGCTAGCAACGCACAGTAATAGAGGAAATAAAACTAAATCTCGAATTAAATTCATTGGTTTTATGGATGGTTGATGAGGTTAATTATCTAGGTCATTTTGCCTTTAACTACCAGATAAACTGACACTGGCAGCCAAAACCCAATCGTTACGGGAAATCTAGAAAAGTTTTCTTGATGAGCACCTTCGATCAGAGTAAAGATGCAAGATGCGATGCCGATCGCACCTAAAATGCGTAAGGTGACAGGACGTGACTTGGGAAAGAAGCAAGCACTAGCGATCACACCAAGTACCGCCAAAATTAAACCCCCACCTGCTATAAATGTAGGACGCTGTTCTGGAGTTAAAGCTGCAATTCTTTCTGGGACTGACATGAACAGCAGGATACCCGCCATAACGGTCAGGACCCCGAGAATATTCCAAGTCGTTTTACTCATGATAGTCTCTCTACAAGGATATGGCTAACTTGAGACTATTATCCAAAATCACTCAATATGAATAGGCGATCGCAGTTCTTACTTTTATGTGTTTATCAGCATACATATTTTGTGATAGCGATCGCTCTTTGAGTAGCCCAGCATAGTGATAAACAAACCCGATATTTCTGTACCGTCCGCTAAGCAGGCGTTAAAGGAATATCGGGCTTAAGCTTAATGATGATTGACTACTTGACAGTTATAATCTCCAAAATATAGCTATCTCAAAAAGATTCAGGAACTTTATAAAAAGGCGATCGCACACAACCCCAACGCCTCAGTCCACTCGACGATCGCACCGTAAGTATCGCCTGTATGTCCACCGAGTTGACGATTAAACCATGCACCAATGAGCCATGCAAGGCTAAAACCAATCACCGTTATACCAATTCCTAAATACATTGCATGGAAAAAATAGGCGATCGCTAAATTACCCATTGTCAATAAAAGTGCCACTAGCCAAACCTGCCAGTGGTGCAAATCCTCTTGATGAAATTTGCCCTTGCCGATCGCTTTGAGATAGGGATAAGCCATGATTGCTCGTAACTGTCCCCACCTTGCCCAAGCCCAAACATTGGCTAAAATCCAAAATCGCTGATCTTTAATTGCCGCAAGCGCAATAACTTTTAAAAGCAAAATGGCGATCGCTGCCATTGCACCAAAAGCTCCCGTATTACTATCCGCCATCACCTCAAGGCGACGATTGGGATCGGTAACGGCAAGCCCATCAGCAGTATCCATTGCCCCATCGAGATGTAAACCGCCCGTGATTAATAATCCTAATAAAATCGTAAGTAGCGATCGCAGATAAATAAATTCAGGATTAGGCTTAAGTAGTCCTAACAGGAGATCTAAACAAGCGATCGCACTACCGATACAAATCCCGATTAGTGGCGCATAAACAGCAATTCCCCGAAAATCGAGCATTCCCTTGGGAATTAGGGGTAGACAGGTATAAAAAATTAAGGCTGCTTGAAATTTCCGCCAAGGCTGCATTTGGATCAAACTCTGTAAATTAGAAAAGCCCACAAAGTGGCTTTTCTAATTTATAGCTGCTGTCAGCTAGATTAGGACGTAAAATCCCAGAGAGTTACAGCACTTCATGTCGCAACTCCCTAGATATTAAACCTTAGGAACGTTTGCGGGCGAAGAAAGATTAGCTAGGATAGAGACAATAGTTTTTTGCATCGAGAGTTTGCGTAGAGAGCATGATAAAACAGCGTCGGATTTGGTCTTGGCTAATGATTGGTTTGATGGCGATCGCCTTACAATTTTTTTGGATTGGCGGGGCAAATGCTGCGGTGACAGACTATTTGCAAGAACAAAAATTCCTCACTAATGTTTGGCAAATCGTCAACCGTTCCTATGTGGATGCGGATTTTAACCATCAAAACTGGTACAAAGTACGTCGTCAATTTATCAATCGCAAATTTAATAGTCGTGAAGATACCTATGCTGCAATTCGCGAAATGCTCGCAACTTTGGATGATCCCTTTACCCGTTTGCTAGAACCAGACAAATTTAAAAGTATGCAAACCAGCACATCGGGGGAGTTAACAGGTGTGGGCTTGCAAATAGTTGTCGATGAACCTGATAACAAGGTGACAGTGATTGCCCCGATTGAAGGTTCGCCTGCGGATGTTGCGGGTGTACGATCACGCGATCGCATTGTTGGTATTGATAACATTCCCACTAAAGGCTTGTCCCTTGATGAATGTGCTAATAGAATGCGTGGAGCGATCGGCTCTGAAGTGAAACTGAGCCTAGAGCGTCCTCTTGCTGATGGCAAAGGATTCGAGCAGCTTGATGTAGTAATTAAACGCGATCGCATTGCGGTGACACCAATCATTGCTAAGCTCAATCAAGAAGAAAATCACAAGGTTGGCTATATCCGTTTAAATCAATTTAATGGTAATGCGGCGGCGGATATGGAAAAGACCTTGAAGAAATTTCAATCCCAAGGCGCAGATCGCTATGTGCTTGATCTACGTGGCAATCCGGGGGGACTATTTGATGCAGGTTTACAAATTGCGCGGATGTGGATTCCTGAAGGAACTGTAGTTTATACCGTAGATCGTCATGGTGTGCAGGAAAGTTTTGAAGCCAAAGGTGATGCCATTACTAAGGCTCCCCTAGCAGTACTTACCGATGGTGGTACGGCTAGCGCCAGTGAAATTCTCGCTGGTGCATTGCAAGAGAACGCTCGCGCTCAGCTTGTGGGCACGACCACATTCGGTAAGGGATTAATTCAATCTCTCTATGAATTGGAAGATGGTGCAGGTTTAGCGGTGACGATCGCCAAATATGAAACTCCTAAACATCACAATATCCACAAACGCGGCATTATTCCCGATGTGGAAGTTGAACTTACGCAACCAATCACTCGTAAGCAACTAGGTACTAAGGAAGATCCGCAATATGTAGCGGCGCTATCAGTATTAGATGGAACCTATAAAAGTATGGTCGCCAAATCCTAATTTGCCAAGTCATAAAAAAGGGGACGCTTAGCGTCCCCTTTTTTATGACCTCCAAGCTTTCATTTTATCGGGATTCATTAATCCGTAAGGATCAACCATGCGCTTGAAATTCAACTGATTATAATCTACGGTTTTCATGCCGCCATCTTCGAGAATATAGGTGTGGGGATTGGCAATGAATACTCCCTGCGACTCATGATAGGCAATAATTTCATTGAGGCGATCGCCTGTCGTGAAGCGTACCAATTGAATCGCCGCAGGAATGACCACACCATTTACCCGAATAAACTCCAAGTGCATAATTACCTCGTCACCAAAATATTCATGCATTCGTTGCACAAGTTCCAATTTCGGATCGTTTAAAAATAGGCTCTGAAGATAGGTAAAAGAGTCATCGGCAGCACGGGCATGGAGTGTTGTGTGATTCCAAGAAAACTCAACAAGGCTGAGTCCTTTACTGGCTTCCTGAGGATTTTTCTCATAGCAAACTTCACCTTGAAATTCCTTAACAAGACTGAGAAATGGTTCGCGATCGCTTTCAGCAACAAGTACCAATGCACAATGGGAATCCTTGGGAATATAGCTCTGCAAAGCTGTGAAATAACTGCTAATCGGTGCAGCATGGACACTAATCAACTTTTTGATAATGCCATCACTATTACCGAGAGCCTGTCCAAATTTCGCCGCAGTCATAAAGTCCGCAAAACTAACCACAAACTCTGACCAACCGTAGGCGGTCGCCAAAGGAACTTCCAGTTCTGTAATAATGCCATTTGTGCCATAGGCATGATTGACCTTTTGGACATCATCGCCCCGCAACTCCAGAATACGGGGTTCATTTTCGAGGGTAACGACACGCACAGCGCGTAAATTTCCGCGATCGCGCAATTGACCATATAAAACCGAACCAATACCGCCACTTCCGCCAGCAATAAATCCACCAACGGTAGCAGTTCTAAATGTTGATGGAACCATCCGCGATTCCCAACCAATTTCTTGAGCCTTTTTATCAAGAGTTACCATTTTTACGCCTGCTTCCACGCAGGCTAGCCCTGCTTTTATCCATTTGATTGTTTGTAGGCGAGAAGTTTCTAAAATTATCCCTCCACGCATCGGTGTACATTGTCCATAGTTTCCTGTTCCACTACCCCTGACAGTCAGAGGGATTTTATACTTCACACAGGTTTTGGCAATCTTCAATACTTCACTTTCATTACTAGGTCGTACCACAACATCGCCAACTTTTCCTGCTAATAATGGAACGAGGACAGGACTAAAGTGGGCATAATCTTCCGAAAGTTTTGCAACTTGTGCGGGATTAGCAATCGTCTCAATACCTGATAATTCTTCTAATAGATTTTCTAAAGATATTTGCATACTTATATATTTTTACTATCCCACTATTCTATAGCGGATCTATAGCGGAAAGAAGTAAAGCTAATGCTAGACTGGAAAGCGCTATAATGATTTTCTATGAACTTAGAGATAATTCCTCCAAAAAATAATCTTAATTTGATTGAAGTTACGTCAGAATTAGCTAAACCAGAGCGCATTGATCGGTTTTTAGCACAACATACGGATCTATCGCGATCGCGAATACAATCCTTGATTGATGAAGGTTATGTCACCGTTAATGGCGTTACTTGTAATAACAAAAAGGACTTAATCAAGGCAGGCGATCGCATTCAGTTAATCACCCCAGCAGCAACACCTCTGGATTTAATTGCTCAAGAGATTCCCTTAGATATTCTCTACGAAGACGAGCATTTGATTGTCATTAATAAACCTGCGGGACTGGTTGTACATCCTGCCGTAGGGCATAGCGATGGAACCTTAGTTAATGCTCTCTTAGCCCATTGTAAAGAACTATCAGGCATAAATGGAACTCAACGTCCGGGCATCGTGCATCGTTTAGATAAAGATACGAGTGGCGTGATGGTAGTGGCGAAAAATGATCGCGCTCATCAGGATTTGCAGGCTCAGATACAGGCAAAAACAGCACGACGGGAATATTTAGGAATTGTGCGCGGAGTTCCGAAAAGTCAATTAGGAGGCGAATCAGGAGTAATTGATGCGGCGATCTCTAGACATCATAGCGATCGCAAAAAAATGGCAGTGTTTGAAAATGGACGCAGAGCCATTACCCATTGGCAAATCAAGGAACGCTTAGGCAATTACACCCTCGTTAAATTTGATTTGGAAACGGGACGCACCCATCAAATTCGAGTGCATTCGGCATATATGGGCTGGGCGATCGCAGGTGATCCTGTCTATGGAAATCCGAATAAAGAATTTTCGCAATATCTATCAGGTCAAGCACTCCACGCATGGCGGCTGACCTTTACGCATCCAGTTTCAGGAGAACTAATTGAAAATATTGCGCCATTACCCGAAGGCTTTGAGAAGCTATTGGCAGTTTTGCGGCGGAAAAGATGAGTAATCATCTGTAGAGCCTTAGACAAAATCAAAATCGCTATAGCGTCAGTGCCAACTGATAAATTTGGCGACGGGGTAAATCAGCTAGCTCTGCTAATTGACGACTAGCATCCGATCGCGAAATACCAGCATCAATCAAATTTTGTAACTCTTTTAAAATTACTTCCTCCGTCCATACAGGCTTTTCACTAGGTTTTGCACCTTCTAAAACTAATGTAAATTCTCCTTTAGGGACATGATCTGTGAAATAAGCGATCGCCTCTTCGATGGAGCCGCGCCAAAATTCCTCATGGAGTTTGGTTAATTCCCTTGCCACCGAGATGCGTCTTTCTTTGCCAAAACTCTCTGCTAAATCTTCAAGGGTACGCAATAATCGATGTGGTGCTTCATAGAGAATCATCGTGCGGGTTTCTGAGCGCAAAATTTCTAAGCGATCGCGGCGTTCCTTTTTATCCGTTGGCAAAAATCCATCAAAGCCAAAATACTGGGTTGCAAAGCCTGAAGCTGTCAAAGCGGCAATTCCTGCGGTGACTACAGGGATGGGAACTACGCGCACCCCTGCGGCAATACAACCCTGTACTAGTTCTACTCCGGGGTCAGAAATTGCGGGCATCCCTGCATCGGTGACTAAGGCGATCGCCATGCCTTGCTGTAATTTATCGACTAATTCAGGTACCCGCTTATGGGCATTATGTTCGTGATAGCTGGTTTGGGGGGTCTCAATCCCAAAATGATGCAGGAGCTTGCCCGTGTGCCTTGTATCTTCAGCGGCAATTAAATCCACCTGTTTGAGCGTGGCGATCGCCCGAAAAGTCATATCCTCCAAATTACCAATCGGCGTTCCCACCAAATAGAGAATTCCTGAAGCTTCCATTAATTAATATCCATATATAGCAACCCAATATTTTTGTTAAAAGTGTTGCAATACAACACTTTTAACAAAAATATTGGGTTTTGATCTAGCGCCACTGTTTATTTTCTAACTCGCGTACTTGACGCTCAAGACGGTCAATTCTTCCCCGCAATTCATCCATTTCATTTTGACGTGGTACACCCAAATCCTGCATCACATTGCGAATTTGACGCTGAATTAAAGACTCTAAATTTCCCTGTTCCGACTTAAGGCGATCGGCAATATCATTGAACATCTCTGCGGCTTGCTCTGGATCGATCTTGCCATCTTTGACCCAATCTTCGCTAGCATCCTTGATCTTTTCCAGCACAATCGAAGTTGTACCGACACCAAGCATTAATAACTGCTTCAGCAAATTATTGCTATCCATAACCCTACGCGATCCTTAAAAAAGACGATCTATCTCTCCATCATACTCCTCAAATTGAATAAGGGGCTTACAGCAATTTCCTATCAAACAAACTAGAAGTGTTGCTTTGCAACACTTTTAAATTTTTTCTTGGTTTGGGTTTGAGTGCAAAGCGCTGTAAAGATCATGCGATCGCAATACTTTTGAGGTTTACAGACATTTGCCCTAGCGATTGTTATACTTTAAGCTGCTCTAACCTTGCAAAAAATTTTAGGTAAGTTTATTTATGATCCGTGCTGTAATTGAGACCGCTAAGGGAACCATGCGTGCTGAGCTTGATGACCAACATGCCCCCATCACTGTGAAAAATTTCGTAGACCTCGCCAAGCATGGTTTTTATGATGGATTAACCTTTCACCGTGTCGAACCCGGTTTTGTCATTCAAGGTGGCGATCCTCTCGGTAATGGTACTGGCGGATCAGGCGATCGCATTAAGCTTGAAATCTGGGCAGAAGGTGACAGCGAAGCAACAATTGGCAATGTTTTGGCTCGCGGTAAAAAGCCTGTGATCAAGCACAACAAAGCTGGCGTATTCTCTATGGCACGCACTAATGACCCCAACAGTGCCACCAGTCAATTCTTTGTGACCCTTGGCGATGCATCATTTTTAGATGGTCAATATGCCGCTTTTGGTTACACTGATGATGTGGAAGTTGCCCAAGCCATCCGTCGCGGCGATAAGATTATCTCAATCAAAATTGAAGATTAAACTCAAAAAGAAAGGGGGCGTAGCCCCCTTTCTTTTTGAGTTTTTAATAGCCACTATCGGCAACACACATTCCTTGACACTTAATCCCATTGCTAGCAGTTCTTAGACAATGTTGGCAGAGGATTTGTTCAGACTTAATGTCTCTAACATTTTCTGTACTTTGCTTTCCTTGAAATTCTATAATTTCAAGATTAGTCGTAGATGCATTAGAACTGACAACTTTCATAGAGTCTATGCAGCAACTAAGGTTTGGATGACAGATTGTAAGTCAGCGAGAACCTGTGAAGAATTGCTGCCATTGGCTATGACACCTAGATCCTGAGCAGCTGCTTCTAACTGTGGACGCAAGGTATCCACGATATCCTGTACAGGTCGTAATAGCTGCTCTTGGGCACTAATTTGACCTAACAACTCTGCTACAGCTCTAATCCGTTCTTGTTGTTGGGCTTCGGCTGCGCGAATAGCTTGCTCTTGTTGTAAATGGTCTTGAGTCTGCTTAGCCAGCATTTCTTGCTGTTGTTGCGTATAGTTTCTGACAGCCTCGATTTGGCTCTCCATCTTTCGCAACTCCTGCTCTTGATGATTCTTTTGCGCTTCGATTTGAGATAACAGAGGCAATAAGCTTTGAACAGGGCTTGCTTCGATAGTAATGCCTTTGCGTCGATCTAAAATCGCCTTTTGCTGATTAAGGAGTGATAGCCTCTCTTGCATTCCACGTCTCATACCTGAAACGCTCTCTTCAAGAAGTTTGTACTGCTCCTCCGCAAATTCTTTATTACTTTCTAACTCGATTTTGGCAAACTGGTCAGCAGTTTCGACCTGACTCTGTAAATCTGCAATTTCTCCTTCTAGTCCTGCTAACTCATCTTCTTGAGCACCAATGTAGTTAGTTAACTTATCGAAATCAGCTTGCAATGCCTTAATGGTTGACTCTAGCTCCTCAATTGGCATCGACTGAAGGCGGTTTTCTTCCTCTGGACTAAGGACTTCCATGCTACCAGGACCACCAAATGCTTCGATCGCATTAGATGTTTGCTCATATAGATCAATTTGGGCATCAAGTTGCACTCTAGACATCGCCATATTATTCTCTTGTAGTTTGAGAATACCGCGTTGAGCTTTTAACTCTGCCTGTGCGTCTGCTAGAGCAATTTGAGTTTGCTGCCATTGATTTTTACGTGCATTTAGCTCTTCCGTCGATTTATTGAGAATACCCTTTTGCTTTTCGGCTTCATTTTTTAAACTATCTAAGTTTTGCCAAAAGCTCGTCAGTACTTCCTGACGCTTATTAATTAAATCGAGGGCACTATGAAGCCGATCTCTAAGAGAATCTGGATTGGTAAAACCAGATGATAATTGACCGATGAGATGTTTGATATGTTCGGCTTGATCAGAAGTGAGCGCGGCTGCCTTAGCTTCAAACTGTCCGCGCTCAGCTTCAATACTTTTTCTTAACTGTTCAATTTCATTACGTTCTTTAGCAAACTTCTCCTCTAACTCCTCAATTTCTTGCCGTCTTGTATCAAGGTGTTCTAGCTCTAATTCCTTTTGTTCTAATTCTTGTTCACGACGATGCAACTCTTGGCTCTGGAAATTGAGAGATTGCTTCCATTGTTCAACTTCTTCTTCCGCAGATTTATATTTGTCTTGTGATCGCGAAAAAGCCTGCAAGATATTGACAATTTTTTTAGAGGCATCTTGGATACTTTGTACTTGGTTACTTGCTGTAACTTCAGCAATTACCATTTGACCATCTTTAAAATCTTTAGCTTGACTCGAATCTTGAACCTGTAAAACTTGCTCGTTCGTAATCGGCTGCCAAACGTTTTCACCCGTATTACGTGCCAGTAGACGGACAGACGAGTTACCACCTAATCCAAAAGCTGCTTGAGTTTTTTGAAGTTCCGCTAAGTACTGCACGCTGAATATACTCCTATTTTGCTGATGCTAACTTTCAGATTGACATGACGAAAGAGCAAAAACCCGTCATAGAAAATACAAAATAGTCTAGATCCTCATCTCATACTACCTAATTGCATGAGTTTTTTGGCGACATATTTGAAGACTTTTTGGAAATTCTTAGGCTGTTGCAATCTAAAATCATGCTAAAAGTTATTGACTGAAAAACTGATACTAAAACTGTTATGGGGCATAGGTTTTCTCAACCTTAAACTTGCTAGAGCAAACTGCCTAAAGCTTATTGCCTAATGTTTTTTGGGTCAAGAGCATCACGCAAACTATCTCCTAAGAGATTAAATGATAGCACCGTTAACACGATCGCTAATGCAGGAGTCCACACTAGCCAAGGTTGCAGGATCACAATCGAAGCGTTAGTAGACAAAGATAGCATATTACCCCATGACGGATCGGGAGGTTGGATGCCCAGTCCGACAAGACTTAAGACCGCTTCTACAACAATAAATCGGGGGATGTCGAGAGTTGCCGAAATAATAATGAAGGTAATGGTTTGAGGTAAAACATGGTTCACAATAATCCGCAATGGACTTGCGCCTGAGGCACGAGCCGCCAAAATAAAGGTTTGCTCTTTGATAGAGAGTACCTGTCCACGAATGATTCTGGCTAGTCCTGCCCATGACACAAAGGAAATAATCGCGATGATTAACGCGAATCGTTGAGTATTACTGATTTGGGGAGGCAAAATTGCAGCTAATGCTACTAATAAATAAATTGAGGGAACTGACATTAAGATCTCGACGAAGCGCATCAAGACTACATCTAGCCAGCCGCCAATATAGCCAGAAATACCACCAACAAGGCAACCGATCGTATAGGAAATAGTCGTACCGATAAAGCCTATCAAGAGACTAATTCTGCCGCCATGGAGCAAGCGAGTTAATTGATCCCGACCTTGTTCATCAGTGCCTAGTAAATTTAGCTTTCCTTCACTAGTAGTTCTAAATAAGTGTCCACCGTGGAAAATCTGAATCCGTGAGGGTTTTGTATAGTCAACAATCAAGGCGCGATCGCCTGTTTCGAGATCGACCTTACCTTGGGTAGTTGGATAGACATGTGCGCCAATATATTGACCTTGACGATCGTGCCAATATATCTGCGTGGGTGGCAGCAAAGCAGCATTCTTTACCTGTTCGTTGACTCCGTAAGGTGTTACAAAATCAGCAAATAGAGCTGCCGCATAAAAAACAGTTAAAATTGTAATCCCAATCCAAGCGAGAGGATTGGATCTGAGCCTTTTCCACCAGTTCATTAAGAGCCTTTAAGTGCTTTGAAGAAATTTTTGCGATAGTTACCATTCATGACAAATAGGACTGGCCAGAGTAACGCAAGTCCAATCTGATTACCCGAAAAATCGGTGCGTTGAAAACCTTGCAAAAATTTCACAACGCCAAATACATAGGCGACTAGTACCAAAATTCCAATTAGCTGTGGCATATATCAATCTCCTGATGATTAACTATCTAATTTAGCATCAACAAATAGGCTCTAGCGTTGGCATATAAATCAAGCTCTTAACTCATTGCATGAGTAGATAAATAAAAGCAGCGATCGCCATCAATAGCAACAGGGTGTAAACAATCACGCGCCCCCACACGGCTATAAATAAGCTTAGTAGATTCCAGAAAGTGACTCTAGCAGTGCCATTCCACGCAGGACGAAATTTAGTAATTTCTGATTTTTCATAGGAAGTAATTTGGCTAGCTGCTAAAACCTTGTAATGCAGTCTGCCAAATGGGTGCAGCAACTTAAATTGTTGATAGCGATGATGGTTTGTCTTCCAACGATTGCGGAGATTTTTGGCTTTACCCACATACAGCACGATCCACAGCGCCGTAATGTAGTAGACCCCTGCATCTGGGGGCAACTCTTTTAATTTTTTAACTGGCTTTGATGGTAACCAAAAAATACGCATCCTTTCGAGCATAGGTAATTTCTTATCCTAGAGTCTTGATTCCCAGATATTTTGTTACTTTTGAGTAATTTCACTCATAGTTGAGCTATAACTAAATTGTTTTGCTTAAGTAATCTAAATCAACTAGTTAGGTTTTGCTTATATGTCAGATTTTAATCGCGGCATCATGAAGTTTGAAAATGCCGATAGCCCTTTATCAATCGTTCTATCGAGCATTGTTGTTCTGAGTGCGATCGGGTTCCTGCTGTGGTGGGGCTTCCAGACTGCTTACGTCTAGTATTTTGACGCTGAATTATTACGTTTAATTTTTTGTTTCTAAGGATTTTAGCTTTGCTACTGCCCTTAAAACACTTTTAGAGTCAAGAAAAAGGCGACGCATTGCGTCGCCTTTTTCCTATGTCTTAACTTGTGTCCGTCTGAAACGGTAAGCTAAAACAGACTTCCTCAATAGCTAAAATTTAACCTAAAAAATGACCGAAACTATTTCCCAAAATGAACAACTTGGAGCTGCGATCGGGACGATTCCCAGTGGCTTGTTTATCGTTACTTCTCAACAAAATGGTGCAACAGGTACGATGCTCGCTTCTTGGGTACAACAAGCAGGCTTTAATCCGCCATCTGTAACTTTTGTGGTTGGTAAAGGTAGACCGATTGAGTCCTTCTTAACTGTAGGTAGTCCTGTAGTGATTAATGTTGCTGAAAAGGGACAGGGGAAAATCATTGGACATTTTGCGAAAGGCTTCGCACCTGATGTTGATCCTTTTGATGGGGTTGACACGGCAACTGCTCCTAGTGGTCAGCTTTATCTCACTGAGGCGATCGCTTATCTTGATGCAACGGTAACTAGTAGCCTTGATGCGGGTGACCATACGATCATCTTGGCAACGATTAATGCAGGCGATCGCCTCCGCGAAGGTGAACCTGCTGTCCACACACGCAAAAATGGCTTCAAATATTAAACAAACTAAAACTCCCATAGGGAGTTTTAGTTTGTTTAAAAAAAGTAGTTGACATTAGTTGCAATGTTTGGCATATTAATAAAGCGCAAAACGCAAAAGCGCACAAAAACAACGCAAAATGCGGGTGTGGCTCAGTGGTAGAGCATCTCCTTGCCAAGGAGAATGTCGTGGGTTCGAATCCCATCACCCGCTTATCAAATAAAAAGAAGAGACGCATAGCGTCTCTTCTTTTTTAATTCGGCTATGATGACAAAATTATATTGAGTTCCTACGCACCTATGAAAATTGATGTAAAGTCTGATTCTGCATTGGAATTAAAATCTGATGGTCAATTTGATTTAAAAACTGCCCTATCTCATATTGATTTACCCCAAGCGGAATGGATTGGCTTACGCGAAGTTAGAGAGATTAACACCACTCGTTATGTGCGCGATCGCCTCCCTCAGTCCAATGGTCGCAGCCTATCTCATGGTGTGATGATCGAAGTGTTATTCGATGGTCAGTTTGGCTATGCCAGTACCAATCATCTTGATCTAGCCAATATCCAACTCACAGCCCAAAGAGCTTATCAACAAGCAAAAACTGCGGCAAGGTGGGCAATACATCGCTTCACAATTAATCAAAGACCCAAGGCAGTTGGACAATATTTCTCACCGTTTCTCAAACCAACCGATGCGATCGCCCCTAAAGAACTCAATGAATTATTAATTGAGATCTGTGATGCATTAAATGTCTCCGATAAAATTGTCAAAACCAGTGCTTATGCCGTAATTACAGAAATAGAAACCCAATTTATTAGTAGTAACGGTTCGGATATTTATCAAAAGTTTTTAGTTGTTGCTACTGACTATGCTGCTACTGCCCAAGATGGGGCAATCATTCAACGTCGTGGAGATAATGGACAACTCGCCCGATGCAATCAAGTCGGCATGGAAGTTTTTGACCGTAGTGCCATCTTGCAAAGAGCCCAAATAGTTGGTGAGCAAGCTGTGGAATTGCTTTCTGCTGCCGAATGTCCTACAGAAACTACATCCCTCGTGCTTGCACCCGATCAAATGTTGCTGCAAATCCATGAAAGCATTGGACATCCCCTAGAAATCGATCGCATTCTCGGTGATGAACGTAATTACGCAGGTGGTAGCTTCGTCAAATTGGAAGACTTTGGCAAAATGCAGTATGGCTCCTCACTAATGAATGTCACCTTTGACCCTACTAAGGCTGGGGAATTTGCTAGCTATGCCTTTGATGATGCAGGTATTCCCGCCACTAAGGAATATTTAATTAAAGAGGGAAAACTATTGCGAGGTTTAGGTAGTTCTGAAAGTCAAGTGCGATCGGGGATTCAAGGAGTAGCTAATGCTAGGGCAACCTCATGGAATCGTCCAGCGATTGATCGCATGGCAAACATCAACCTTGAAGCAGGAGAGCATTCCTTTGAAGCAATCATTGCTGATATTGAGCATGGCGTATATATGGAGTCCAACCGCTCATGGTCAATTGATGACTATCGCAACAAGTTCCAATTTGGCTGCGAATACGCCAAACTCATCGAAAATGGCAAATTAACGAAAACTCTCCGCAATCCGAACTACCGTGGCATCACTAATCAATTTTGGAGCAGTCTCTCTAAAGTGGGTAATCAACCTACCGTAGAAGCCTATGGTTCCCCCTTCTGTGGCAAAGGTGAGCCGAATCAAGTAATTCGCGTCGGACACGCATCCCCCGTCTGTTTATTTGAAAACATAGAAGTTTTCGGTGGCGCTTAAACAAAAAGGGCAATTCATGCCCTTTTTATACCATTTCTGATTAATTTAAGCCTAATTGCTTCATTTCTTGTTCAAGGACATTTAGCAAGTTGGTGTCATTATTAGATCTTGCAACTTCCATACGGCGCTTAATGGAAGCCGATAGATTTGCTTTGTGATTAGCCGCTGCTTCTGCCTTTCTTTGACTAACATTCATAGTTAATATCCTAATAAGTTCCATGTATTATTTATATGCTTAACATAACATATAAACCTAAAAACCGTAGCTTATGTTACTAAAAGTTTTTTAAATAAATGTAAAGAAAAAAATACCTGCTTAGTAAGTCTTTTTTTGATTTGTAAGTACATGAGCATAAATAAACCGAAAAGATCATTCCGCCCGCTACGCGGGCGGAATGATCTTTTCGGTTTATTTATGCCTAGCTAAGCAGAACCATAAGTTGTAACCACTTGCTTTTTGAAAGATACAGATAAGAGCGCAAAGTGCTGTATAAGAAATTAAACAGCGGTAAGAGGACGATAGGTTCTGTAATTGATGTCAGGGAAGATATTATCCATATATTCCACTTTTTCTAACCAACCAGCATCAATCTTGCCTGCTTCAATATCTTCAAATAGCTTTTCCAATCTCATTAAGTGCGATCGCGTTCTTCTAATGGCATAGGGAACCATTGTGCCAGTTCGCATAATGAATGCCCAGTCTGAGGATTGTGCCAAGAGCAACTCTCTAGCGGCTTGATTGAGTGCTCGCCACTCCAACTCATCTGCAGGTTCACGATAGGAAAGATGAATCATCCGCTCAGCCCCCTTATGCAAATGCTGATATACCCAAGCATTGGTCTCATTGAGCCAATATTCATGGAAACCTTTGTAGCCCCAACTGGATTGAGCAGGACGTGACACCTGTTGAGTAGGATTGCCACGGAGATAATCGGCAAGATGGGTCATTTCATAGGTAGTTTGATCGTAATAGGACTTACGGATTAAGAAATCAATAAACCAAGGACCTTCATACCACCAGTGACCAAACAACTCTGCATCATAGGGTGATACTACAAGTGGTGGGCGACCCATCATATTATGTAAGTAACTAACTTGACTTTGACGATTCTGCATAAAGTTAGTCGCATGTTCAGCCGCCTTTTCCTTTGCCCAGTAAGGATCATAAAGTTGCTTCGCATCTAAACCAAAGTCACGCCCTGTAATACGGTGGTACTTAATACCCGTATTTTTACGTTGACCATTAGGCATGATAAACGGCTTAATATACTCATAATCGGCTTCCCAGCCCAAATCCTTATAAAATTCGCGATAAACAGGATCGCCAGGATAACCCACCTTCGATGACCATACTTGTTGCGATGATTCATGGTCACGCGCAAAGGCGGCTACACCTGTTTCTGTGAATACAGGGGCATAGGTTCCAAATCTGGGACGGGGCTGACCGTACAAAATACCATGACCATCGGTGAGGAAATAGCGCAACCCCACATCGGCAAGCATCCGCTCTAAACCGTTATAATAGGCGCACTCTGGCAACCAAATCCCATTGGGAGCACGTCCAAATTCATTTGTATAATGCTCAACCGCAACTTCTAGCTGCGCCCAGACTGCCTCTGGATACATTTTCATCAGTGGCAGGTAGCCGTGAGTTGCGCCACAGGTGATGATCTCTAAATTGTTAGTGTCTTGAAATTGTTTGAAGGCAGTTACAAGATCGCCGCCATATTTTTCCCAAATTTCGCGAGTTTCGGCAAATTCTTTGACATAGTACTCAGCAAGATACTTAACATGACCGTTATGCTCATTGTGGATGACCTCTAGCTCAACTAGTTGTTGCAGTAGGGCAAGGTGCTTATCATAACGTTCTTGGAGAAGTGGATCGCGCAACATAGACACCAATGGTGGTGTCATACTCATGGTCATTTTGAAATTAATGCCATCTCGTCTGAGTCCCTCATAAACCTTAATTAGGGGAATATAAGTCTCAGTGATTGCCTCATACAGCCATTCTTCTTCAAGTACATAGTCACTTTCAGGGTGACGGACGTAAGGCAGGTGAGCGTGCAAGACCAGCGCGAGATATCCAATGCTCATAGATCTTCTTTTCCTAAAAAGTCCTTAATTTAGCCAATGATGCCTGAATTTAATGATTTACGCCTCATAGAGCCACACATCACACTTTATATATTTAGTGAATGCAATGAGTAAAAGTATTGCTCTATAAGGCATAGGGCTACTTATTGCACTTTAGTTATGCTAAAGGCGGCAAACTTAATAAGTATCGTTTCATTTCTTAATGCATTTTTAAAGTAATTTTAAGCTATTGCTGTACTTAGTACGATTCTGTATCGTTATTTACCAGAAAACAAAGGTGATTGCAGAGTCGTCATCATTGGCTTCTGGCTATTTGCATCTTAGAAAATCAATATCGAGGTATTGCGTAAATTTTTTTATGTAAATTGTTAAAAAAAGATTACATAAGAGGGTATTGCGTATTTTTGCGAAAAATAGAGTAAATCAACGAAAGAAAGAGCAATTAATAGATTGCCCCTATGAAAAACTGCAATGTACTCTCTTGCTACCTACGGAAATGAGAGATACCTTAAGATCGTAGATGAAGTAAAACTACCTGCTAGACTCAAAACCTTGATCGTCTGAGCACTCAATTTTTGAGTAAAAACTATCTTTAGGGGGATATTAGTCTAAGTCTAGTTTTTATGGATTTTGCGAGATTATTTTACCGAATCGATTGTTGACAAAATATGCACAAAGTGCGTTATGTCTAGAGGATGATTGAAATACATGGTTAAGGATTTTTTGCTGTTCACCATGAACTTGTTTTAAAGAAAAAAGCAAGGTAACTTAGAATCTGTAATTGCTCCTTAATCGAATTAGTGGTTTATGTAATTTGCATAAATACACTTATGTAGTTCGTCTTGTTCTCACACTTGATTTGTTTAGGAGCGAAGCTAGTTTAAAGGAGGCAGTTTTTTGAAAAAGATATCTTCCAAAGACGAGGATCTGACAACCAGTGTTTCCCTGGCATTGGGCGAAAAGATGTCCTCTTTGAAGGTACGTCGTTCGCTTGCAGCAATCGGTTTTGCATTATCCGCAGGGACCGTGGGGGTATTGGTTAGCCAACAATCAGCGAATAACAATCTCAAAGCTACACCTGTCGCTGCTTCGTCCCGCACTTTGACGGACGTGATGGCACAAAATCAGGATCGCAAATATGAAATGGCACGCACAGCGATCGCTTCTGGGACATGGGACAATACACAAGGGGTAATTGTTCATGATGTGCGTGAAGATGAGACTTTATGGAAACTAACTCAAATTTATCAAGTTGACGCAGCAGCGATCGCGGCTTCTAACGCGATTAGTGCGAATACTGAGTTACAGCCTGGTATGAAGTTAATGATTCCACCTGTGAATGGGTTAGTTCACAAGGTTAAGCCAGGAGATACGCTGGAAGCGATCTCTAGCTACTATAATGTTCCTAAAAGCGAAATTATCAAGTTTACGTCGCTAAATTCGGGAGATTTCTTAGCGATCGATCAACCTTTGGTCATTCCAGGTAATGTTGCAACCTTGATGCAAGTAAAAGAAGGTCACGTTAGAAGACAGTTACTTGCCGAAAAAGAACGTTTAATGCAGCGTTTGCAAGAGCTTGAGGGTAAAAAAGCTACTGCTACTCTTGCTAGCACCAAGGCTAATGTTGCGGATAATTCAATTGCCAAGCAACCTAAGTACATAGCTTACAAGGTTCAAAATGGCGACACTATCGAGACAATCGCTAGAAGATATGGTATTACTCAAAAGTCAATCATTGAGGCAAATAAGCTAGAAAACCCTCAATGGTTAGAGCTAAATCAAGAGTTAAAGTTACCTCAAGATCGCAACCTACCTGTAGTCCAGACAGTTGCTGCTGCTAATAATGATAAACCTCTCAAGGATGTCCCGTCACCAGTAGCTGATCTATCTGCTAGTAATAACAATGCAAATGTAAATAGTTCTGCTGCACCAAAAGAAGTTGCACAGATCCGTGTTAATGCTGCGACTCCCATGACCTTGCCAAATAACACAGGAACAAAGGTTGCGGCGGCGAATCGTATATCCCCTTGGGATGGCTTGATGCAGCTTACTGGTACTGGGACAAATTTACCTAATGCTCCTGTGCAGGAACAATCGCCAAACTTGCCAGCCAAGGCTACATCTATTCAACCAAGTTTACCTGTAGCTGTTGAGCCAGCTTTTAAGGTTGCTGTTTCTCTGTTCCCATTTGCTCCAGATCAGCTATTTGGAGAGCTTCGTGGCAATGACAAGAAAAATTTAGCAACATCAACAACTGCTCTAAATGTGCCAGCGAGATCCATTTCAGCTCCATCTATTCCCCCATTAATTGCGACTGAGCAGTACAGTTTAAATCGCTCAGCACCAGTTGAGGCTAATTCTTCTCAGCCTGTATCTGAACCTAAAGTTCAGTTCTCTGCAAAAATTGCTACAGCTTTGTCAATCCCCCAAATTCCTGCTGCTTTGGCATCTGAGCAACGAGTTATCGTTCGTAACGCTCCGATCGAAGCAAATAGTCAACCTGCACCTGAGGCAACTGTTAAATCATCACCAGTTGCAGTATTGACAGCTCCGAATGTTCCTGCTAACCGAGCGATTGAGCAAAATGCCAGTTCTAAGTCTCAGCCTGCTGGTGTAGTCTCACAACCTGCATCTGAGCCAAATGTGCAGATTCCTGCAAAACTAGCAGCAAGCCTATCACCTAAAATTCCTGCATCTCAGTCAGTAGAACAATCAATAGCTACTAGTGGTAAGCCTAGCCAAGTTGCTTTATTACCTGATGCCGAGTCAAGAATGACTTCCTTGGAAGTTAAGCGTTTAGAGAATGAGGTAGACCAACTGAATGCCAAGGTGCGCGATGCTGAAATTAAAGAGGCTGCACGCAAGGCAGAAGAGGCTCGCAAGTTGGAAGCAGCTAAGATTGCGGCGGCAAATTTGAACTCTTCGCCTAATCCTGATCGCAACTTTGATGCTAGTCGTAGTGCGATCGCTAACCCTGGTGATCGTTCAGGAGTTACCCCTCAGTTACCCCAATTGACTGCTAGTGCTTATCTCCCTGATGTGAATGATTATGGACTATCTACTGGCTTTATTTGGCCCGCAGATGGGGTATTCACCTCTGGTTTCGGTTGGAGATGGGGGCGAATTCATGCTGGTATTGACATTGCTGGTCCAATTGGTACTCCTATTGTGGCAGCGGCTTCTGGTGTTGTTGAATATGCAAGCTGGAATGATGGTGGCTATGGCAACATGATTGATATTCGTCATTCTGATGGCACAATCACCAGATATGCTCACATGAATGAACTGTATGTCAAGGAAGGGCAAGCCGTTAGTCAAGGTCAAACCATTGGGGCAATGGGTAGCACTGGTTTTAGTACTGGTCCTCACCTTCACTTTGAAATTCGTCCTAATGGTGGTAGTGCGATCGATCCAATGGCATTTCTTGCTAGTGCCAAGAGATAAATGCAGCTTAAGCTTGCTTAAATAAAATGTGAGTGGTAGCACTTTGCGCTACTACTCACATTTTTTGTAGCACAGAGAAATTTTTGAATTTAGCGCATTGCGCTGTAGCAATATAGCAGTCCTAAATCATTTGTAGATTTTTGTGTTTGTGGAAGCACATCCCCGAAGGGGATGTGCTTCCACAAACCATTTAGGATGGCTATGTGAGAATTACATAATAACAGCAGAGTTTGGATGTTTTCTGCTAAAGTGAGGAGAGCAAAAATTCTTCATAAATAAACGGGAAACGTTGATGGCAACGGACTTAGAGAGCTTAAAATCTCAATTGCAATCTCTGGCAGAACTAGCAACAAAATCAGTTGGGGATGTGCAAACTCCTGAAGAATTAGAACAATTAAGGGTTGAGTACTTAGGAAAGAAAGGTACTCTTTCGCAAATTCTGGGCGCGATGGGTAAGCTATCAGCCGAGGAACGTCCTCAAGTCGGTGCGATCGCCAATCAGGTCAAGCAAACTTTGCAAAACCAACTTGAAGAACGCAAAGTTGCGATTCAACAGTTAGTAATTGCGAAACGCTTAGAATCAGAAACCCTTGATGTGACTATGCCTGGGATCTTGCACTCTTATCAAGGTAGAATGCACCCCATCCAAAGCACCATTGATCGGATGCTCGATATTCTGGTGGGCTTGGGGTTTACCGTTGCTCAAGGTCCAGAAATTGAGACAGATTACTACAATTTTGAGGCGCTAAACACGCCTGCGGATCATCCTGCCCGTGATATGGCAGATACACTTTATTTGAGTGATGGAAAATTGTTGCGATCGCAGACTTCTTCTGTGCAAATCCGTTATATGGAAGAAAACGAGCCACCACTGAGAATTGCTTGTCCGGGTCGGGTATATCGTAAAGACGATATTGATGCGACCCATTCACCAATTTTCCATCAAATTGAGTTATTGGCTGTTGAGGAAGGATTAACTTTTGGAGATCTCAAGGGCACGGTTAAAACATTTGTAGAAGAACTGCTCGGAGAATGCCCTATTCGCTTTCGTCCTAGCTACTTTCCTTTTACTGAGCCATCCGCAGAAGTAGACGTTATGTGGAATGGTCGTTGGCTAGAACTTGGTGGTTGTGGCATGGTCGATCCCAATGTTTTTAAAGCTGTAGGATATGATCCTGAACTAGTGACAGGTTTTGCTTGGGGCTTTGGCGTAGATCGAGTTGCCATGGTTTTGCATAAAATTGATGACATCCGTCGTCTATTTACCAGTGACTTACGCTTTTTGCGCCAGTTTTAACTATTTCTTGAGCGATATCATATGCAGAAAGTCTTCGCGTTCTTCCGAAGCCTCATTCAGGTTACTGCCTTTTGGCAAGAAAACCGTGTTTTTCTGCGAGAGTTCAAATACTTTTGGGATATAGCTGTTCTTGCAGTTATATTCTCTTTTTTAGGAGCAGTTTTTGAAGGTGCTGCTCTCGTAGTCATCAATTCATTTTTACAGGTTCTCACCAATCCTGAAACTACTGCTGTTAACTTAGGGTTTGACTGGCTTAAGTTATGGATATTTAGTCCCGAATCGAGTACCAATGATCGCATTGCTCGCCTTGGATTTTTAGTGATTCTCTTGGCTTGGATGCGATCGCTATTTGCTTATTTGGGACCAGTTTATGCCAAGCTTACTGATGCTTCCTTTGCCGATCGCATGAGGAAGTCAATGTTTGAGCAACTAGTTAGTTTAAGCCTCAGCTACTACTCTCAAGCTAGATCAGGAGATTTGGTCAACTGTCTCAACAATGAGATTGCAACTATTCAAAGAGGTTTTGGGGCTGTTTCTAACTTTGCGATTAGAGGCTCAACCCTGATTGTGTATATCGTTGCCATGTTTTTGATATCTTGGCAGCTATCACTGGCAGCACTTGTTCTCTTTGGGATGCTTTCTATATTTATATCCAGTTTTGTTGTCCGAGTGAGGGAAGCTAGTTTTCCTGTGTCACAGGCTGGTGGTGATTTTACATCCGCAGGTATTGAATTAATTAGCGCAATGCGAACAATTCAAACATCTGCCACTCAAAATTTTGAAAGAATCCGTTTCTATAGGGTATCTGAAAGAGTTAAACAGGCACTATTTCGCCTGAATAAAGCGGTTGATCTAATTCGTCCCCTAGCCGAAGCGATTTCTACAACGATTTTGATTTGTGTGATTGTGACCGCCTTTCATGTTTTTGTTGTAAGTGGCAAGTTACAAACTGCTTCATTGTTGACTTTTATGTTCATTCTCTTTAGAATGATGCCTCTCGTGGAGCAGGTCAATGGATTGAGAGTAGAAATTGGTAGCTATGGTGGTTCACTGGCAAAACTTAGAGAAGTTTTAACGACAGAAGATAAGGTTTATCTCCAAGATGGAGAACTAGAGTTCACTCATCTCAAAAAATCGATAGATTTTTTGAATGTTGGATTTAGTTATAACTCTACTGATAAGCCTGTATTACATAATATTAATCTATCAATTAAACGTGGTCATACTACAGCTCTGGTGGGGAGTTCAGGGGCTGGGAAAACGACTTTAGCCGATTTAGTCCCCAGATTATATGATCCTACTAGTGGCACAATTCTGATTGATGGAGTTGATTTAAAAGATATTAAAATCAGTTCTTTACGAAGTCGGATGGCAATTGTTAGCCAAAATACTTTCATCTTCAATGCTTCAGTGCGTTATAACATTGCCTATGGCGTAGAGCATATTGATGAAGAGACTTTAATAGATGCAGCACGTCAAGCTAATGCACTTGATTTCATTCTGGATATGCCGCAGGGCTTTGATACAGTACTTGGCGATCGCGGGGTGCGGTTGTCTGGTGGTCAATGCCAGAGAATTGCGATCGCTCGAGCCTTACTTCGTAAACCAGATATTTTGATTTTGGATGAAGCTACTAGTGCTCTTGATTCGGTAACCGAAAGGTTAATTCAAGAGTCGCTTGATCGATTATCTAAAGGCTGTACTGTTATTGCGATCGCCCATCGACTTTCAACAATTGCTAATGCCGATAAAGTAGTGGTGCTGGAAAGAGGAAGGATTGTTGAGCAGGGTACATATCAGGAACTAATTGATAGCAAGGGTGCTTTATGGAAATATCACCAGATGCAAAATTCCTCTTCTAATTTGGAGAGTTCAGAGCATTGATAGTTTTAGCTAATTAATTTTTTATCGGTTTTCCTATCAGTTACCAATATTTTAAATTTGAATTTTAAACATATGAACGAACAGAGTAATACAGCCCAGAGAGAACTAGTTATTGAAGCTGGAAGGACAGAAAAGCAATATTGGAAAGATTTGTGGCGTTATCGAGAGCTATTTTATTTTTTGGCTTGGCGCGATATTTTGGTGCGTTACAAACAAACTGTGATCGGTATTGCTTGGGCATTATTGCGACCATTTTTGACAATGGTTGTTTTTACAATCGTATTTGGACAACTGGCTAAATTACCTTCGCAAGGGGTTCCCTATCCCATCCTTGTATTTGCAGGGATGTTACCTTGGCAGTTTTTTGCTAATTCCTTGAGTGAATGTAGTAATAGTTTGATTGGGAACGCAAATCTGATTTCTAAAGTATATTTTCCACGTTTGATTGTACCTACTAGTGCCGTAATTGTTAGTTTTGTTGATTTTTTGATTTCAGGGATGATTCTCTTAGGATTAATGGCATGGTATAACTTTGTCCCTGATTGGCGAATTCTGACATTACCAATTTTTATTCTCATTTCCTGTGCTGCTTCGATGGGAGTGGGGCTATGGCTTGCAGCTTTAAATGTTCAATATCGAGATTTTCGGTTTGTAGTGCCTTTCATTATTCAATTTGGTCTCTACATTTCCCCCGTAGGTTTCAGTAGTAGCATTGTCCCTGAGCAATGGCGTTTACTCTATTCCTTAAATCCGATGGTGGGTGTAATCGATGGTTTTCGTTGGGCAATTATAGGAGGTCAATCGACAATTTATATCCCTGGATTTTTACTTTCATTGGCTTTAGTATTTCTGATACTTTGGAGTGGAATTTGGTACTTCAGAAGGATGGAAAAAACATTTGCTGACGTAATTTAAAAGAAGAGACAACGCTTTGCGTTGTCTCTTCTTTTATTGGCTGTGACAGTTCATTAAAAATCTTTTTAATAAATGTGTTTGAGCACCAAAGTGCAGATGAGTATAGGATGCGTGAACTTGATATCTTTGCCAACCCTCGTAGGGATATTGTAAATGAGATTCATAGCCTTGCAGAGAATATAAGGGGCGATCGCTAGTTTCTGTTAAAGAAGAACGATGAAACTCATGTCCCCACACCCGATCACCTTTATTTACTAAGGGACTATCTTGTAAGGCGATCGCCTGTCGATAGCCTAAAGTTAGCCGCTTACCCATTTTTGCTGCTGTCGGAAAAGTATTGACCATTGGAAAAGATTTGTCTTCAAAATCGACAATGCGATCGCATAAATACATTAAGCCGCCACATTCGGCATAGGTAGGTATTCCTGAAATAATTGCCTTGTGAACAGATTCTCTAGCGGTTTTATTGTCAGCTAATTCCGCAGCAAATACTTCTGGAAAGCCGCCACCAAAGTATAAGCCTTGAATATTTTCTGGCAAGGTGCGATCGCTAATTGGACTCCAAGGAACTAATTCGGCCCCCATTTCTCGAAACAAATCGAGATTATCGGCATAGTAAAAACTAAAGGCACGATCTTGGGCGATCGCAATGCGGATTTTGCCCTCACCCTCAGCCCCTCTTTCACTGAGAGAGGGGAGTAATATTTCTCCTCCTCTCTCAGTGAAAGAGGGATGACTTTCAAGAAATGGCAATAACTTCTCCCAATCAAAGCAAGTTTCGCCTAGATGTGCCAATCGCGCAATAATGCCATCAAGATCGGACATTTCGGCAGTGGGTATGAGTCCGAGATGGCGATCGGGAATTGATATATTATCTTGGCGACGGAGAACGCCTAAAATTGGTAAGTTAAGAGGCTCTAGCGCCTGTTTAAGTAGTTCTAAATGGCGATCGCTGCCAACGCGATTGAGAACTACGCCTGCAATCTGAATACGTGGATCGAAAGTGCGATATCCATGCGCGATCGCTGCTACAGATCTCGATGTACTAGCACAATTGAGAATTAAAACCACTGGTACATTGAGTAATCTGGCGATATGGGCAGTGCTTGCAGTGTCATCTTTGCCCGTTGCGCCATCAAATAGTCCCATTACTCCTTCAATCAGAGAATACGAGGCATTTTGAGAATGTTTAGCGAAGCACAATCGCACATAGTCTTCGGAGGTTAAGACGGGATCGAGATTGCGACAAGGTAGCCCTGTGATGTAGCTATGGAACATTGGATCAATGTAATCGGGGCCAACCTTAAAGGATTGCACTTGCTCAGATGGCGATCGCGCTTTCAGTGCTGCTAGTAATGCCAAAGTTACTGTAGTTTTGCCAACACCACTACGTTCGCCAGCGATAATAATTGCCATTGCCTAATTTTCCTAGCTGAACCTAATGCATCCTATTGCTACTATATCAGGGGGACAGAAGAAAATTAATGAGACATTTAGTTCTGGTCTAAAATCAATTGCTATATTTTCTCTCGCTAATTTTTTACATCAAATTTTGGTCATTCCCTTTTTAAGCCTTCGAGAAATAAAGCGATCGCTGTCAGTAGCATTAGTCCTAAGCCTGTTCGCCAAAGGATTTTCTAGATGAGGGTGAGGAAGAAGCTAATAGTTTTCTCACAATAAAAAAGTGATCACATCTTATAAAACGGAAGAGTGATCACTAAATTTAAAATCCAATGAGAACCTACAAACTTTTAAGCAATGATCTTTACAGCTTTTTTCTTGGCAGAACGCAATCCGAAAACACCAGAAGCTAAAATTGCACCACCGACAAACCCTGGCACTGGTACTGGTTTAGTATTAGGTGGGTCAACTACGATGGGTGATTTATTACCACGCAATCCAGTTAGGTCATTTAGACATTCTAAAATTAAACTAGCTGTATAGACTCCATCTGGAATAAGATTGCGGGCAAACCGAAAACCAAAAGTATTGCTGCCAGAAAATCCGAAAGCACTATTATCAAACCCTGCATTAGCTAAATCCAAGGCATTGAGTATGTTGATGCCACCAAGATAGTTGCCTGATTCAATGACGTTGTGAAATTTAAAATCACTAGAAGGATAGCTGTAGTAAGAATCATTCCAAGCAAATTCACCTGTTGTTGGATCAACTCCCGTCTTAGAAACAACAGTGTTGCGATTTGAGCCGGGATTCCAATAACCAGCATTTGTGGTTACTACGCTCTTAGCTTTGACATTGGAATAAACACCTAATGCTGCCGCAGCAGAGTCATTGTTAGCAGCAAATCGAATTGCAAACAAACTTGATGAGTTGCTAGCGTTTATAAAGTTGCTATTGCCAAAGTCAAAGAAATAATCACCGTAGCCAATATTCTGATTAGGTACAGGAAATCCTCCGACAGTAGGTCCTGTATTCAATCCTGAGATTGGTAGATTGCCCGTAATGCCTACCCATACATAACTGTTGTCTACTTTAACGGCAGTCCCACCAATGTCATAGATACCAGTGTTGTTCACATCAAGACTATCGCCGATGCGATCAGCAGCATAATTCCAGTTGTTGTAGAGATTGCCAGCTATGGCAGTTTCAGTTTTTAGAAGGGGAGCTGTAATGGAGGTTAGTGACGCAGAGATTAGTAGGACAAATAAATTAACTACCTTAAACCGAGAAATTTTGTCTTGTTGCATGGGATGCCTCACTGATTTAGTTATGGTAAGTCTCAGAAATGAGCAATGTCTCAATAACAACATCTATCCAGATAGATTTAAACCCATCAATCCCCTTGATTTGCCCTGTGTTTGCCCTAAGCTAAACGTCAGAATAGCGATCGCAGCCCGAAAAAATACCCTATAATGCCAACAAGCAAATTAAGAAACACATTGAAACTTTGAGACTTTCGGGCGAGTCCAACACTATTACTGCATCAATTTTGCGATGTGATGAGGTCATCGATACCTTGCGTCAACAGCGTGAGGCAATTTGCGCTTTTCATGTTGCGTCACTGTTTTTGTTTGGGTCGGTGGCTCGAAATGAAGCTAAGGCTAATAGTGATGTCGATTTATTGGTGGAGTTTTCTCAGCCTGTGGGTTTGTTTACATTGGCGCGATTGCAAATCTATCTTGAAAAATTGTTGGGTTGTGCGATTGATTTGGGTACACCTGACGCGTTTAAACCCTATATGCAGGATTTAGTAATGGAGGGGGCAAAGAGTGTCTTATAGAGCTACAAATTGGGATGAATTTATCGCCGAGATTGCTACATCAAAAATATCAACCCCAAAACTGTTCCGAACATTTGCTTTAGTATTCAGTGAGACTGGTCGCGGTAAAACTATTGAGGAATGTTCTGAAGAGCTTCTCAATCAATCTGCTAAAACAACAGGAGAACATTTAGGACGCATCTATAGGCTTTTCGATTCAGATTATCCAGAGCTTAAGGATAAAAAAGGTAACGTCAAGAGACAAGCACTAACTGAGTATTTGCTAGATCTTTATGAAACTCAGAAGCTCTCAGACAATGTTAGTGATCGCCATTCCCCCCAAACTATCCAGATCATTACCGAAGCGCTGCAAGAAATACAATCGCCTAATTTTAATTCTTTAGGACGAGATGAAGCAATCACTACCGAAGACTCACTAAAATTACACATCGATAAACAAGAATCTATCCAAAGCAAAATCGATAGAATATTAAAAGATAATGCTAACGTTTCTTCGTCTGAGCTTTATGGTGTTGAAAATTATCTCGAAGAACTTTCTACATATTTATCTGAAAACACAACAAATTTAATAAGTGTAGTTGGCAGTGGAGGAGTTGGCAAAACCTCAATTGCTGATAAGCTAGTTAGAAAGTATGCGGCTGATAATTCATTCACTAATTTAGCATGGGTTACAGCAAAGCAAAGGCAGTATCATATAGCGGAAAGACGGACTTATAGTGTATCAAATTCCTCTGAGTCTAATCACATATCTTTAATCATTGAAATCGCCAAGCAACTGGGTACTGACTTACCACCAAACATTAATGAATACATTCCTGTATTGAAAAGAAATCTAAGTATAGGCAAGCAACTCATTATTATTGATAATTTAGAAACATTACAAGACTACAAATCATTATTAAATATTTTTGACCCATGTCAATCCCAAAACAATATAGCACCTAGTAAAATAATTTTTACTTCTAGAGAAAAGCTTGAAAGTAAAATTTTTAATGTTAGAGAAGTGAAGATTGAAGGCATAAGTTTAGAAGCTACTATAGATTTAGTAAGAAATACTGGGAAACACATAGCCCAGATAAGAAATGCAACTAATGATGAACTAAAGCCAATATATGAGTTCACAGGTGGAGTACCTCTTATTATTCTACTTGTAGTTAACAAAATTGCTATTGACACATCATCACTCAATAATATCTTTAGATTTTTATACAAAGAAAAAGATTTAATAGACTTCCTATATGACGAACTCTTAAATTCAGTTTCAACCAATTCATTAGAATTGTTAATGTGTATGTGCTGCCTATCTTCTGGCAGCAAGGTCTCTTATCAGAAACTACATAATATGACAGAACTTAGTGAAGATGATTTTAGGAATGCTATAAAAGAGTGTACTGAAAAGTTTTTACTTACTCCAATTCAAAAAACAATTAACGATGCACCTGACTATTCTATTCATAGCTTATTACATAGTTATATTAGCAATGGTTGGTTATAAACTTAGATATTAAAAAATAAACTTATATTGAAAATCGAACATTACTGTTTATATGGCTAATACTATCGAAAGTAGAAAACCTCGTTTCTCACCACCACTTCAAATGGTTAGAAAAGTAATAAAAGAGCATATTAAAAGTATAGAGACTGAGGTAGTAATAGATGATATAGAACGCATAATTTATCTATCTAAGGGGAGCAATACTGTCGTCAACGATGATTTTGCTGAAGAAAATCTTACCTTGTTATCTAAATATACTCTAAAGGCAGTAAACGAGGGAAGATCGGAACGCTGGCTTGATTTTATGTACCAAATTTTAGAACAGTCTGAACACATTAAATTTGAAAATAACTATTTACGATTTGACGTTTACTTGTCTATTTATCGGTGTTTAAATTCTATAAATTTATATGACTGGGAAACAGAAGATGCTATTCAAAAAGCAATTCATTACGCGCCTGATGTTTTATCCAAAGTAAAAGCTAGTGTTACTCTAGCGCAATACTATCAAGATACAAGTCACTTTTCAAAGATGAAAAACGTATTAGATGAACTGTCTGGACTTATAAAAGCTCATAAAAAATCTGATTTAAAAACTGATGAGGCTGAGTTATATATTACAAGGTTGTTATTACTTTATGGACAGTATTATTTTTATTGTCGTAACTTTAAGGTGTCTAGTAGCTTTTTCGTTAGCGCAAAAGAACTATTAGAAAGACTATATTCCAAAACAAATAGTGATCTTATTTGGAGATACAAAGACTTATCAATATGCTTACATTATCTAGGAAGAGTAGAATTTGAATGTAAACACTTTGAAAAATCAATAGATTTTTATCAGAAATCTCAAAATCAATTAGATATAGCATTAAAACGAAACTTTATAGTTGAGAGAATTAAAATATTTACTGCTTTTAACCACCTTAGAAAAGGACAATCTAAGTTCATGTTAAGAGATTTTAAAGGAGCAAAGTTGGAATATGAAGAAGCTTATCAGAAGTTTTGGGATGATCGAGATTTAGCTGGCATGTGTCACGTTGAGATAGCACAAACTGACTTAGTAGGAAATACATCCTTTGAGTATAGCAAGAAAGAAATATTCTTAAAAAAAGAACAGATTTTATCAAATATTTTAACACGATCCTTGCAGGATGGTTATGACAGGATTTATCTATTAGCTGCTTTAAAACTCACAGGAATTTATATTAAAAATATAAAAATAGTTAATGCAATAAAAATCATTTTGTCTTCCCGAATGTTGCATCTAATCAAGAAAAATCTGAAGTTGTTTCTACTATCGCTATACTGGGTAATCAAATATTAAGCCTATCCAATATCTTAATTAAACTACAATGAGCTTAAGCTTCTAAGACGAATGGAAGCACCGAAACAAATCGAGAGAGTTAACAAAGCCTTTGATCAAGGAGCGAAAAAATGAATATAACTTTAAACAGTATCCAGCCAACATTGCACGAATTAAAACTAGGCTTAAAGGAACTATATGGCGATCTTTACGCGCAAATGGAAGCACCGAAACAAATCGAGAGAGTTAACAAAGCCTTTGAGCAAGGATCGATAAAATGAATCCAAGTTTAGTCAAAAACATTAATCTTCCTTTGTCACAGATCCGCGAATTTTGTCAACGTTGGCAGATCGTTGAATTTGCCCTCTTTGGTTCCGTCCTGCGCGATGACTTTCGCCCCGACAGTGATATCGATTGTTTGTTTACATTTGCAGATGCTGCTGACTGGAGCTTACTAGATCGCGTTGAAATGCAACAGGAACTAACAGCAATTGTCCATAGAAAAGTAGACTTGATCAATAAAAAGTCTATAGAACGTAGCCAAAACTGGTTACGCAAAAGAGAAATTCTGAATACCGCCCAAACAATCTATGTCAACAAATAAAGATACTGCTTCGCTGATTGATATTGCTAAAGCTGCTCACAAAATCTTAGATTACAAGCAAGGTTTGAGCAAAGTTGAATTTATAGATGATGATAAAACGTAGTCCTCTATTTTGTATCAGCTTCTCATCATTGGCGAAGCAGTGAAGAGAATTTCTCAAGAATTTAGAAGCCAAAATCCAGAGATACCTTGGTCATTGATGGCAGGAATGCGTGATAATCTAATCCATGAATATGATGACACAAATCTAGATGAGGTTTGGAAAACATTAGATAAAGACATTCCTGAACTTTTGAACCGAATAGAGCCACTGCTGCCAAAGCAAGGATTTTAGTTTTTGATATATCAAATGGAAGCACCGAAACAAATTGAGAGAGTTAACAAAGCCTTTGAGCAAGGAGCGATAAAATGAATCCAAGTTTAGTCAAAAACATTAATCTTCCTTTGTTACAGATTCGAGAATTTTGTCAACGTTGGCAGATAGTCGAATTTGCCCTCTTTGGTTCCGTCATGCGCGATGACTTTCGCCCCGACAGTGACATTGATTGCTTGGTTGTATTTGCTCCTAACTCACAAAATAGCCTTCTAGACTTAGTGACAATGGAATGGCAACTAGAAGATATATTTCATCGCAAAGTTGACCTAGTTACCAAACAAGCAGTTATAGACAGCCCAAACTGGATTCGCCGCAAAGCAATTTTAAATACTGCACAGGTGATTTATGAAACGAGATCCAGCCTATCTGCTTGATATTGCCACAGTCTGTTCTAATATTGCTGAACTGATGGAAGGAGCCACCAAGCAACAATTTTTAGCCGAAAAACGCATTCACTTTTCAGTCTTATACGAAATTGCGATTTTGGGAGAAATTGTCAAACGCCTATCGCCAGAATTTCGAGAAGCCTATCCAGACATACCATGGAAACAAATCGCGGGTATGCGAGATAAACTAATACACGATTACAATCAAGTTGATTTGAACTTAACTTGGCGAGTTGTAAATTCACAAATCCCTAATCTTCTAGAATTTGTACTACCACTTTTACCAACAGAAGATAATGCAGAACTTGATTGATATCATTTACAAAGCCTTTAGAGGAAATATCTAAGTACAGGACAAAAAGTTGCAAAAGTAAGGAGAAAGGGGTTTCATAAAAGAT
>VFQS010000731.1_pt1 | contig 34261 bp, 30 predicted proteins | sample 3512361 | NCBI WGS metagenome assembly VFQS01 (sample SAMN10412375, study PRJNA504923) | tailings metagenome | isolation source: Relicate 1 Philex TSF3 active mining | place: Philippines
GGCCTAGCAATATAGTCATCAAACTCTTTTGGCACCGGTTGCCAAATGTTGTGCACTAGGCCCAGAGTCGCGTAGCAGGCTTTGACATCATCGACCAAAACCCGAAACGCTCGGACATCATAGAGATTGGCAAACTCCAGGGATTTGCCCTGCATCTTTTTCCAGATGCTATAGATGTGCTTGGGTCTTCCTTGGACATCGGCCGTGATATTGGCAATCGATAACTCATGATTGAGGCGGCCGATGACATCGGCAATAAATTGCTCACGCTCTACGCGTTTGGCATCCAATAGCCCCGCAATTTCTTGATAGGTATCAGGCGCCACAACCCGAAACGCCAGATCCTCCATCTCCCATTTCATTTGCCAGATACCCAGGCGATTGGCTAGGCTCGCATCAATATCTAAAATCTCCTGAGCCCAAGACGGCTTTACTTTGATGCGATGCTTAGCAATCCAGCGTAAGGTTTGTAAGCGTGATGCTAAATAGATAAGTACCACCCGAAGATCGTTCCCAAATGCCAATAGCATTTTGCGTAAGATCTCCTCCTGACCGGCTACGCGTGACTGCCCGTCGCGCTTAATCAGCTTCGCTTGCGCCAGACGCAGACCGCGGTACCCAATCAATAAGGTGGCAGCATCTTGCCCGAGTTGCTTGACTAAAGCTTCTTTACTTAGGGTGCTGTGTAACTGACGAGCAGCAGCAATACTTGCCTCATCCAGACGCAGCGTTTGCAAAATCTCTGCGACAGCATCGGAATGAGCTTCCTCAGGTTCACCAAACCAGGCATCGGCCTCCAGCGCTTGGATGGGCTTTATCGACGACGGCAATACTGACTCGTTAGGACTCACAGCAATCAATCGTTGTTAGCGGATAAGCCACTATAGAAAGAATTGGCGCGCAATGTCAATTTGCTCTTTTTTGATAAAGGCTGGGGCATGACCGACATTGGGGATCTCAATGCTCTTTGCATGCGGATTTAATTGGCACATCTCATCCACTGTTTGCCTTGACAGCAAATCCGAATCCGCACCACGCACAATCAAAATGGGGCACTCGATTTGCTGAAAACTTTGCCACATGGCCAACTCGCCCGCTTGAGCCAGAGCTGGGGTCACCGAAGCAAATGGTACTGAGATGGCAGGGTCATAGTGCAATATCCACTGCTGATCTTTCTGAATCAGCATGGGCCCATTAAGAAGCTCCCATTCGGCATCCGTGTGCTTGCCAAAGGGAGCGCAAATCGATTTCAATTTGTCCATCGCTACATCGCGATTGACATAGGAAAATGGTTTACCGACATAACTCGCCAACCGAATTAATGCCGCTGGCTCAATACGCGGTCCGACATCATTGAGCAATAGTCGCTTGACACCATTACCAGGCATTGCTGCGTACACCATACCAATTAAGCCACCCATGGAGGTTCCGAACCAATTGACCGTATGGACCCCCAATTTTGCGCTTAGGGCGGTCATATCGGTCACGTATTGTGGAACGGTATAGAACATCGGATTGCTTAAGTAATCAGAATCTCCTCGGCCGACGATGTCTGGGCAAACCACAAAATGGCGATCGCACAAGGCCTCAGCCATTGCCCGAAAATCACTGCCCCGGCGCGATAGACCATGCACGCAATACAGCACGCTCGGATTCTGTGGATCGCCCCAAGTATGAAACGCCATACGGTGCGATCCAGCTGGACTAGTACATTGCACATAATCGGTATGACCATGATGGTCTCGATTGAGTAAGGCAGTATGACGCGCCTGCTCAACACTGGCTGGCGGCGACTCAAGCTCTTGCTTGCCGGCTTCTTCGGGTTGCAGCGTAATGTGGTCGATACCGTACGACTCCCGCAGCATGGTGGTCAAGTTTGCAAGAATCCGCGGCCACTGCTTAAATTGTTTGATCTCCACGTGGGCGATCAATGCGGGATGACCAGGACTCATCTCCCAAACATGCAAATCGTGAATCGCCATGACCCCTTCAATACGGGATAAGTCTTCACCGACCTTCACGTAGTCAATATGCAGCGGCACACCTTCCATCAAGAAGTGATAGGACTCCTTAAGAATAGCTACCGTGGATTTTAGGATTAAGAGCGCCACAAAGATCGATAAGATGGGGTCAATGGGCATCCACCCTGTGAGCTGAATCACCACTCCCGATACCAAAGCAGCAATCGATCCCAAGAGATCGCCCATCACATGCACCAGTGCAGCACGGGTGTTCACGCTCTTTTGATCGCGCGACAAGACCCAGGCAACAATGAGGTTCACCGCCAATCCAAGCGCAGCCACAATCGTCACGGTCATCCCGGCCACTGGATGCGGATCCTGAATTCGGCTTGTGGCTTCAATCGCAATCCAAATGACCAGACCAACCATCACCAAGCTGTTCACAAAAGCCGCTAGCGCTTCGGCGCGACCAAATCCAAAGGAATGCTTTGCTGAAGGTGGGCGCCTTGCAATGTATTGCGCCAGAATGGCAAGACCCAGTGCCGCAGAGTCGGTGACCATATGTCCGGCATCGGACATCAGTGCTAAGGAACCTGAAATGAGACCTGCAAAGAACTCAACGCATGCAAATCCAAGTGTAAAGAGCATGGCAATCCACAAAAAGGATTGCTTGCGATCAGCTACCGCGTGGGTATGGCGCGCATCCCCGCGTTTATGAGCATGGAGTGGGTCGCTATTCAATGAACCGCGCTAGTATCGATGGGGGCGCCGGTCTTCGCCTGAATCTCTTCTTTGGTTACACCAGGGGCCAGTTCCACCAATTTCAATCCTTGGGGCGTGATATCGAGCACACCCAAATCGGTGATGATGCGATCAATCACACCCAATCCGGTTAATGGCAAGGTGCACTTGGGCAGAATTTTGATTTCTTCGGTACCGTCTTTTTTCTTGGCCACGTGCTCCATCAGTACCACGACATGCTTCACGCCGGCAACCAAGTCCATCGCGCCACCCATGCCCTTCACCATTTTTCCGGGGATCATCCAGTTGGCTAAATCGCCATGCTCACTGACCTGCATTGCACCCAAGATCGCAATATTGATCTTACCGCCCCGAATCATCCCAAACGAATCAGCGGATGAAAAAATGGCGGATCCTGGCAAAGTGGTGACAGTTTGCTTGCCGGCATTAATCATGTCCGCATCCACTTGTGCTTCCGTGGGAAATGGTCCGATCCCTAACAAGCCATTCTCAGACTGCAACCAAACTTCCATCCCGGCAGGAACATGGTTGGCCACCAAGGTTGGCATACCAATACCTAAGTTAACGTAGTAACCATCTTTTAACTCTTTTGCAGCACGGGCTGCCATTTCATCACGATTCCAAGGCATTGCAATTTCCTCTATGTAATCTTTTCAAGTGAATGCTTATTTAGTAAGCGTGCGTTGCTCAATCCGTTTTTCGGGTTGAGGATTGAGCACAATCCGATGGGCATAAATACCAGGAGTATGAATTTGATCCGGGATAAGCTCGCCGTTCTCCACGATCTCTTCAACTTCCACCACGGTGATCTTTCCTGCCATCGCCACCACTGGATTAAAGTTACGAGCCGTTAAGCGATACAACAAATTACCTGCTTTATCCGCTTTCCATGCTTTGACGAGAGAGACATCGGCAACCAATGAGCGCTCAAGGATGTATTGCTCGCCATCAAACTCACGCACATCTTTACCCTCAGCCACAATTGTTCCAACACCCGTTTTGGTATAAAACGCAGGAATACCGCAACCACCTGCGCGCAATTTCTCTGCGAGGGTACCTTGCGGAGTAAATTCCAGCTCGAGTTCACCAGCCAAATATTGACGCTCAAACTCTTTGTTTTCTCCAACATAGGAGGCAATCATTTTTTTGACTTGCCGAGTGGCCAAGAGAATCCCCAAACCAAAATCATCGACGCCAGCATTGTTCGATATTGCGGTGAGGTTTTTAGTCCCTAACTCTTTAACTGCTGCAATGAGGGCTTCGGGGATGCCGCATAAACCAAAACCGCCAACCGCGATGGTTTGACCATCTTTCATAATGTCCTCAAGAGCAGCGCGGGCATTGGGAAATATCTTATTCATTCGCCTAACTTTCTTTCACGTTCTTCAATCAATACCTCATATCACCTAAATGATAACCGCTCTGCATGACCGATTCGTGGCTCAAAAGCACTAAACTAGGGCTATGAATACCGAGGAATTACTTGCGCAATATGGCCCGCGCGAGGCCATGGACTATGACCTCGTGATCGTCGGGGGTGGCCCAGCCGGGCTATCGGCGGCAATCCATGCCAAACAAATTGCCCAACGCGAGGGTCGCGAGATCTCCGTTTGTGTTCTAGAAAAAGGTTCTGAGGTCGGTGCTCATATTTTGTCGGGAGCGATCATGGATCCGCGCGCCCTCAATGAATTATTTCCTGATTGGCAAGCACTGGGGGCTCCGCTCGAGACCCCAGTTAGTCAGGATGAATTCATCTTTTTGACCGAATCGAGCTCATTTACGGTGCCCCACCTTCTGCTCCCGAATTGTTTTAGTAACCGGGGTAATTACATTTTGAGCTTAAGTAATTTCACGCGCTGGCTGGGCGGTCAAGCCGAGCAACTGGGGGTCGATATTTTTCCAGGGTTTGCTGCTGCAGAAATTTTGTTCAATGCCCAGGGTGCGGTGTGTGGAGTCGCTACCGGTAATTTGGGTATTCACAAGGATGGAAATGTTTCCGAGCAATTCCAACTCGGGATGGAATTACGAGCCAAGTACACCTTATTTGCCGAGGGCTCACGCGGCCATCTCGGTAAACAACTCATCACTAAATACCAACTCGATCGTGAGTCCGATCCGCAGAGTTATGGCATTGGCATTAAAGAACTCTGGGAAGTAACGCCTGAGAACCATCGCCCAGGTTTAGTGATTCATACGGCAGGATGGCCCTTAGATCGCCAAACCTATGGTGGATCATTTTTGTATCACTTTGGCGAGAACAAGGTTGCAGTCGGAATGGTGGTTGGCCTCTCCTATCGCAACCCTTATCTCAGTCCCTTTGATGAGTTCCAGCGCTATAAAATGCATCCCGCGATTCGTAACACCTTTGAGGGTGGCAAGCGCTTGGCCTATGGTGCGCGCGCCATTACCGCTGGTGGCTTAAATAGTTTGCCGCAAACCGTATTCCCTGGCGGCGCTCTGATTGGCTGCGATGCGGGCTATCTCAACGCATCTCGTATTAAGGGTAGTCATGCAGCGATTAAATCCGGCATGTTGGCAGCTCAGGCAGCCATGTCTGCGCTTTCTGAAAATCGGGCCAATGATATTCTCTCGGCCTACCCGAGCGCCTTTAAGAACAGTTGGCTGTATGCCGAACTCAAGCAGGCGCGTAACTTTAAAGCGTGGATGTCCAAAGGTTTATACCTGGGTACCTTGATGGTTGGTATTGAACAAAAGGTGTTTGGTGGCAATGTGCCGTGGACCATTCATCAGAAAAAAGCGGATTACGAATATCTCGAACCGGCTCGCTTACATCAGGTGATTGAATATCCAAAACCCGATGGCAGGATTACCTTTGATCGACTCTCCTCGGTATTTATCTCCAATACCAATCATGAGGAGAATCAACCAGCTCACTTAACCCTCAAGGATGAAAGTGTGCCGGTGGCCATTAACTTAGATATCTATGCGGGCCCTGAGCAACGCTACTGCCCAGCCGGTGTTTACGAATACATCGAGGTGGAAGGTAAGCCCAAGCTCCAAATCAATGCCCAAAATTGCGTGCATTGCAAAACCTGCGATATCAAAGATCCCACCCAGAATATTGTGTGGGTCACCCCTGAAGGGGGCGGTGGTCCTAACTACTCAGGAATGTAAGGCTTTCGGATTGGTTTTCACTTGGGCGATTGCAATGCCGGCTACGGCACATGCCACCGCCGCCATACCAAACACTTGATTGGGACCCCAATGATCCCAAATCCAACCTGCGCACAAGCCGCCTAAGGTTCCACCAAAGCCATAGGCAACCGTCGTAAAGAGTGCCTGACCTCGTGCTTGTAGGGGCCCACTGAACCAACCCTGAATTAATTTGGTACTCGCACTATGGTGGGCTGCAAAGGTGGCAGCATGCATGAGCTGCGCTAGGATCAAGAGACTCGTGCTTGCAAAGTAGCCAATTAATACAAAGCGAATCACTGCAATCATGAATGTTGCCTGCAATACTTTGGTTGGTGAGTATCGCGACATAACCTTACTCTGAAAGTAAAAGAAGATCACTTCCGCGGTCACTCCCAATGTCCAGAAAAACCCAATCTCGGATTTGCTGTAGCCCAGATCAGCAAGGTAGAGGGAATAGAACACATAGAGTGCAGCATGACCAAAAATCATGGCAAATGCTGAAACCAAAAACCAGCGCACCTCTACGCGCCGCAATACCGTGCGAAGCTCCCCGCGCACCAAGGGTTGACGCTCTATTTTTGGTTCTCGTAGCAAAAAGGTATCAATCGCCAAAGCAATCAATACACCCAGACCCAACCATGGAAAGACTTCAATCCCCCACCATTGAAATACTTCACCAGCGAGCAAGACCATGGCAATGAAGCCAATCGATCCCCATAGGCGTAGACGTCCATAGCGATGGTCAAACGAGTTATCTTTAAATAAGGCGTGTACAGTCGCTGCCTCCCCAAGGGGCACCATGCTGCTCAGAATAGTGTGGAGAATAAACATCCAAATTAAAAATGGGATGTACTGTTCCAAATAGAAAATGACTAAGAAACATAGAACCGCTAGAACGCCACAAAAACGCATGATGCCGACCCGGTTGGATAAATAATCCGAGAGCCAGCCCCAAGAGAACGGCCCCAAGATACGGGTCACCTGCAACATCGACATCAAGGCGGCGATTTCGAGCGCACCAAATCCGAGCTCTGCAAAATACAAGCTTGCATACGGCGACATGAGGCCAATATAGGCGAAGTACAAAAAGAAAAAGGCCCCGAAGGCCCAACGCGAAGACGCTGTCATGAATCCTTAGGTGCTACGGGAGCCCGGAATTGCGGGAGGACTCACCGTGACATCACCGCACTGAGCGCGATGACGCAAGGCATGATCCATTAGCACCAAGGCCAACATCGCTTCAGCGATTGGTGCGGCACGAATTCCGACGCAGGGATCATGACGCCCTTTGGTCTGAATGGTGGCGGGTTTACCGTGAACGTCCACTGTCTCTTTCGGGCTCATGATGCTTGAGGTCGGCTTAATCGCAATCGATACACGAATATCTTGCCCAGTGCTAATACCGCCTAGAACACCGCCGGCATTATTGCTTGCAAAGCCATCCGGATGCATCTCATCACCATGAGCACTTCCCTTTTGGGCTACTACGCCAAATCCTTCGCCAATCTCAACACCCTTCACGGCATTAATACCCATCATCACATGGGCGATATCGGCATCTAACTTATCAAAGAGTGGCTCACCCAAACCAATCGGTACGTGGTGCGCCACAACCTCAATCTTGGCTCCACACGAATCGCCCGCTTTACGCAATTGATCCATATACTCTTCGAGCTTTGGAATGATGCTGGCATTCGCGGCAAAGAACGGATTGCGAGCGATTTCTTCTGCATCTTCAAATGGAATGGCAATCTCACCCAGTTGGCTCATATGCGCGACGATTTGGGTGCCGTAGTGTTCCCGCAACCATTTTTTAGCAATTGCTGCAGCAGCAACGACGGGAGCAGTTAAACGCGCCGAGGAGCGCCCGCCACCGCGTGGATCTCTAAAGCCGTACTTATAGTGATAGGTGTAATCAGCGTGACCGGGACGAAAGGTTTGCAGGATCTCGCTATAGTCTTGGCTGCGTTGATCGGTATTACGAATCAATAAACAAATGGGGGTGCCCGTGGTTTTACCTTCAAAGACGCCAGACAAAATCTCGACCTTGTCCTCTTCTTTGCGTTGGGTTACATGGCGCGAGGTACCTGGCTTGCGACGATCCAGATCCACCTGAATATCATCGACCGATAGCTCCATTCCTGGGGGACAACCATCCACCACCGCACCAATTGCAGGACCGTGCGACTCACCAAAGGTGGTTACAGTAAATAGGAGGCCTAAGGTATTTCCAGACATACCATCATTATGGCATTAGGCCGGCGCCTGTTCCTGCTGGCGGTTTTGCCGAATCGTTGGCAAGTTGGCAACGATCACGGCACCGGCAAGCGTAAGCCACCAGGTGATATAGATCCAAATCAACATGAGGGGCACGATTGCAAAGGTACCGTAGACGGTTTTATAGAAGGCAGCCTGGGTCATGAAATAGGCAAATCCAAACTTGGTGATCTCGTAGGCCGCGGCCACAAATGCGGCGCCGATAAATGCATCTCGCCAGGTCACCTGGGCATAAGGCAGGATTCGGTAGGCCAGAGCAAAAACAATGAATGCTAATAGACTAGGAATGATGGTGCTGATGAATTTAAATCCTGCCGATAAGGTCGGGAACCAGCCGCTAGCCGAACCCAGCAATACGCTGCTGAGATAAATCCCTAGGCCCAAGAGAATGGGGCCGATCACGGTTGCTACTAAATAGATGATGAGTTTTTTAAGAAAGGGTCGGCGCTCCTTGACCTTCCAGATCTCATTAAAGGCGCGCTCAATCACCACCATCGTTAGAATCGTCGTAATCACCAGCCCCAGAGAGCCCACAATGGTTAATCCCTTGGCTTTGGCTGAGAACTGGTTGAAGTAACTAAATACTTGTTGGCTTATGCCACCGGGGAAATAGTTCTTTAGTAGCCAGGTTTGAAAGGCATTACGTAGATTAATCACCGCCGGGAATTGACTCAGCAGAATTGACCCAATGGTCAGCATCGGCACCAAGGACAAAATGGTGGTGAAGGCCAAACTGGCCGATACCTGGCTCAAACGTAAATGTTGATTGCGATCCCAGAGCTCTTTGCCTAGGGGCAACCAACGCTCAATCGGAAAAGATAATGGCATGACCGTATCATAGGGGATCTGTCTGAAATTCCAAAGAAAGTGCTGTGTATGCGTTCATCCGAGATCCTGGTGTTGTACTACTCCCGCTACGGCGCGACCGAGCAGCTCGCTCGACTGATTGGTCAAGGAATTGAGAGCGTGCCCGGAGTTAGCGCCCGTCTACGGACGGTGCCTGCGGTATCAACGGTTTGCGAAGCGAGCGAGCCACCCGTACCGAAGGATGGACCTCCCTTTGTCGAGTACGCTGATTTGGAGGAATGCATTGGTCTAGCACTGGGGTCACCGACCCGCTTTGGCAATATGGCTGCACCGCTCAAGTATTTTTTGGACGGTAGTACCTCACAATGGTTAAGCGGTGCACTACAAGGTAAGCCAGCCTGTGTATTTACCAGCACCGGTAGTTTGCATGGCGGTCAGGAGACCACCCTCCTCTCGATGATGATTCCTCTTTTTCATCACGGCATGGTGGTGCTTGGTCTACCCTATAGCAATCCTGAACTCATGAACACCACGAGTGGTGGAACACCGTATGGTGTATCGCACCTTGCGCACGCTGATGGCAGCGCCCCGATCAGTTCAGAAGAATCTCGCTTAGCCATTGCACAAGGTAAGCGTTTGGCTGAAGTCGCTTTACGTCTTCACAGTGGCAAATAAGTCATGCTCAGCGGAATACTGAAAAAAGATAAGTATGTGTTGATTGCCAGTGCTGCAATCGTTGATTTAATTATGGTGTGCGTAGCATGGGAATGGGTCATTTCACCACTAAGGCCTGGGGGCTCATGGTTAGTGTTAAAGGCAGTGCCTTTAATCATCATGCTGCCAGGAGTATGGCGCGCCAATGTGTACACCATGCAATGGAGCAGCATGGCAATCCTGATTTACACCACCGAAGCCTTGACGCGTATTACCGAATCGGGTTGGAATATGTGGATGGCCATTCTCGAACTGATCCTATCCGTCACTGTTTTTGTTGCCTTACTGATGTACCTCAAGCCGATTAAAGAAGCGGCTAAGGCGAAAGCAAAAGACGAATCGAAGCACTAGAATGCTTTCATGAATCACTCTGAATTTATCTCGCATTGTCAATCGATTGTTGGTAATGCTTATGTATTAGTCGAGCCCAATGATCAAGCGCCCTATTTGAGTGATTGGCGCAATCGTTATCACGGTAAAGCGCTCGCTGTTTTGCTTCCCAAAACAACTGAGGAGGTTGCTAAGATTGTCAAAGCGTGCGATCAAGCATCGATTTCCATCGTTCCACAAGGCGGCAATACCAGCATGTGCGGGGCAGCAACCCCCAATGACTCGGGCCAACAAATTGTTCTAAATCTTAAGCGGATGAATGCGATCCGCGAAATTAATTCGAGTAACCAAACCATGGTGGTCGAGTCAGGCTGTATTTTGCAAACTTTGCAAGAGGCTGCTAAAGCGCAGGGGTTCTTATTTCCACTCAGTCTAGGTGCGCAGGGGAGCTGTCAGATTGGCGGCAATCTGGCCACCAATGCGGGCGGTACTAATGTTCTGCGCTACGGCAATGCCCGTGAGCTGTGTTTGGGCCTCGAAGTGGTCACTGCGCAAGGCGAGATCCTGCATGGTCTGCGGAGCTTACGGAAAGACAACACTGGATTTGATCTGCGTGATTTGTACATTGGTTCCGAGGGGTGTCTTGGCATCATTACTGCCGCGGTGATGAAGCTATATCCCTTGCCGCTGACCCAGTGGACTACCTTAGTGGCTGTCCCAAATATTCCGGCAACGATTGAATTGCTGAGTCTTTTTCAGAAACGCACTGCCGCCCTACTCACTGGCTTTGAGATGATGTCAAAGGACTCTTTGGACCTCACCGCCAAGCAATTTCCCCACATGAAAAATCCCCTTGCCAATGACCCTCCTTACACGGTCTTGGTCGAGCTATCCGATCATGAGGGCGAAGAACATGCCCGCAACCTAATGGAACAGGTCCTCGAGTCTGCGTTTGAAGCGGGTATTGCGAGTGATGCAGTGATTGCGAGCAATCTCTCGCAAGCCCAATCATTTTGGACCATGCGTGAACACATCACCATGGCGCAAGCGCAAGAAGGCGCCAATCTCAAACACGATATCTCGCTACCAATCTCAGGTCTTGATGCCTTTATCACCGAGACCGATCAATTGATTCGGGGGAAATTTACTGGGGTACGCATCATCAATTTTGGTCATTTGGGTGACGGCAATTTGCATTACAACATTGCGCCACCGCTTGGGGCAAATGCGAGCGAGTTCAATCGTACTCATGAAGCAACCATTCATGATGTGGTCTATTCTCAGGTCGAGAAACACTACGGCTCCATTTCGGCCGAACATGGCATTGGGCAACTCAAACTCCCTGACCTAGAGGCGCATCGCGGATCGGTGGCACACCAGCTAATGCGCTCCATTAAAACTGCGCTAGACCCCAAGAACATCATGAATCCGGGTAAGGTATTGCCTTGAAACGCCTACTGCTGGTTCTCTTGGGGGTTTTCTGTATCTCGCCTGTTGCCAATGCGAATTTACTCTCTGAACTGCAGTCTGGCTCAACGCTGATTGTGATGCGCCATGCCGATGCCCCTGGAATTGGTGATCCATCTGGGTATCGACTGGGCGATTGCTCGACTCAGCGTAATCTCGATGAGCATGGCCGTCAGCAAGCCAAAGAGATTGGTGCGTGGTTAAGTAAACAAGGAATCGGCGAGGCGCGCGTCTTCAGCAGTCCCTGGTGCCGCTGCCTCGATACGGCGGTTTTACTCAATAAAGGGCCTGTGACTTCGGAGCGTTCGCTTGGTTCGTTCTTTAATGAAATGAGCGATAGTGGTAAACAAACCAGAGAGTTAGAAGCATTTGTGCGGCAGCAACTGTCAAAGTCAAACAAGTTACCGCTGATTTTAGTGACCCATCAGGTCAATACCTATGCCTATACCGGTATGTCGGTTGGCGTAGGTCAAATGCTTCTTGTGAAAGTGAATGCACAAGGCAAAGCCATCAGCAGTCGCGCACTTAACTAATGGGGTTTGGGTAGTTCTTCGCAATAAAGAAGGCGCGGTCGACATTGACCTTCCACACAATGCCATCCCCTACTTGCCCGGTCTGGCAAGCCTGAACTAAGCGATCCATGATCGTATCGGCTACCTCATCGTTGCAAACGATCTCAATCCGAACCTTTGCTGTGTAATCGGTTAGCTCATCTTTGATAGTAGTTTTTTCAACTCGAGTGGGGGCACTGCAACCCTCAACCTTCGTGACTGTCATCCCAGGAAAGCCAGGAGTATCCATCAGTGCGGCCCGCACCATCGGTAATTTATTGGGACGAATGACTGCTTTTATTTCAATCACGCTTCAACCTTTTTCTCTTCAAACCAACCGTACAGGACCGGCAATACTAATAATGTTAAGCCTGTTGAGGTAATTAAACCTGAAATAACCACAATAGCAAGAGGTCTTGTGACCTCCGATCCCGGACCCCCCGAGAACAGCATGGGAATCAAAGCCAACATCGCCACCGATGCGGTCATCATCACAGGTCTAAAACGATGTGCGCACCCATCAATGAGAGCCTCACGCAAAGGCATGCCATCGTCGCGCAATTGCTTGATGAATGAGATTAATACCACGCCGTTTAGCACCGCAATACCCCAAAGATTAATGAATCCGACCGCAGCGGGTACCGATAAATACTCACCGGTAATAAAGAGGCCGAAGATACCCCCGATCGAGGCAAATGGTAGAACTAGAATAATCAAGCCAGCCAAGCGAATCGATTGGAAAAGCATAAAGAGTAAGAAGAAAATCGCGGCAATCGTAAGCGGAATAATGATCATGAGACGCGCCATGGCACGCTCCATGTTCTCAAACTGACCGCCCCACACTAAGGTGTAGCCCTCGGGTAATTTCACATCCTGCGCAATTTTCTTTTGGGCTTCATCTACAAAACCGCCCAAATCTCGACCTTGTACGTTCACCCCAATGACTAAGCGACGCTTACCCGACTCACGTGAGATTTGCGGTGGTCCATCGAGTAACTCGATCTTTGCTAGATCTTTCATCAGTACCTGGGCGCCATTGGGTGATAGCAGAATGATGTTCTCGATCGCATCAATCTTGTCACGGTAAGGGGCTGGGTAGCGCAATACCATCGGGAAGCGGCGCTCACCCTCGTAGACCGTGGAGGCCTGTTTACCACCGATTGCGGTTTCGATCACGTCGTTGACATCGGCCACATTGATACCGTAACGTGCAATCGCATCGCGATCAATCTTGATATTGAGATAGTTCTGGCCTGAGGCTTGCTCGATCCGCAGATCAGTACTGCCCTTCATGCGCGCTAAGATTTGACTAATCTGAGTGCCCAGTTTAATAAGCGTCTCGATATCGTCACCAAAGATCTTAATAGCGACTTGTGAACGCACACCCGAGACCATTTCATCGACCCGCGCGGCAATCGGTTGAGAGATCACCAACTCCACACCGGGCAAGGTCTTTAATTTCTCACGAATTTGATTGGCAATCTCCTCTTGACTCAAGTCCCGGTCACCCAAGGGCTTCAAGGTCACAATCGGATCGGACTCAAATGGCTGACCAGGGTCGGCCGGGGATTCACCACGTCCTAAACGGGATACCGCCATCTCCACGCCAGGAATGGTCATGATTCGTTTGAGGGCCTCAAACTCCAACTTAATCGATTCATCAAGTGCAATATTGGCTGCACGCACAATCACGGGAGTGATTGAACCCTCTTGCATGACCGGGATAAATGATTTACCTAGAAATATAAATAGAACAACACTGGCACCCAACGCGATCAACGCGCGTTTTACAACTAAACGCGGATGCTTCAAACTCCAATCGAGCATGAAGTTATAGGGCTTACGTAATTTAGCCACAATCTTGGTGTCATCCTCACTGCCACCTTTTAGGATGTACGAACATAAGACAGGGGACAGCACAAACGATAGGATCAATGAGATGGTGAGCGCAATCGCAATCGTGATCGCCATCGGGGCAAACATCTTGCCTTCCATGCCTTCAAGCGCAAGCAAGGGCATAAACACCAAAATAATAATGCCCACTCCAAAGAGTACGGGCTTGCCAACCTCGGTGGCCGCCTCCAAGATAATCCGGTTACGGGACTCGCCCATCTTTAGACGAGCGCCTAATTTAGCAAAGGTGTTTTCAACCACCACTACCGAACCATCGACCATGATGCCGATTGCGATCGCGAGACCACCCAAGGACATCAAGTTCGCTGAGATACCATAGCGGTTCATGATGAAGAATGTGAGCAGCGGAGTCAAGATCAGGGTGGCCACCACAATGATCGATGACCGAACATCGCCCAAGAACAAGAAGAGCAGCACAATCACCAAGATGATGCCCTCAACTAAGACCTTGGCAACGTTGAACATCGCCGCATTGACCAGATCGGTTCGATCATAGAACGGAACAATCTGCAAACCTTCGGGCAATAACTTGCGCTCGTTAATCTCGGCGACCTTGGTCTTAATGCGATTGACTACCTCGCGAGCATTCGCGCCGCGGTTCATCTGAATAATACCGGCCACACCCTCGGTAACACCATTTTTAATAATCGCGCCCTGCCGAATCTCATTACCAATCATCACCTCAGCCACATTGCGAACATAAACTGGGGTACCCTTTACTTCTTTCAGAATGATCTTACCAATATCCTCGGGCTTTGCCACGAGACCAACCCCACGAATCAAATAGCGCTCCGCATAAGTCGGTAATTGGCCGCCACCAGAATTGGCATTATTCCGAGCCAGCGCCACATACACATCCTGCAAGGTAATCCCGTAGTGCCTCAAGCGCTCTGGATTGACTAATACCTGATACTCTTTGGCGAAGCCGCCCTGTGTATTGATCTCGGCAACGCCTGGAATTGAGCGCAACATCGGCCGCACCACCCAATCCTGAATCGTGCGCCGCTCCTGCAGTTCGTCTTCTGTGAGGGGGCGATCCCGATCGGACGGATGCTCTAAGGTGTACTGATACACCTCACCTAGTCCGGTGGTCGGTGGAGCCAAGACAGGGGTCACCCCATCGGGCATGCGAGAGGCAACCTCAATCAAGCGTTCCAGAACAAGTTGGCGCGCAAAGTAGATACTGGTCTTATCTGTAAAGACCAAGGTCACAATAGAAATACCGTTGCGATTCAGTGAGCGCATCTCTACAAGCCCTGGCAAGCCCGTCATGCCTAACTCAATTGGGATGGTGACAAAACGCTCAACCTCTTCGGGTGACTTACCAGGGGCCTCGGTCGCGATTTGCACCTGAATGTTCGTGACATCTGGAAAAGCGTCGACTGATAAGCGCTTGGTGGCAAAGAGGCCCACAAAGAACAAACAGATGGAGATCACCACCACCAATAGGCGTTGCTGAAGAGCAAAGCGGACAATACGCTCAATCATATTAAATGGTCTTAACCACCACCACTAAGCTGACGCTTACGTTCCGCGTTTAGATGAAATGCGCCCTCAACGGCAATTTCCTCACCTTCTTTGAGGCCAGACAGGATCGCGCGCATGCCTTTACCCTCAGGGCCAGCCTTAACAGCAACCATTCGGTAGCGATCATCGTCGCTTCGAATAAATACGTAATCTTGGTTATCTTCCCGAATCACCGCAGAATTTGGAACCACCAAGCGCTCAATGGGTTCACTATCAATTAGCATCGTGGCCAACATCCCTGGACGAATTTGCCCCGTCGAGTTTGGAATATCCATGCGCACCACGACCGTACGGGTTTGTGGGTTAACGATGGCATCCACGTGCGAAATAACGCCTTCAATCACGCGATTACGCAAGGCAGGAATAATCACCGAAGACTTTTGACCTTTTTGCAACAAGGATGAGTTCCCTTCGGGCACTTCAGCAACCGCCCACAGGGTGCTGAGGTCTGCAATCGTAAAGAGCGACTCGGAGGGTTGAACTACCTGACCTTTGTTAATCTTGCGCTCCACAATTTGACCAGGGATCGTCGCCACAACATTGTTAATAGACTCAATCACACCGGTCTTAGCGAGTCGATCAATGCTTTTTTGATCCATACCCTGTACGCGCAATTGATCGTTTGCTGCACGTAACTCAGCCTTAGCACTCATAGCCTCGGCTTCCCGGCGTTGCAACTCAGCCAGAGCGATCACATCTTCTTTATAGAGGATCCGCGCGCGATTAGCGGCTTGCTCAGCCAACTGGCTGGCAGTGCGTGCTTTTAAGTAAGCCAGTTGTGATTGAGTGAGCTCGGTTGAGGTAATCTTCGCCAAGATCTCACCCTGCTGAACTTCTTGACCGGGCACACCTAAGATGTCAGACACACGTCCGGTTACATTGGCACCAATACGTGCTAAGAAGCGCTCATTGAAATCAATTCGGCCAGAGACCCTCAACTCCTCAACAAACGGGGCTAATTTGACCTGCCCATTTTTAATTAATTTACTAAGGTCATCATTCACATACACAATGCTTGGGTCTTGCACTAAGCGAGGCGTTGGCTTGGAGTCAAACACATCAAAGTAATACAGGGTTAATAAAACAACCACCACCCAAGGCAGAACAAAGAACCCGGTTTTGACCCAAGCCGGACTAGCATCGTACTTTTGTAAAACTGCGGGGGCTTTTTGATGAAGAAACTCCCGAATCTGGGCATAGCCCTGCTTTTGCCAATCGCGCACCGCATGAATTGATGACGCAACTTGTTCCCTAATCAAGGCACGCCCTGCTTGAATGTGGTCAGTTAACTTTTTACTGAGTTTAGGTTCAGCACTCATTATTTTTTACCTTCAATCATGGCCACCCATTCCGGCGAGGCACTCAAACGTTCAATCTCATTCACAATCGATGCCAACTCAAAGCGGGCTCGGATTAAATCATTACGAGCGGCCCGAAAGGTTCGTTGCGCATCTAAGAACTCCAACATGCCACGCTCACCAAAGCGATAGGAGGTCTCGGCAATCTTGCGGGCGCTAGCCGCAAGTTGTACGACCCGCTCGTCCAGCGTTTTGACCTGAAAGCTCGTGATCTCATAGAGTTTGTAGGCTGACTCCAGCTGGGTCTCGAGGCTTTGTGTCTGCGCGTTCAATTGATTACGGGCTCTGGAGGCATTGGCCTCGGCTTCCGTAATTTGGCCTTGGCGGAAATCCCAAATTGGGATGCTCACCACTAAACCGTAGAGGCGATCGGTAAAGTTTGGATCGTTGTATTGCTGCGCCTTAATGGCCAATTGCGGCAAGCGCGAGTTTTGCTCAAAACTTAAGCGTGACTCGCTGGCCTCAACCTCGGCCTTGGCGCGCTTTAGCTCAGGACTCTGATTGCGTAAGTTATCCAATAAGAGTTTGAGATCGGGTAATTTGGGGATGGAATCGACTTTGGCGGCAATCTCAAAGTTTGCGGGTAGATTAAAGCCCACGACCTTACGCAATTGACTGCGTGCTTGCTCAATTCGAAGTTTGCTTCCTTGGGCCACAATCTCAGCATTGAGAAACTCGGTCTGTGCACGAATCAACTCAAAGCGTGCGGTTTCGCCAACGTCATAGCGCAGCTGCATGCGATCACGGATTTGTTTGGTGAGATCCAGGTCTTCATCCGCAGCGCGCGATTCGGCTTCACGACGCACCAGCTCATAGAAACTTTGGCGCACACGTGCAATGGTTTCAACTTCAAATGCGATCCGATTTGCTTCCGCTGCTCGCATGCTCGCCTCGGCAGCGTTCACACGTGGGAAACGGGTATACGGCATATCGAGTGGTTGAGTGACAACCCATTGCGAGAGGTTGCCGGTACTTAAACCGCCCGAGGTTCCACGTTGCTGACCCGTGTTGACCTCAAACTCTGGGTTTGGAATCGCTCTCGCGCTTCGCAATTGACCGCTAACCGCCCGGGTCTGATCACGAGCCGCCATCACCTGCGGATTGCTTTCCAAGGCGAGCTGGATCAGTTGGTCAAGAGTGAAAACTGTTTTTGTTGATGGCGCTTGCGCCCAAATGAGGGATGCAGTACATACCCAAATTAGGGCAATATGAACGAATGGTCGAATCACGCTTAAATAGGGGTCCACAGTTTTCCAATACTAAAAACTGGTCTGGCCAAGGACTGATTCCCCTCGCGCACCGGGTCAGCTCTTAACGGCTTTCCGGAATGTCGATGCGCAAGACCCATTGCTAGGCAGGCTACTCCCCAAAATCGATAAATGAATTTAACCATAGACTGCGAATCAGTGATTTCCCTAATAAATATAGGTCTATTCTACGGTGGCCCATCCATACGGGCATGTTGCACTTTTCCAATCATGGATTACAAAAATGAGAAAATGACAACTCATGAGCACCATTATTGATCCCGCCATCCTGTTTTTTATCTTTGGCGTGTTTGCAGGATTGGTTCGTTCCAACCTCGAGATCCCGCAACCCATCACCCGCTTTCTGTCTCTTTACCTTTTAATGGCTTTGGGCCTCAAGGGTGGGTTCGCTTTGCACCAATCTGGGCTTACTTTTGCAATTACCACCAGTTTGGGGATTGCCATTGCCCTAGCTTGCATTATTCCGCTCATTAGTTATTACTTTCTAAAGACCAAACTCAATGCTCTTGATTCTGCAGCAATTGCCGCGACCTATGGGTCGGTTAGTGCGGTGACCTTTATCACGGCCACTCAATATCTCAACCATGTTCAGATTGAATATGGTGGTCATATGGCTGCTGCGATGGCGCTCATGGAATCCCCAGCCATTATTTTGGCGATCTTCCTCGCTAATCGTGCGAAATCTTCCATGTCGCAAACCAAGCAGCCCATGAAAGTTGGCAAACTGCTGCATGAATCATTTACAGACGGCGCGCAGTTATTGCTACTTGGCGCCATGTTGATTGGCATTATCTCGGGACCCGATGGGCAAAAAGTAATGGCACCATTCTCCGTGGATTTATTTAAAGGGATGTTGGCATTTTTCTTATTGGATATGGGTTTAATGAGCGCCAAGAGTTTTGTGGATCTCAAGGGCAAGCCCAGGCGTTTGATTGTGTATGCCTTTGTAGCACCTCTTTGTCACTCCCTCTTCGCACTTTTACTTTGCTTCATATTTAAGGTAGAACTAGGCAATACGATTTTGTTGATGGTATTGGCTGCCAGCGCATCTTACATTGCTGTACCGGCAGTATTACGCCATGCCTTACCCGAGGTGAGCCCCGCTTTGTACATGGGCATGTCGTTGGGCATTACCTTCCCCCTCAATTTGATTATCGGTATCCCGCTCTATACCCAGATTGCCAAGCTAATCATGGGTTAACCCTTTCATTGATGAACAAATTACTCAAGTAATCACTCAAATTGATAAGCTGGGTAAATATTCGCTAAACTGAATATATCAATGGGGGTATGCAATGGTTGCTGATACACGTCGTCGAGCACTTAAATGGATCGCGGGAGCCGGGGGAATCATGCTTGCCCCGCAAGCCATGCAGTTTGCGAGTGCGGCTGAGGAATTTTTTAAAGGGCCGCCAGTCAAGGATATTCCTGCCAAGCAAATTAGTAAGCATGTTTGGTTAATCTACTCTCCCGATGGCTTCCCAACTCCCGAGAATCGGGGCATGATGGCCAATGTCACCTTCGTGGTCACCAGCAAAGGGGTCGTTATATTAGATACTGGCGCCTCCCTACAAATTGGGGAGATGGCAATCCGCATGATCAAGCGGGTCACGAATAAACCGGTGATTGCGATTTTTAATTCGCATTACCACGGCGATCATTTTTTAGGCAATCAGGCGTTTGTTGAAACCTATAGCAAAGATATGCCCATTTATGCGCATCCTTACTCCGTCAAACAGATCAAAGGTATTGAAGGGAATACCTGGCGTAATTTAATGGAGCGTTGGACTAATCAAGCGACTGCGGGTACCAAAGTGATTCCACCGACTCACGACGCTAATCAAGGTGATGTGTTTAATTTTGGTGATGTGCGCATTAAGGTTCATCACCATGGTACCGCGCACACCCCCGGGGATATTTGTATGCAGGTGATTGAGGATAAGGTGACCTATGTTGGCGATATCGCAATGGGTAATCGCATTGCCAATATTGATGATGGTTCTTATGTCGGTACCTTTAAGACCTATAAGAATTTACAAACGACCGAAGGTGATCAGTTGTGGGTGCCCGGGCACGGCGAACCTAGCAAACAGCTCCTCAATGAATACGGTGAGTTCTTAGCAGGCATTTACGATACCTGCGTCAAAGCAGTCAAAGACGGTCAGGATCTAAGCGTTGCCAAATCATTGGTGCTTAAGGACCCCCGCGTCAGTAAGCGAGCCAAAACCATGCAGGGTTTTGATGGAAATATTGGTAAGTACACAAGTCTTGCCTATTTAGAGGCCGAGAAAGAAGCGTTCTAATTAATATTGGCTTTACAGCTAATAGCCTTACCATTGACTGCCGACAATACGATGGGCAATGTATGATTTGCTATGCCCGATTCGTGCCGACCAAAGGAATTGCTAATGAATACTCGCGCCCTCCTTTTAGTAATGACGGTTGTATTGCTCCTGCCCCTACCCGCCCATGCTTCATTCATGCCGGCTCATTTAATTGATGGGTTTGCGAATATTGTTTCGTGGGTGGTGATTGTTGTTTTACCAATTGCGCTAATCGCGCTCTTCTGGTTTGTCCATATTTGGCCCGATACGGTTGCAAAGCGTCGTCAACATCCACAACGCGATGCCATTCACGCGCTGTGCGTTCTCTCCTTATTCTTTGGAGGTCTTCTGTGGCCCTTTGCGTATTTATGGGCCTATACGCGCCCAACCATGTACAAACTTGCTTATGGAACGGATCGGTACTCGCCGATCAATGAAGCCGATCCGAAATCCAAACCCGAGTCGAGCAACTCATAATGGAAGCCTTACTCCTTGCCATCTATGCCACGATTGTTTGGCTAATCTTTTTTAAGTTCAAACTTTTACCTTGGACTACCTCGGCTAAGGTCATCGTAGTGACCATTCCGGTGGTTGGCATGATTACGCTGATTTTGTTGCTCAACGTCTTTGCCCCATCGTCTGGGGATGTGATTGTTGTTCGTAACAGCGTAGGGATTGTGAGTCAGGTGAAAGGTCGCGTCGTTGAAGTTCCTGTGCATATTAATCAGCGTGTCAAACAGGGAGATATCCTATTTAAGATTGATGCGACCCAATACCAAGCCCAGGTGAACTCGATTAGAGCAAAACTGGATTTAGCCAAACTTCGGGTCACAGAAAATAAACGCTTGGTCGCCGCGGGTGCTGGCAATCGTTTTGACCTCGAGAGGGCAGAAGCAGATTTACTCGATCTTCAAGAACAGTTCAAGCATGCGCAATATGATCTTGAGCAAACGGTGATGCGTGCTCCGTCGGACGGCATTATTGTGAATGTGCAATTGCGACCAGGCGCCTATGTGGCAGCCTTTCCGATCTCCTCGGTAATGACCTTTATGGAGGACACCCCACAAATTTATGCCCTCTTTAAACAAAATGAGTTGCATCAGATCGAACCTGGGAATGAAGCAGAGTTTTTTATCCCGAGCCTTCCTGGTGAGATTCTTAAGGCCAAAGTTGAGTCCATCATTTATGCCGAGGGTCAAGGTCAGCTCAATGTCAGCGGCAACCTGCCTACGATTGGTTTGAGGGATATTACAGCCAATCGCTTTGCCGTTAAGTTGTCCTTGGATGAAACCAAGAACTATCCCCTACTTCCTGCGGGTGCGGTTGGGGAAGGTGCGGTCTATACCAATCACTTGGCCTTCTTACATATTATTCGTAAGGTGATGTTGAGAGTCGGCAGCAAACTTAATTACATTATTCCAAAGTTGCACTAAATGATATTTGGGCAGATGCGTACTCGATTATTTACAAGCATTAGTAGTGCTCTAGCGCTGGGGCTAAGCGCATGCGCAATTCAAGATCCATTAACAGGTCAGGCACTACGTGAGCAGTCCCTACCCAAGGTCGCCATCCCTAATCAATTTAGCACCCCAAGCGTGAGCGGACCAGCGCTCGATAAGGCATGGCTTGCACAATTTAATGACCCAGAACTCAATGAGTTGGTTGCCGAGGCGCTACAAAATCAGCCCGACATTCGGGTGATGGCTGCGCGGCGCTTGCAAGCCCAGGCTTTAATTGATGCTGCCGGTGGTGCGCAGTACCCAAGCGTAGGCGTCGTTGGCAATACAGGTGGTCGGGTTGGATCCAGTGGCACAGGCTTAACGGGTTATTACATTGGCGCCAATTGGGAACTAGACCTTTGGGGTCGAGTACGCAATCAAGTTGCTGGAGCGCGTGAGAATGCTCGTGCCCTCAATGCGGAACAAGAGGCAGCCCAACTCTCGCTGGTGGGAACCTTGACCAAAACGGTATGGCTTGCCAGAGGGTTGCAAGATCAAGCGCGCCTCGCGCAAGAGAATGCCAATGCTGCGGCACGCTATGCCGAGCTCACTGCCATACGGGAGGAGATTGGTGCCTCATCGAAGTCCGACGTCTCGGTGGCTAAAGCAAGCGCTGCTCAAAGCAAAGAGGCGGAACTCATTGCCAAACAGGCACGTGATCAGGCACTGCGCGCCGTTGAGATTTTGGTGGGGCGTTATCCCCATGCCATGCCACTCAAGAGCACCCAGCTTCCTGCCCTACCACCCCCAGTTGCGCCCGGCATTCCAACGGATATTTTGGAGCGTCGCCCCGATATTGTGGCGGCCGAGGCACGTGTAAACAGCGCCTTCTATGCCGCTGCCGAGAAACGCATGGCGCGTCTTCCCAAGATTAGCTTGACCGCTGGTTTTGGCTATATCAATAGCCAAGTTTTTAGTTTGGTCAGTGGCCCAAGCAGTAGTTTGGGTGTTGGGGCAAATGTGATGATGCCGCTCTTTCAGGGTGGCGCGATTGAAGCGCAAATTGCTTATCAGAATGCAGAGGCACAAGCAGCATTAGCCAACTATGGGAAAGTTGTTCTAAATGCGTTTGGTGATGTTGAGAATGCCCTCAATGGTGAAATGACCTGGCGCGAGCGCACCATTGCACTACAGACCCAACTGAAGGAGCAAAAGCAAATCCTGCAAAACACCGAACAAGAGTTTGTGATCGGGCGGATTGATCAACGCCAGATTCAGCAGCAGAAGATCAAAACCAACACCACTGAAATCAATTTCCGTCAGGGGCAAGTCGATGCCCTAACCCAACGAGTCAATCTATACCTTGCCTTAGGTGGTTCCCCTACTCCTTAGACCCTTAAAAACGTCAACTTTTTTATTCCTTAATTTTTTGATTGAAACTCTCTATGCGCTCGCCATTCATCCGTTATACCGTTTTCATTCTTAGTACTTTAGTGATTAGCGCTTGCGGTACCTTAGAGCGCAAAGCCGCTGTACCCGCTTCCGATTTAACCCGCGCACAAATCGCTGGCATGCAAAGTTCGCGCTATTTAATCGCCACTTCTGCCGGAATTAACAGCTTTGTTGATGATGTCAATCAACTCAATAAACGTTTGGGTAAAACGGTTCTCGATGGTAAGAGCAATTATCTATCCCTATCCGGTGGTGGTGACAATGGAGCATTTGGTGCGGGGCTTTTAGTGGGCTGGACTGAGCAAGGCACCCGTCCTGAGTTCAATCTGGTGACTGGAATTAGCACCGGAGCCCTCATTGCACCCTTTGCCTATTTAGGTAAAGACTATGATCCCGTTCTCACGGAGGTCTATACCAAAGTTAAGCCCGGCGATATTTTTAAGTCGCGTGGCTTTTTATCCGGGTTCTTTGGTGATGGCTTAGCAGACACCTCCCCTTTGTTTCAGTTAATATCCAAGCATGTCACTGCCGACTTTTTGAAAAAAGTAGCGCATGAATACAACAACCGCGGTCGCTGGCTTTTAATTGGCACAACCAATATTGATGCAGGTACCCCAGTGATTTGGAATATGGGGCAAATCGCAAGCATCGGCACCCCTGAATCCCTTGAACTCTTTCGTAAGATCTTGTTAGCTTCGGCTTCGATTCCAGCAGCCTTTCCTCCTGTGATGTTTGATTTCATGATCGATGGCAAAGAGTTTCAAGAAATGCACGTCGACGGTGGCGCAACCACTCAGGTTTTTCTCTATCCTGGGGCGGCAGCAAACCGTGCGAAGGAAATTGGTGTGAAGCGTAATACCAACCGCCAGGCCTATATCATTCGCAATGCACGCCTAGATGTCGATTGGCAGCAAACCGAGCGTCGCACCCTGAGCATCGCGGGTCGTGCAATCTCGCAATTGATTCAATCGCAAGGCCTCGGAGACCTTTATCGGATTTACAACATCACCCAGGATGATCGAGTCGGGTTCAATCTAGCCTATATCGGCTCAGACTTCACCTTCCCGCATGTTGAAGAATTTGATACCAAATACATGCAGGCGCTCTATGACTACGCTTATCAGCGAGCGCGCAAAGGCTATGACTGGAGCAAATATCCACCGGGCTATCGTAAATCAATCGAGGAAGATACGACGATGCAGCCTGAGCTTTTGAATACTAAGCCGACTCCCAAGAAAACGAAGTAAGCTTAGCGACAGTCAAAGACAGCGACGAGTAAATGATCGCCCTTGCGGTACACCGCTTTCTTGCCGTACTGTTGGCAGTAGGCATTCGCTTTCTCTGTCAGTTGAGGAAGTGACTCATCTGCACTATTCAAAAAGGTGACATGATTGGCGTCTGATGCATCCGTAAAGACAGCGGCACAGCCATGCAGTGTTATTAAGGCGGCCAATATGACGAATATGAACTGGGAGCAGGTCGAGAATCGTTTCATAATCGTGTTATTAAACGGATGAGCTAGGCATCCAGTTTAATCGGATTGCTTTGGCGAGTTGCTCAGCTTGCTTAGCAATCGCGCTTGCCGCAATCACGTCCCCCAAGCTGCCCATGGTCGCTGGCCCAATCATCCAAAGGCTTTGATAGGCCTTACCTTTCGGATTGAGAACGGTGAACTGAGGATCGATTGTGATTGAACTCTTGAGTGCATCAGGGCTTGCAATGGCGTCGCTTATCAATTGATCAAGTAATTGATCGCGCGCCACCCCAGTGCAATTAATTAAATGGTGGCCATGTACTACCTCACCCTGACTTAGGGTTACATGAATCGCTCCATCACGAACAGCAATCTCCTTGGCGCGTCCGCATCGAAACTCAATTTGTTGCTGATCACGTAATTGTTGGTACGCTGCAATAGTTTGCGGTGAGGCCCGAAAGCGATAAAGATTCCAAAGCCAGCCAAAGCGTTTCATCAAGATTCTGCGCTGATGGGCATTGAATCCCTGCCAAATACGATTGAGATCGGGGCGCAGCTCCTCCCAGGCACATTGCCATTCCGATTGATCGGTTGGGGTATTAGGTAGATAGTGGCGCATGAAGCCCACCAATCGTGCAGGTGTAATGGGATTAGGCCATTGCGGTTGCTTGGTTCGAGTCCATGGCGCCTGAGATGGAGGAAAAAGTGCTCGGGGAAAAATCACAGAGACTTTTCCTTGGTGGCCCTGCTCTACCAAACCATTAATCGCATCCAATGCGGTTAATCCACCGCCGAGTAATAGGACATGATCATTTACGGGTATCCGATGAAGGTAGTCACCCGGCCATGGGTTCTCAGTCAGAGTGAGCTGACTTGAGGTCTGCTCAATGTGAACTGGGCATGGCCAGGTCGGGGTCGCATTGCCAGTTGCCAGAATCATTGCCTTTGCATCGATAGGTTCACCAGTCTTGAGTTCCACTCTCCACTGGGTATCAGACCCAGTGATGCGCTGTGCCTCACCTTCAATATGATTAAGAGCCCTACCGTCGAGTTGGTCATGAACCAATTGATTCATGTAGACACCAAAATCACTGCGGCGGTAGAAGTGGCCTGCGCTTGTTTTAGCTTGGGGATCCTTGATGTGCGCTGTTGCCCACTTGGCAAAATGCAGCGGGTCTTCGGAGAAGATGATTGGGAGATCTTCACGAACGTTTAACCGAAATGCTGGGCTTGTGCACCCATATGCATTACCCCGTCCAGGAGAGTGCATACCAAGAATCGCAATCGATTGCGTATCGACTCCTTGACGCAGTAGATGAATGAAGGCAACGGCAGCTGAGAAACCATCGCCAATAATCAGTAAGTCTTTAACAGTCAATTTCTATACTTTATTAATTGAATCTATACAGTATAGAGATTAGCTCCTTTACGAGACCGTAACCATGCATAAAAGACTGGTAAAACAAATAGGGTCAAGATCGTTGCAGTGATCATACCGCCCACAATCACTAGTGCCAGAGGTCGTTGAGCCTCCGACCCAATCGCGTGGGATAAGGCTGCGGGAAGTAAACCCAAGCCAGACAACAAGGCGGTCATGAGAACTGGGCGTACACGCAGGCTTGCTCCTTCAACCATCGCATCCTTCATCTGCGCCTCGTCCTCTGAGCTTACTTTATTAATGAAGGAAATTAAAATTACGCCATCCAATACTGCGATTCCAAATAAGGATAAGAATCCAAAGAGCGCTGAAATACTTAAGGTCTCACCCGCTAAGTGAAGGGCGACGATGCCGCCAATCGCTGCAAAAGGGACATTGATTAGGACAATAGAGGCATCGCGAATATTACCGAATACGCTCAATAGCAAGAAGAAAATTCCTAAAAGTGCAAGGGGCACAATAATCATGAGGCGACGCTGAGCCTCTTTCATCTGATTAAACTGGCCATCCCAGGCAATCGAATAATTCGGTGGCAAATATAAGGATTTTTCTACAAGAAACTTAGCGTCTTCCACGGCACTCCCCAAATCACGCCCACGCACACTAAATTTAATCGCAATATAGCGCTTACCATACTCACGATAAATGAAAAATGGCCCATCTCCCACCTTTACCTTGGCGACCATCGATAACGGAATACGGCCACCACCTGGAACATCAATCAAAAGTGATGCAATGTCAGAAATATCATTACGTCGATCCTCCTGAAGACGGATTGCGATTCCAAAACTTTTTTCATCCTCTAAAAGTTGGGTAATCGGAGTGCCACCAATTGCATTAGCAACCAAAGTCTGTATTTCATCCATCTCGATGTTGTAACGAGCAGCACGCTCGCGATCAATTTCGATGTTTAAGGTGGGCTGACCGAGCTCTTTTAGGATACCCTCGTCAGCAATGCCCCGAACCTTCTTGAGAAGTTTTAGAACTTCATGAGCCTTTTCATCAAGCACCTCAAGATCAGGTCCATAAATCTTGATGGAGTTCTCCCCTTTCACCCCAGATAAGGCCTCATTCACATTATCTTGAATGTATTGCGAGAAGCTATAACTGAGTCCAGGTATTTTTTTTAGTTCCTCTTCGAGATTGGCAATCAGGAGTTTTTTACTACTACCGCTGGGCATTTTTTCAGGTGGCTTTAGATATAAGCCATATTCTTGATTAAATACCCCGGTTGGATCAGTTCCATCATCAGGTCGTCCAATTTGTACGGCGACCTTTTCAATTTCGGGTTGCTTACGAAATAGCTCCCTAAGCTCATTACCAATCTTTACGGAGTAATCCAAATCAACCGTATTGGGCAATGTCACTCGTAGCCAGATATTATTTTCTTCGAGCGTTGGTAAGAAGGCGGTTCCTAAACGGGTGGTACTTAAAAGTGCCAGTCCCAAAATAAATACTGAAATTGCAGCGATGGTTCGTGGTTGATCCATCCACCGTCTTAAAAGAGGTCGATACCAGGTCAATAACGATGTAATAAACCGAGGCGGTTGATGATGAAAGGTCTCACCAAAAATGAATGACATCATGGCTGGCAAGAAGGTCAGACTCAGAATCATTGCGGCAATCAATGCAAAGCCCATGGTGAATGCCATAGGTTTAAAAATGATTCCCTCGACGCCTCCCATCAGAAACAGTGGTGAATACGCTACGATAATAATGCAGACTGAATAAATCATCGCGCGCTGAACTTCGCTAATTGCCACCACAATACTTTGATTAAGGCGCTTCTTACCATCTTCTAAATGTCGCATCACATTTTCAGTGACGATCACTGCAGCATCGACAATCACACCAAAATCAATTGCCCCAAGAGAAATCAAATTAGCTGGCACATTGAATAGATCCATCTGGATAAAAGAAAAACATAATGCCAGTGGTATTACAGCGGCTACGATTGCGGCTGCTCGAAAGTTACCAAGAAATACATAGAGCACCACTAAGACAAGGGAAATGCCAAAAAATAGTGTGTGTTTAACTGTGCCAACCGTAATATCGAGTAAGTTTTGCCGATCATAAAAAGGCTTGATTTCAATGCCCGGTGGTAGTACATGGTTGTTGATGTGATTAATCTTTTCTCGAACTCTACCCAATACCTCAGTAGCATTTTCACCACGTCGTAAAAATATGATGCCTTCTACTTCATCGGGTTTATCGTCAAATTGGAATATACCTAACCGTGGAGCATGACTAATTTTGACTTCTGCAATGTCGCCAATACGGATTGGAATACCATTGTTTGTTGCAATAACAACCTGTTTAATATCCTGAATATTTTTTAGCAATCCAACACCACGCACCACAAATTGCTGCTCACCACTCGGTAATAGCCCTCCCCCCGTATTTGCATTGGAGCTAGACAAGGCACTCACCAATTGAGAGAGTGTCACACCTTTTGCTTGCATTTTTTCAGGCAAGATAATGACGTGATATTGTTTAATTTTTCCCCCAAACGACGATACTTCTGCCACACCAGGGGTTTGCTTTAACTCTTTATAAATTTCGTAGTTTTGAAGTGTTTTTCGACGCGTTGAGTCTGCATATTCTGAAACCACTTGATAACGCATAATTTCCCCGGTTGCATCCGAATCAGGGCTGATGCTGGATATCACCCCCGCAGGAAAATCAACCTTCGATAAATTTGCTATAAATGTTTGGCGTGCCTTAAACGGATCGGTTTGGTTATTAAACTTGAGCGTAACGACCGATAAACCAAAGAGCGATACTGAACGAAAAGTCTGCACACCCGGGATTCCAGCCAAGGCATTTTCGACTGGTATGGTGATTTGTTGCTCTACTTCCGTAGTTCCTCGTCCTGGCCACTGTGAAATTGCCTGAATGGTTAGAGGTGCCACGCCGGGGTATGGCTGTATGGGCAAGGATCGAAGTGCAAATACCCCAAGGATGAGCAGTAAAACACAACATGCCAAAACAATAATGCGCTTATGAATAACACCCCGAACAAAGGAACTAATGAGGCTCACAGACTACTCCTGCTTAGTAAAGCGTTCGTTCAGGAGTACGGCACCTTTTACCAATAACTCGGTATTTGGCTCAACTCCTTCGGTAATGGCAAAACGCTTTCCATCAGAATCAAAGCCTTTGACGATGATGCGGCGATAATTTTCAGGGGATGTCCGAATAAATGCGTATACCGTTTCTTTATCACGCACAATAGCGGTTTGCGGAACCACAATCGCCTGCATAGAACCAATTTGTAATTTGCCATTGGCATACATATCTGGACGTAAATTACCGTCGGTATTTTCAATATCGGCTCGGATTAGAATTCCTCGCGATTGTGCGTCTACGGTTGGCGAAACGTAATTCACCTTAGCAATAATTTCTCGCTCTGGGTAGGCTTCTAAGTAAATACGAATGCGTTGGCCCAACTCAATCCGACGTGCATCTTGCTCAAAAACGTTACCGCTAAACCAAAGTGCTTTGGGATCAGCCAAGAACATTAATGGATCTCCAGCATTCACTACCGTACCCGGCTCCACGTTTCGACGAACAACTACTCCTTTTAGCGGGGATCGCATTAATAGATTAGGGCTTGATTTACCGGATTTCTCTAGCGATTTAATATCCGAATCGGCATAACCCAAATTACGCAATCGATTAAACGCTGCTTCCTGGGTAATTCTGGCATCGGCCAATAAATTGGTGAGAGAATTCGACTCCTTCAGGATGTTGACAGTTTGATAGGTCAGAAGAAATTCTTGCTGTGCAGAATTAAACTCCGGGCTGTAGAGCTCAATGATCGGACTACCAATATCAATTGCAGCCCCTTCAAATGTGAAGATACGCTCGACTCTGCCGGGCACTCTCGCACTCAATATCTTGCCCTTTTCGGCATTAAAGACTAAACGTCCGGGAACTTTAATCTCTTGAGGCACGGTTTGGAATGCTGCTTTCTCAAACTGATAAATTTGGGGGTTTAAGGCTATCCCGGGCATCGATAACGAAATTATTCCTGATTTTTCAACGACGATTTCTTTGTCTTGTTGCTCAGTTTTAATCACTCGATGGACCGTTGTTAAGCGGCCAGCAATAAAGCCAAGTACTAAAATACCAAATGCAAATGAAGCCAGGCGGATTCGATACCGTTTTTCTGGGGACAACTGCCAATAGGCGTCTGAGATTACTTTTAATCGCTTCTGAAAAGTACGAGTAAATTCCTCTAATAATTGAATTACTTTGGGATTAAAGTGGTGTTTCATGATGATTCCTAAAATGGCTCTCGACCTGCAGCAACCATCAATACGGCATAGGCCTGCAAAAGATCACTTTCAGCAATGGTAAGTTGATTTTGGATGCTGCGGAGTTGATTTTGGGCAGTTAACAAATCATTAAATCCTTGCCCATTATTTGAATACTGAGTCAGGGCAACCTTATAGGCGGTATCGGCTTGTGGTAATTGGCTATCGCGAATAAATTGCATTCGATTCATAGTTTGCTCAAATACCGTATAGGCATTTGCTACCCCTAAAATAATCTGTTGACGGTTGGAAATGTTGGTAGCCTCTACCGAAGCTTGCTTACGAATAGCCTGCTCCACCCCGTACTTCTCTTTCATAAAAAAGTACAAGGGAATGACGATATCGAACTCAAATTGATAATAAAGTGCGCCGTTATTTGAAGAGAAAGGGCCTCGGGGTGTATAAGAGGATCCAATCACTTGAAAATCAGGTAAGTATGCTTTTTTAGCTAGACTGACCCCTTTTCGGGCAGCATCTACATCAAGCTGAGAGCTGCGCAACAGTGGGTGACTTGTTTCTGCGTAGTTTTCCAACTCAATTAAAGTGGGTACCGAACGAATAGCCTGCTGCACATTACCAGATAAAGCAATTTTCTCTCTCGGGTCGCGACCAATTAATTGATTGATGCTTCGGTATGCAAGTTGTACCTGTTTCTCCAAATTAAATTGATCAGCTAAGGCTGCGCTCTGAGCCACTTGAGCATTTAGAAACTCAACGTATGCCGCTGAATTATTTGCGTAACGAGAACGTGCCACATTTTTAATTAATTCAAAGCGCGTGACCATTTCTTTTGATACCTGCAACTGCTTTTGAGCTGATAAAGCGTTGTAATAAAGGGTTGAAAGTTGAGCACCAAGCTGAAGGTAGTTTGATTCACTTTGCGCTAGAAGTGATTCCGCTGAAGTATCTGCAATCTCTGAGGCAAGACTTTTTTTACCTGGAAACTGAAACGGCTGAGCAATTGAGAATGAGTTATTTGCACTTGCTACATTGCCGGCATTGCCCAAGCCCAAAGGAGAATTTGGCGGGATACCAGACCAAACTAGCCCAAGCTGTGGATTAGCTGGCGCTGCGATTTGGGGGGCAACTGCTTTGGCCGATAAATAGCTCTCCCTTAAAGCAGTTAACTGTGGATTATTGAGTTTTAGCTCGTTCCACAGTTGCCGCAAATCCATTTCACGTGGCGGCGTTTGCGCAACAGCCTGCCCAATCGATGAGCATACGATTAGTAAACAAAGAAACGATCTAACAAAAAACAAGTAACGATCCCCGAGCAAGGGTTAAGTTGATGTAGAGAAATGCTCTACCCCCTGAAAAACATCATCCAATCAGGTATGGCGGTGCTCGGGCTTGGTGAGATCCTAAAAGTTGCTGCTCAAAATATTCTGTTTGAACAGAATGAAGTGCGTATTTTAAAAAAAAGATGCGAGTAGCTACATTTGCTTGAACAGAATGTTTTTCAAAATCATCGGTTACTCCATGCGATGAGTTAATCGTTTGCGCAAGATCTTCGTTTTGCCAAAGAATGACAAGCGGCTCAAAATTTAGTGTTACAGAATTGCCATCCGCAACATGATGGATCTCTTCAAAATCATCGAGATCTTCCTGAAAGGATGGAGTCGCAGCTTGGACAGAGCACCCGAAGATAATGGATGCAATTACAAAGCAATGTATAAATTTTTTGCTAATTGATTCAAGCATCTGTGGATTCTAGCGTATTGGGCTTGAATTACAAGGCTTTAGGACTTCATAGAATGTTGCGGGGCAACAAAAAGCCGCCTCGTGGGCGGCTTCTCTGACAATACCAAAACGGTATTATTTGCGCTTGTTAACAGAGTCTTTGAACGCTTTACCAGCAGAGAACTTTGCGGTTTTTGATGCAGCAATCTTAATTGCTTCACCAGTCTTTGGATTGCGACCAGTACGTGCTGAGCGCTTACCTTGGCTGAAGGTTCCAAAACCAACTAACTGAACAGAGTCACCTTTCGTTACTGCTTTGATAATATTTTCAATCGCGGAGTTTAGAGCACGCTCTGCACTAGCTTTTGAAAGTTCAGCATCATCAGCAATTTTTTCTACGAGTTCAGCTTTATTCATATTTTTCCTTTAAACAAACAATTAATAAACTTTACAAAAATGGACTGCGTTAGCAGCCCAAAATAGAAGTCTCCTAAATATGCATTACCAATTACCAAGTAATTTGCAACTGATAACGATTAGAGTTTGCAACACAGATTACGTGAATACAAGGGGATTGCTCTAGGGATAATCCCGCATTTTTTACGATCTTGACCGCCATCAGACCCTTTACTGGCTTGATTCTGCGGTTAATTTCACAATCCGAATACTTCCACCCGTCAATCAAATTAGACAGCTGGCCCCCGACGTACCAACATCTGACGCCCGATCATGACCGTTGTAATCACAAAACTGGCAAAAAGAATGTTCATCCAGGTAATGGGTTCAGAGACCAAAATAGCAGAGGCCAATAAGGTACAAAAGGGTTGTAATAATTGAACCTGACTCACGCGTGAGATTCCACCAATCGCCATTCCGCCATACCAAAAGAAGAACCCAATAAACATTGAAAAGATCCCTAGGTATAAAAAGCTAATCCAAATACTGGCATTAGCTATTAAATAGGATTCTTGAAATGTGAAGACGCTTCCAATCAAGTTGATCGGCAATGAGAGAACTAAGGTCCATGAGATTACTTGTTTGGCATTCATCGTACGCGATAAGTTGCCGCCAATCGCATAGGCAATCCCATTGGCTGCACAAGCAATCAATAGCAAGAGATCGGTATACCGAAACCCCCCTTCACTATTTAAATAGGCATAGGTACAGACTAAGAAACAGCCTATCAAAGCGCTAATCCAAAAGCCCAATGAAGGTCGCTCTTGAAAGAGCAATACCCCCGCAACGACCGTAGCCAATGGCATGATCCCCAAAATAACACCAGCGTGAGAGGCCTCACCCGTGGTCATGGCAATATTGATAAATAGCGGGAAGATAAAGACCACGCCAAGCGCCACCATCGCAAATTGACGAATTTGTTTAGTGCCTGGAATCGGTGCTTTGGTGAAGATTAGATAGGCTCCCGCCAAGATTCCGGCGAGTAATGCGCGCGCAAAGCATAAAAAATAGGGATTAAGAATCTCAACGGTTATTTTAGTAACCGGTAGGGTCAGGCTGAATATAAAGATACCGATGAAACCAATCAGCATGCCTTTGGTTTCATTTTTCATTGAGTGCTCTTAAAAATAAAATGGCTCCGCAATGGAGCCATCAAGGGATGAATCTGTTTAATTAATTTCGAGATTTTTGTTTAATCGCAAATGACAAATAACCAAGAGCAAGACCAGAGCCCAAGGAGAAGATAAACACAGCGGTTTTGGAGTCAGGGGCACTTGCGGAGAAGATCAAATAAAACGCAACCGTAATACTGACCACCATACCAATAAAACCAGCAATTTTCATGATCTTATCTGTGGTACTCATTGAATCATTAATTAGCATGTTGAGCATGTTTTTTCCTTTCGGCAAAGAGGATCGGCGGGACTTAAAACAATTGTATAACGATTGCCTAAATTAGCCACTATTTGCAGGGGTAGCGTTGTTTGAAGAAGCGGACAAGGGTTTTAGCGGCCTGCTCTGGATTAAATTGCGGATTTTGCTGATTCCATTTGAGAAAATCCTCGAGCACTTGCTCGCGCGTGTGGT
>VFQS010000732.1_pt1 | contig 34219 bp, 33 predicted proteins | sample 3512361 | NCBI WGS metagenome assembly VFQS01 (sample SAMN10412375, study PRJNA504923) | tailings metagenome | isolation source: Relicate 1 Philex TSF3 active mining | place: Philippines
GGTGCACAATCCCGTTTTTGTGGGAGTACTGCAGCGCAATCAAAATTCCTTCAACAATTTCTACCGCTCTTTGTAAAGGAAATCTTTCACCGCGATGAATGATATCCCGCAAAGTATTTCCCTCTACATACTCCATAACCATGTATGGCATAGCTCCACCAGGGGTATCTTCTTTGCCGGAGTCATAAACCGAAACAATTCCAGGGTGATTTAAAGCTGCTACCGATAAAGCCTCTTTATTGAAACGTGTTACAAAAGAAGGATCACGGGCTAAATCACTACGCAATATTTTTACCGCAACCTGACGGTTCAAACGTAAATCCTGCGCGATATAAACATCAGCCATTCCGCCGGTGCCAATCATCGCGCCTAATTCGTAGCGATCGCCTAACAATCGTTTCATTTTGCAGCTCCAAACTTGGTTGGAGTTACTGAGGACGGAACCTCACCAATCTCGGTAGCAATCACGGTAACATTATCTGGTGCGCCATTCTTATATGTAAGGTCGACCAAAGAATTCACAGCGCTTTCTAAATCTTGTTGTAATACTTTTACGATACTTGCCTCATCAACCACGGCGGTTAAACCGTCACTACAGACCAAAAACTTGTCACCTTTTTCAGCCGGGTAAGCAATAAGAATTGGCGTTAAGTTTTGTTTACCCATTAATGCCTGGGTTAAAAATGATCGCTGCGGATGATCAGCTATTTCATCGAGATTTAAACGACCTTGATCAACCAACTCCTGAACCACAGTGTGATCATGACTGATCTGCTCAATTTTGCCGCCGCGGATTCGATAAGCGCGAGAATCTCCGATATGTAATAGCAGTACAAAGTTATTGAAAAGCGAAATCGCGGTGAGGGTGGTTCCCATACCTACTAACTCAGGGCGCTGGGCACCAATCTCCGCAATTGCCGAATCCATTTCAAAAATAGATTCACGTAATAAATCTTCCCGAGAGTCATTATCTAATTCAGGATTGATTAAAACCTCAGTTAAATCAGATAGTTTTGAAATCACCGTGCTTGATGCGATTTCACCACCAACATAACCACCCATGCCATCAGCAACAGCGAGCACAGCTGGTGATACAAAACCAGAATCTTCATTTCCTTCACGATGCAGGCCAACTTCAGAGCGCCATGCGATCTGTGTGAAATGAAGCTTTGTGGCCATGATTATCAAAGCCTAACGCCCTGCGGGTATCCTTACGCAGTGACGAGCTACGCTTATTTAGGCCCTATTGGGACCTTTACTGAGGCTGCGCTGCGCACCATTACTAAAGATTCAGACACCTTAACTCCATATTCAAATGTCACCGCCGCCTTAGATGCGGTTCGCTCCGGTGCAAAAGAGCGCGCTTTAGTCCCAATAGAAAACTCCATTGAGGGAGTTGTGGCCCGAACTCTAGATGAGTTGGCAATTGGTGAACCGTTAGTCATTTACAACGAAGTAACTTTGCCGGTTACCTTTTCTTTATTAGTTGCAAAAGGAAATGAAAAAAAAGCGATTAAGAAAATTGCTACCCACCCACATGCAGAGGCTCAATGCCGTACCTACATTGCAAAAAATTATCCTGATGTGGAAATTATTGTTACTTCATCAACCGCTGCAGCTGCTCAAGCTTTAGCTACCGGAGAATTTGATGCCGCAATTGCTGCACCAAACGCTGCGACCACTTATGACTTATCTACCATTGCACAAAACATTGGTGATAACGATGGCGCTGTCACACGATTTGTTTTAGTTGGAAAACCTGGAACCGTTCCACCGGCAACCGGTTTTGATCGCACCTCACTTGCTGCTTTTATCGGCGTAGATCATGCCGGTGCGTTACTAGAGGTTCTTACCGAGTTTTCAGTGCGTGGAGTTAACTTAACATTTATTCAATCACGACCGACCGGTCGCGAGCTTGGTCACTATCACTTCATTATTGATGCTGAAGGACATATCAATGAAGCTAGAGTTGGCGATGCGTTGATGGGATTGCGACGGATTTGTGAAGATGTACGTTATCTAGGTTCATATCCCAGAGCCGATAAAATTGCCCCTACAACAACACCAGCAACCGCAGATGCTTCATTTAAAGAAGCAGATGTTTGGTTGGCCGCAGTTCGCGCAGGAGAGTCGATATAAATGATTGATGTAAAAGTACTTCGCGATAACCCGGATCTGGTTCGCGCTTCGCAAAAAGTGCGTGGTGAAAATGTTGATTTAGTTGATTTAGCTCTGGCTGCGGATGAAAAACGCCGTACCGCAATTGTGGAGTTTGAAGCGCTACGCGCCGAACAAAATGCCCTTTCCAAATCTGTTGGCGCCGCAAAAGGTGACGAGAAAAACGCCTTGTTAGAAAAAGCCAAAGCTTTATCGGCAGCGGTAAAAGATGCCGAGGGCAAAAAGAACTCCACTGAAGCTGATTTCAAAAAAATCGCGATGGAGATTTCAAACCTGGTAGATACCAGTGCGCCAGTAGGTGGCGAGGCTGATTTCAAAGTAATTGAAGAGATCGGAACTCCACGCAAATTTGATTTCGAACCCAAGGATCACGTTGAGCTCGGCAAAATTCTTCGCGCCATCGATGTCGAGCGCGGAGCCAAGGTTTCTGGTGCACGTTTCTATTACCTAACCGGTGTAGGTGCGTTACTTGAATTAGCGCTAGTTAATTACGCAATCACAATGGCTACCAAAGCCGGCTTCATCCCGATGATTCCACCAGTATTAGTAAAGCCCGCAGCGATGGAGGGCACCGGCTTTCTTGGCCAGGCCGCCGAAAATGTTTTCCATTTAAAGGAAGATGATTTCTATTTAGTGGGAACCAGCGAGGTTCCTCTTGCGGCGTATCACATGGATGAAATTCTTGATTCAAAATCACTTCCACTTCGCTACACCGGATACTCCCCATGTTTCCGTCGCGAAGCGGGTTCTTATGGAAAAGACACACGTGGAATTATCCGTGTTCACCAATTTGAAAAAGTTGAAATGTTTTCCTTCTGTGCCCCAGAGGAAGCGGTTGCTGAACATCAAAGATTGTTGGCCTGGGAAAAGGATTTCTTAAATGCGATGGAGATTCCTTACCGAGTAATTGATGTCGCAACTGGCGATCTCGGATCTAGCGCAAATAGAAAATTTGATTGTGAAGCATGGATACCAACCCAAAATGCATATCGAGAGGTCACCAGCACCTCAAACTGCAGTGAATTCCAAGCCCGCAGATTAAATGTCCGCACCAAAGGTGAAAACGGAACTTCACCAGTTGCAACCTTAAATGGCACATTGGTAGCAATCCCACGCATGATCGTTGCAATTTTAGAAAATCACCAACAAGCAGATGGTTCAGTGTTAGTTCCAAAAGCACTGCAACCATTCCTTGGCATGGATAAATTTAATCCGGTGGCTTAGTTGAGCGATTTATTGCGCCGACCAAAATTAATTGCGACTGATTTGGATGGAACAATAGTTCCACACCAAAGCAAAATCTCAGATCGCACTAAGGCAGCTTTCCAAGCCGCCCATGAAATGGGAGTAGAGATTTATTATGTAACTGGCCGCCCACCGCGTTGGATGCCAGAAGTTGCTGAAGCATTTTCTTTCGGTCACGGGATTTTAGGAAATGGTGCGATGTTGTATGACATCCACAATGAAAAGATTTTAGAGGAATGGAATATGTCAGTAGAAAGTCAGATTGAAACCGTTAATCGACTTCGTATGGCAATTCCGACTATTTCATTTGCGGTGGAAGCACATCATTACTTCCATCGCGAAAAAGCTTATATTCCACGTTGGGATGTTGGTTTAGATAACATCGGGGTTCATGACATTACCGAGGTAATGCAAACCCCTGCTATGAAATTAATGGCACGTTGTTCTAATCAAGAGCTCACTTCAGATGAAATGCTGGAAATTGCAGTTAGGGAGCTGGAGGGAGTTGCAACCGTTACCCACTCAAACCCCGATGATTCTTTGTTAGAAATTAACGCCTATGGAGTATCTAAAGGCTCCACTCTGTCGAAAATTGCAGAACGCCATGGAATTACTGCAGATCAAGTTGTAGCTTTCGGCGACAACCCAAATGATTTCACCATGTTGGCTTGGGCTGGAAGATCTTGGGCGATGGCTGATGGCCATCCAAATGGAAAACTCCATGCCAAGTTTGTTGCCGAACCTTGCCACCATGATGGGGTCGCTAAAGAAATTGAGAAGTTATTGGAGTTGCCAGCATGAACGCCGTACCCGCGTGGTTAGATCTACTAACAGTTGGCATTGGTGCGTTGCAAGGTGCGCTTTTTGCAATTTTCTATAAACGTTTTGATTTGGTTGGTGTTTTAGCGGTCGCAATTCTTACTGGACTTGGTGGCGGAATTTTGCGCGATGTATTGCTAGATGCAGGAAGACCTGCAGCGATGCAAGATAAATATTTATTTACGGCATTAACATCGGTAATCGTCGCTTTGATAATTGGCCGTTGGTACAAAAAAGCGGTAAACGCAGTGGTGTTCTTGGATTCTGTTGCGATGTCGTTATTCGCAGTGGTTGGAACCTATAAAGCGATTATTTATAACAGCACTGCATTGGTTGCAATCTTGTTGGGTGTAGTTACCGCCGTTGGTGGCGGTGTTCTTCGTGATGTGGTTTCTGGAATGACCCCACAGATTTTTTCTGGCGGACCACTTTATGCAACAGCTTCAGCAATCGGGGCGACAGTATTTGTCTTGCTCGAAAACACAACTCTTGATCGAAATATCTGCGTTGCAATCTCGGCGGCCTTGATTGTCGCGGTTCAAATGGCCTCAGTTAGGTTCAGAATTCACCTTAAACCCGCTTTGCCAAGTTTGGACAAATAGTTAATTTGGTTAGGTGCCCTCGTTAAAGGTAAGTTTTGCCACGGAGGGCTCGCATAGTGGCCTAGTGCACCGGTCTTGAAAACCGGCAAGGGAAACCTTCGTGGGTTCAAATCCCACGCCCTCCGCCACATAATTTCCAGAAATCTCTACATAGTCTTGTGTGCGAACTCATAACCGTTCACCTAGAAACTCCTGAGAATCGTGGGGAAAATTGGGGCATTAGTTCCAGCCAATCCTTTAAGGAGGCGCCTGCGTGGCCACCGGAGTTTTCTCATCAACACGTGCAGCGATTAAAGAGCGCACACTAAGAACTGATAAGTGGTGGTTACAACCATTAATCACAGTTGCGGTTCTAGTTTCCTTCATCATCTACGCAACCTTCCGCGCTTTTGAAAAAAAGTATTACTTTGCAGAACCTCTAATCTCTCCTTTCTATTCACCATGTCTTTCAACCGCATGCGTTGATGGAGCTGCGCACTTTGGCACACCAATTGGAACCATAACTTTGTTTGGCATGGTGATTTCACCAGCGCTATTTATTTTGATCGCACCACTTGGTTTCCGTTTGACTTGTTATTACTACCGCAAGGCTTACTACCGTTCTTTCTGGATGTCACCACCTGCTTGCGCAGTTGCTGAGCCACATTCCAAATACACCGGAGAAACCCGCGCACCATTGATATTGCAAAACGGCCATCGTTGGTTTTTCTATCTCGGTTTAGTTTTAAATGTGATTCTTACCTATGACGCCATCATCGCTTTCAAAAACCCTGAAGGCGAGTGGGGACATATGAGCGTTGGTACCTTGATTCTTACTTTGAACGCCACAATGTTGTGGTTGTACTCAGCCTCATGTCACACCTGTCGCCACACAATCGGTGGCCGGCTACGTCACTTCTCACAACATCCAGTGCGTTACAAACTTTGGACCTGGGTATCTGTGTTAAACCACAAACACCCAACCTTTGCTTGGATCTCGCTCATTGTGGTAGCGCTAACTGATTTGTATGTTCGCATGGTTGCATCCGGCACCATCACTAACTACTACTTCTTCTAGGACGAATCCATGGCAAACAACGATATTAAGTTTGATCGCTACCGATTCGATGTAGTTGTAATCGGAGCAGGTGGCGCTGGTCTTCGCGCCGCAGTAGAAGCACGCCAAGCGGGTCTGCGCGTAGCCATCATCTGTAAATCATTATTTGGCAAGGCTCACACCGTTATGGCTGAAGGTGGCGCCGCTGCTGCAATGGGTAACGTAAATGAAAATGACGGTTGGAAAGTTCACTTCCGCGACACTATGCGCGGTGGAAAATTCTTAAACAACTGGCGCATGGCAGAGCTACATGCAAAAGAATCACCAGATCGAATTTGGGAGCTAGAAACTTGGGGCGCGCTTTTTGATCGCACCAAAGATGGCCGCATCTCACAACGTAACTTCGGTGGACATGAGTATCCACGTCTAGCGCACGTTGGTGATCGCACCGGTTTGGAATTAATTCGCACCATGCAGCAAAAGATTGTTGCAATGCAACAAAAAGATGCCAAAGAACATGGCGATGCAGAAAAATACATCAAAGTATTTGCTGAATTAACAATTACTGAAATCATCAAAGATGGAAACAAAGTCGCGGGTTGCTACGGCTACTGGCGCGAGACTGGCGATGAAGTTTTGTTTGAGGCACCCGCTGTTGTTTTAGCAACAGGTGGAATTGGAAAATCATTCAAGATTACCTCCAACTCATGGGAGGGCACTGGCGATGGACATGCGCTGGCGCTAAAAGCCGGATCTGCATTAGTTGATATGGAGTTCGTACAGTTCCACCCAACCGGCATGGTTTGGCCACCATCAGTTCGTGGAATTTTGGTTACCGAATCAGTTCGTGGTGATGGAGGAGTTCTTACCAACTCAGAAGGTAAGCGCTTCATGTTCAACTACATTCCAGAGGTTTTCAAAGATAAGTACGCAGATAATGAAGAAGAGGCTGATCGTTGGTATAAAGATCAGAACAACAACCGTCGTCCACCAGAGTTGTTGCCACGCGACGAGGTAGCGCGCGCAATTAACGCTGAGGTAAAAGCAGGACGCGGCTCCGAACATGGCGGCGTGTATCTAGATGTTTCCAAGCGTCTTCCAGCAGAGGAAATCAAGCGTCGTTTGCCATCTATGTGGCACCAATTCAAAGAGTTGGCAGATGTTGATATCACTGAGCAACCAATGGAGGTTGGTCCAACCTGTCACTATGTAATGGGTGGCGTAAAGGTTGAACCGGACACCGCAGCTGCTTATGGTGTTGAAGGTTTGTTTGCCGCTGGTGAGGTTGCGGGCGGAATGCATGGCTCAAACCGTCTTGGTGGAAATTCACTTTCCGATCTTTTGGTATTCGGTCGTCGCGCAGGTGCGGGAGCGGCTGAGTATGTAAAGAGTTTGGGTGGAAAAACTCCCGAGGCAAGTGACAAAGCGATTGCTAAAGCACATGATCACTTGAACGCACCATTTAATCGTGATGGCGATGAGAATCCATACTCATTGCACCAAGAGCTACAAAATGTCACGCAGGATTTGGTCGGAATTATCCGCACCGAATCTGAATTAGTTGATGCATTAAAGAAACTGGAATCAATCCGTGAACGAGCTGCAAAAGTTAAAGCGGTTGGCGGAAAAGCATTTAATCCAGGTTTCCACTTAGCAATTGATCTAGAAAATATGTTGTTAGTTTCAGAATCAATTGCGCGCTCAGCTCTAGAGCGTCAAGAATCTCGCGGCGGTCATACCCGCGATGATTATCCAAAGATGGATCCAAACTGGCGTCAGGTAAATCATCTAACTAAGTGGGATGGCAAGAAGGTAAAGGTCGAAGCAGAAGATGCCAAGATGTTGCCAGCCGAACTTCTTGAACTATTTGAGATGGATGAATTAAAGAAGTACTTCACCGAAAAAGAACTCGCGAAAGGCGGCAAATAAATGTCCCGCAAAGTAAAGATGCGCATTTGGCGCGGCGATGTAAAAGGTGGAGAGTTCAAAGATGTCAGCGTTGATGCCAACGAGGGCGAAGTTGTTCTCGATGTAATTCACCGTGTTCAAGGCACCCAGATGCCAGATCTAGCTGTGCGCTGGAACTGCAAAGCTGGAAAATGTGGCTCCTGCTCTATGGAAATCAATGGAAAACCACGCCTTGCTTGCATGACCCGCATGAACTCATTTGGCGAGGATGAAACCATCACAGTTACTCCACTTCGCGCCTTCCCGGTAATTCGCGACTTAGTAACCGATGTTTCCTTTAACTACAAGAAAGCGATGGAGGTTCCAGCATTTGAGGGACCAACAGATCTAAAGCCAGGCGAATACCGCATGCAACAAATCGATGTGGAGCGCAGCCAAGAGTTTAGAAAATGTATTGAGTGCTTCCTATGTCAGGACACCTGCCATGTAATTCGCGATCATGAAGAAAACAAGAAGTCCTTCGCTGGACCTCGTTTCTTTATCCGAATTGCAGAGCTTGATATGCACCCACTTGATCGTTTGCGTAACCGTAAGCAAAAAGCACAGGAAGAGCATGGTCTTGGAATGTGCAACATCACCAAGTGCTGTACCGAGGTATGCCCAGAACACATCAAGATCACTGATAACGCAATCATTCCGATGAAAGAGCGTGTGGTCGATGTTAAGTACGATCCAGTACGTTGGTTGGGATCAAAGATTCGCAAGCGCGAAGGCATCAACTAGTGAACTTAGTAAAAAGATGGGCGATTCTTGCGCTCGCTTTTTGGTTGACTACTTTTATTGTTGGCGGAATTCAGATTGAGAATGGTGCCTGGAATTATTTCTGGGTGGCGGCGTTGTTTGGAGTTATTAATACCTTCCTCGGTGGATTGTTAAAGCTCTTTACCTTGCCGGCCGTCCTTCTAACCTTTGGGTTGTTTATCTTTGTAATTAATGCAGCAATGTTGATGTTAGTTGATCGCTGGAGTGATGTTCTGACCATCGATAAGTTCACCTCAGCATTAATCGGATCACTAATCATTAGTTTGATCTCTGGGTTCACTAACAAACTAGTTAATCGGGCGTGAAAAAACTTCTAGCCGTTGCCATCGGTGGCGTGCTGGGCTCTTTGCTGCGTTATTTAATGGTGGCAAAAGGGGATGAAATAGCGCTTTTCGCGGTCAATATCGCGGGCGTCCTGGTTGCTGGGGTTGTGGCATTGAGATTCACAGCTTCAGAGTTATTGAGGATTGCATTAATCCCGGGATTTGCTGGTGGCTTAACAACATTTTCAACGGTTGCTGTGGTGCACGCACAGCAAAACTCAATCAAAGCGGTGCTTTATTTTTACATCATGATTCTGGTCAGCATCGTTTCGCTTTATCTAATTAAACCTCGGACCAAATCATGAAACTAACCACCTTTTTAATTGGTGCATTTATTGGTGCGCCCACTCGGTTTGTAGTGGATCAATTTTTCCGCAGCTATATGAAGTTCCCCCTTGGAATCTTGATTGCCAACGTATCTGGTTCATTTTTGCTCGGACTAGTTTTGGAAGTTCAAACCAACCTCGCTTACGGATTGATGGGTTTTTGTGGGGCGCTTACGACCTGGTCGGCGCTGGCGTTAGACCTATTTAATGAGCTGGATTCAAAACAACTCAAAACTTTTGCTGTGAATCTAATGAGCAACTACATTTTTGGTGTTTCAGCGGCGCTGCTTGGTATTTGGGTTGCAGGATAATCGGCAATAATTAGCCCATGAAAAAGCTTGCCATCATTTTGGCCTCCCTTTTGCTTTTAACCGCATGTGGCAGCGATCCAGAAGTGACCACTGCACCAGAGCTACCTTCTGTGCCAAATGACTGCACCAAGACAAAAATTCTGGCTGCTTTCCCAGAAAAAGTACCTAACCCTAAATTTATTGACACACAATGGGAACCATCTGAGGGAACGGATCTGTACGCGGCATACAACGCCGGCGGCATCGCATGTTCTTACGGAATTCAAGAAGCTGAAGTTGGCGCCACAATTTTGTGGGCACCAGATAACCAGATTCTTTTCGACGAACGATCTACAGAGTGGATTAAAGCTGGACAAAAAGAGCTTGATTTACCGGATTTTGCTGAAGAAAAAGCTTATGTTTTAACGGAAGGAACTGAGGGACAAGGCGAATACCATGTTTGGGCCATCAACTATTTAATCGATGGCGCTTGGATTCAAGTTGGTGCAACGTTTTTCGGATCAATTGAAGAGGCGATGCCATTAGTTAAGGCGGCAGCTGAGTCTCTACGCACGCCAAAACAAGCTTCTCGGACAAATCTAAAAGGTTGTTACATGGCAGAACTTGAATCAGATTTATATGTTTTCAACATCGATTACCACGACAACAACACCATTTCAGCAGGCGTTTATCAAAAGAACATTAACTCCGATGCTGCAAAAGGTGTTTTCATTGGCAGTTACACCAATGGAAAAATTCATGGTTTCTACAACCTTAACTCCGCTAATTCAGAGTTTGAATTAACTCTCAAAGGAAACAAAGATGGATTCGAAACTGTTGGTGATGGAAAAACCATCAAGTACATCCCAGCTGAAGAATGCGAAAGCCTGCTAAGAGGTTAAGCGCGCCATCCAAGCTTCAACTTCATCAGGGTGTCTTGGCATAGCACCACTGAGGTTTACGCAACCATCCTTGGTAACTAAAACATCATCCTCAATTCGAACGCCAATACCGCGATACTCTTCAGGGAATAAGGTGTCATCAGGCTGAATATATAAACCTGGTTCCACAGTAAGAATCATTCCCTCCTTCAAAACACCTTCGGTATGAGCCTCTTTGCGTGCTTGAGCGCAATCATGAACGTCCATACCCAACATATGGCCGGTTCCATGAACGGTCCAACGACGATGTAGTCCAACATCTGGCTTTAAAGATTCTTCAACTGGAATTGGTAGCACGCCCAGTTCAGCAAGACCACGTGCCAATACCTCACTAGCTGCAACATGGAAGTCACGGAACTTTGCACCTGGCTTAACCGCCTTCATTCCTGCTTCTTGGGCCTCATAAACCAACATATAAATCTTGCGTTGTGCCTCAGTAAATTTTCCATTAATCGGGAAGGTTCGAGTGATGTCAGCGGTGAAAAGTGATTCCATCTCAACACCAGCATCAATCAAAACTAATTCACCATTTCTTAACTCACCATCATTGCGGATCCAGTGCAAAACGCAGGCATGAGATCCGGCAGCAACGATGCTGTCGTAACCCAAATCATTTCCTTCAAAACGAGCACGGGTGAAAAATGCACCTTCAACTAAACGCTCACCACGTTTCTTACCAATCGCATTTGGAATTGCACGGATCATGTCTTCAAAACCACGGTGAGTTGCATCAATTGCTTTTTGCATCTCGGAAACTTCAAACTCATCTTTTACTAGACGCGCCTCAGATAACCAGGTAACCAAAGCAGCATCATCGGAATTCTCTTTAACCCGTGAATCAATATATGAATCCTCACCACGAATTGTGAGAGTCTCACGTTCGCTTTCTAAGAAAGAATCCAAGGTGTCGATATGACGAACTGTGATGTCATATGCAAATTCAGTTTCCTCTAAAGTCATACGTCGGCCAATCCAGAACTCACCATGACGCACGTTGCGATAAAACTCATCACTATTTTCACGGACCGAACGTGGGTGAATAAACAACAAAGAATCATGACCAGAACCATTAGGTTCCAAAATCAAAACTGAATCAGGTACTGCATCGGTTCCGTTTACTCCACTAAGCCAGGAATAAGCGGTATGAGGACGGAAGCGGTAATCACTGTCATTGCTGCGAACTTTGAATGTGCCAGCTGGAACAATTAAACGCTTGTTTGGGAACGCTTCTGAGAGTTTTTTGCGACGCGCTACAGCGTAAGGTGCAGCTGGACTCTTCTTAAGATCCTTTAATGGTGAAGGCGCCCATCCCTGCTCCATGAACTTCTTGAGAGGTTCAGGTGTTGGAATGTCATGTGGTCTAGATGGCAGCTTGCGTTCCGCGCCTTTATCAAAGCTGTTCATAACCGCGAGAATACAGGCTCAATTAAGTTGTTTTGAGATTGGCGGCTAAACTGCGCACCAGTAGGAAATCTGGAGACGTCGCATAGCCCGGTCTAGTGCGCCTCACTGCTAATGAGGTAACCATGAAAATGGTTCGGAGGTTCAAATCCTCTCGTCTCCGCTCATCTTTAGCTTAAATTCGTCATTTCTATTTATTGTAAAAAGTTTTTGCCCAACTTTTGCCCATGTTTTTCTCTTGTTCACCTGAATATCAAGTCTCCCTAGGTTTGCAGGCCCAATGCCAGTGAAGTTCTTCACGTTACGCCTGAGAATCCCGTGTGTATTTTCCAAGTATTAGAGACACGCCCGTGATGCCATGGGATTACTTGGTACCTTTGGGACATGTTGAGAACGAGATACGGGGTAGCCAAGTTAGCTAGCGCCCTCGCACTTATTCTTACTATTTTTTCAGCTGGAATTGTTATCAGCCACCAATGCCATGTTGATAAAGCTTCAAGTTCTGCAGTAATGAATCATCTCGAAGAGGTCGTGAGTGCACCGACGTCACTTGCAAATACAGGTTCGATAGCAGCGAAAGCTTGTGCCACCTTATTTTTCATCGTTTTACTCGTTGGGCGAAAGTACCTCAGCCAGAAAATTCAAATAGTTCGCACCAAATTAAGAATTCAACTGCATCTCGCACGCTTAGCCCTGCCACGACCACCAAATTTCCATAACTCCCTCTCTCTTTCTCAGTTAGGCATAATTCGAATCTAATCCTCAACTCGTCGACGAACAAATAAATTCACCCACGAGTAAAGGATTTTATTAATGTTTAAGAAAGTTATTGCTTCAGTTTTCATTTTTGCTTCAATTTCATCTGCACAACCAGCACTAGCAACTTCACACGCCAAGACCCTAAGTAACCTGGGCATGGACGAGATTATGTTCGCTCAATCGATGATTCCTCACCATGAACAAGCCCTTCAGTTGGCTCAACTAGCGCTGAAGAACAGTAGGAATAAAGAGGTTATTGCTCTATCTAAATCAATCATTTCATCACAAGGAAAAGAAATTACCCAGATGAAGTACTGGTTGAAGGCAACTAATTCTCCACTATCGATGGGCCACGATATGGGAATGGCAGGGATGCTTTCTCAGCGCCAAATTACCCAATTAGGAAAACTCAAAGGTCCTAAATTCGACAAGTCATTCTTGCAATCTATGGTTGCTCATCATCAAGGTGCCTTAGAGATGGTGGTCTTGCTCAAGAACACCAAGAATGCAGAGGCCAAGAAGTTAGCATCGGATATCGTGAAGGCTCAGTCAGCCGAGATTTCTTCAATGAAGAAGATGATTTCTAAGCTCGGCTAATGCGGGGTTGAACCCAGATGAAACGCTTAATTCTTTCGACGTTGGCTATTGCCATCTTCCTTAATCCGCTCCAAGCCTCTGCAGCTCCGACGGTTGCGGCTGCTCAAAAAGAGGTAGATAGGTTGAGGACGTTGGCCGCCACAAAGTATGAAGCTGCAAACGAAGCAACCATCAGAATCAAGCAACTAGAGAATCAGACCGCCGCACTGCAACTAGAAGAAGCAAAAGTGAAAAAGAAGCTCAAAGCTTCCAGTGACACTCTTGCAAAGATTGCAATTGCGAATTACAAAGGGACGGGAATGGGTCAGTCTTTCGAATTACTATTCTCTGCAGACCCTAAAAATTACCTTTCAGATATCTCCGTCATGGAAATTGTTTCGAGAGGTTACGCTAAGAAATTAGCAGAATATGCAACAACAAAACAGCAACTTCAAGCATCTCAGCTTGTAGTTTCAGATAAGACCGCTCTTTTGAAAATAGAGAAAGCCAAGTTGAACAATGAAGTTGCCGCAGCTAATGCGGCACTTGCTAAGGCAGAAAAAATACTTAATTCACTCAAAAAGGAAGATAGAGCAAAGCTTGCACTCCAAGAAGCTGCAAGAGAAAACAAAATCCTAAACGACTCAAAGAAATACGCTTCGAAATACAAAGGAGATGGCTCCCGAGGCTCGATTGCTCTGAAGTTTGCCCTTCAACAAATCGGAGATGTCTATGTATGGGCTGCAGCTGGACCTACCCGATGGGACTGTTCAGGATTAACCATGAGGTCTTATCAGGCAGCAGGTGTCTCGCTTCCGCACTCTTCAAGAATGCAATTTAGCTACGGAAAGTCTGTTTCATTCTCGTCACTGAAGCCCGGGGATTTGCTCTTCTTCGGCAAGCCAATTAGCCACGTATCAATTTATATGGGTGGCGGAAAGATGGTTCAAGCTCCTAGGCCAGGCAAGAAGGTTGAAGTAGTGCCACTTACAAGAATGTTCGGTGCTAAACCATTCGTCGGAGCTCGCCGCTTATGACTCCGAAGAACATTTTCTCCTCTCTATTGGTGACTGTGCTTTTATTCCAGGCCCTAGTGGTTCCAAATGGAGCATTTGCCAACAAACATAAACCCACGCTTGCGCAGATTGAAGCAGCGAAAAAAGCGGAATTAGAGAAGAAGCGTCGCGCCGATGAAGCACTCAAACGCCTTGCAAAAGCAAAAGGAAACCTTAGGGCACTGACTGCTATCGCAAAGGCTGCCGATTTGAAGTATCAGAAAGCTAAGTTGGAATTAGATGTAGCAGTAACGCAAGCCAAGGCGGCACTTGAGTCGTTTCAAGAGGCATCTGCAGCAGTCTCGGCAACACATAAGGAGATTGGGAAACTTGCAGTAAATGCATATATTTCTGGAGGAGGTCTCAGTGATTTAGAGGCTGTATTGAGCGCTTCTGGGCCGCAGGAAATCATGGACCGACTTTCGACTTTAGAAAACCTTGGTTCAGGAAACAAGACGGCATTAAAGAGATTTAAAGCAGCTGAGGTTGTAGCCCAAAGTGCGAAAGTTAAGGCCGATATTGCCAAAGAGAATCAAAGGATTGTTACCGAAAGAGTTGCAGCTGCGAAAAAAGAGGCAGATGACGCAAAAGCAGAACAGCAGAAGGAAGTAGACAAACTTCAGGCTGTTCAAGATAAGTTACAAAGAGATTTGGCATCTGCGAAGAAAGTTCGAATCACGCTTGAGCAAAAGCGCCAGCTTGCCATTTTGGAAGAGACTCGCTCCAATGAAGCGAGCAAAGTAAAAAATCAGGCAAAAGTTTGGAAAACTGGTGGCCCTCAAGGAAGAAGCTCGTCCCGAACCACTGAAGCTCAACGTCTGAAAGCAGTCGAATTTGCTAAGCGACAGGTTCTTGCAAAGAAACCTTACATATGGGGAAGCGAGGGACCTAATTCCTTTGATTGCTCAGGACTTGTATATGCAGCTTACAAATATGCCGGATTGGGTTGGCCCAATTGGGACCGCCTGAACTCAGGGCTTTACTACACATACACAAAACAGATTCCAATTTCAGAAATCCAGCCAGGGGACCTGCTCTTCTACTCATATAAAGGAACTATAAGCACCATTCACCACATGAGTATCTATGCAGGTAACGGAATGATGTGGGAGGCACGTTCAACTGCGACGGGGTTGAAATATTCAAGCATATATAGCGTGGACGGCATGATGCCTTATGCGGGAAGGGTTTGATACAACTCACTTAATTCTTTTAGCAATTTAAGAATAGACTCAGAGGAGAGCCGAGTTTCTTCAATTGTAATTAGTCGATTAATACTTACGAAGGGCGAAGAAATGAAAAGATGAAAAGAAGAGACTTTATTAAATTGAGCGCAGTGGCTGGTGGAAGCCTACTCGCTTCAAATTGGCTACTCGAAACAGAAATTGCGAATGCTGCAAGTAGTGAAATTGCATCTAAGGACGGAATTCTGCAATTAACTTTGGTCGCAGACGAGAAGCTGATTAAGTACGGAAATACAACACGTTGGGCCATGACATATAACGGAATTTTCCCCGCTCCTACATTACGAGCAAACCCTGGCGATACGCTAAAAATCACACTAGTTAACAAGCTCAATCAAGCTACCAATCTGCACACACATGGGCTCCACGTCTCTCCAACAAAAAACAGCGATAACCCCCTTGTCATGGTCGCTCCGGGAGAGACATTCAATTATAAAATTAAGATTCCGCTCACCCAAAAAAGCGGAACATTTTGGTATCACCCACATCACCATGAACTCTCTGCAGGTCAGGTCGCTTCTGGACTAGCGGGCGTTCTTGTTGTAGAAGACGCTCTGGACCAAAAAGCAATTATTAAAGACTCAACCGAACGCTTGATTGTGCTCGCCGACCCAAGAATCGGAAAAACTTCAGCGGTAGCTGCCACATCTGCTATGGACCTTATGCATGGTCGCAGTGGACCTAACACTTTAGCAAATGGAATATTGGTTCCTTCATTTACTGCGATTGGTTCAACCCCTGAGCGGTGGAGAATTGTGAATTCCTGTGTTTCTCAGTATCAAACAATTTCAATTCCTGGTGCTGAGATTTTCCAGGTGTCAGCAGATAGCTCACGCCTTTCTAGGTTAACTAGAACAAATCAAGTAACGCTTACACCTGGACAGAGAACAGAGCTACTTATCTCTGCCCCTAAAGCTGGCATCTATAAAGTACAAAACAACCAACAAGAAGTAGCAAGAATTGCATTCAATTCTGCTAGCAGGTCGATAACTGCCCAAGAGCTCTTGCCTCTTTCAAAAATAAACAAGATTGATAAGAGGCGCACTATCACCATAAAAGGAAGCGAAATGGGCATGATGGGCGGAATGAAACATGAAGCCGCCTTTACCTTTGACGGAAAGCCATTCGACCCTAAACGAGTAGACCAGAACGTGAAATTCAATACGACCGAAGAGTGGACTTTAATAAATCCATCGTCAATGGACCATCCATTTCATCTCCACGCTTGGCCATTCCAAGTGTCAAATGATGGCTCAGGAAAGTACCTCGATGGCTGGCATGACACAGTCAATCTCCCATCCGGCAAAACCGTAAAGATTCGAATCCCATTTGTAGATGTTTCCGGAACAACCGTTTATCACTGTCACATCTTGGACCACGAAGATGCGGGAATGATGGGCATAATCAAAGTTAGCTAAAGATTAAGAAACGGGTTTGAGATGGCTAGTTTAAATTCAACGCAATTTCAGGGCTACACCTGTCCTATGCATCCAGAAATTCAGAGTCAATCACCAGGTCGTTGCCCGTTATGTGGAATGTCTTTGGAACCACTCGTAAAGTCAGAGGGAGAAGATTTTGGAGTAAAGGAATTAAAGGAGATGTCCTTCCGATTCTGGGTATCACTCCCATTATCTTTAGTGGTACTCGTTTCGATGCAAGTTCACTTACCGATGTCTCTAGATGCACCGATTAAGTATCTCCAAATGTTCCTAGCGGGATTCGTGGTCTATGCGCTCTCTTTCCCAATTCATCGTTGGGCTTTGGATTCACTCAAAAATAGATACCTCAATATGTGGACTCTGATAGGAATTGGCGTAAATGCTGCATATCTATTTTCTGCGGTTGCAACCTTGTTTCCATCCACTATTCCGATGGAATTCCTCGATGCGGGCAAAACCCCAAACTACTTTGAGGCAGCATCAGTCATTTGCACTCTCACGCTTTTGGGTCAGGTCTTTGAGCTCAAGGCACGGGCAAGTAGCGGTGCAAGCATTAAGGGTCTTCTGAAACTCACAAGCGATAAAGCGTGGCACATAAATTCCAAGGGCGAAGAAGAGCAGGTTAGTCTCAGTTCGATTCAGATTGGTGACTTATTACGTGTAAAGCCAGGTGAGCAGATTCCAGTAGATGGAGTTGTGACTCATGGATTCACCTCGATTGATGAATCCATGATTTCTGGTGAGCCAATTCCAGTTGAAAAACAATTAAATGACAGGGTCATCGCTGGAACCTTGAACACCAACGGCTCAATTGACATACGAGTTGAAGTTTTAGGTTCTGAGACGCTACTTTCTCGAATAATTGAAATGGTGTCGGCGGCTCAGCGAACGAAAGCTCCGATGCAGAAGTTGGCCGACAAAATAGCTAACTACTTTGTCTCTGTTGTCATTCTTCTTGCAGTGGCAACATTCATCGGTTGGGGGCTTTTGGCTCAAGAGAACTCATGGGGTTTTGGATTTATTAATGCAATATCCGTTCTCATAATTGCATGCCCGTGTGCACTTGGATTAGCCACTCCAATGTCAGTCATGAACGGCACTGAATTAGGGGCAAGAAATGGAGTTATTTTCAGGGATGCATCAGCCATTGAACAGCTATCTAAAGTCGACACAATTGTTATTGATAAAACAGGAACTCTTACAGTCGGCAAACCAGTAGTCACAGATGTCATGACCCTTTCGGAATACACCGCCGAGAAAATCATTGAGTTAGCTGCTTCTGCGAATGGTGCAAGCGAGCACCCATTGGCAAAATCTCTTCATGCTTATTCTATGGAACAGCACATTGGAACAGTAGGGATTGAAAGATTTGAAGCCATTCCTGGATACGGAGTTTCAGCCCGCATCAACGGTGCAGAAATACTTGTTGGAAATAAAGATTTAATGGTTTTGAATAATGTTAAATTCGAAACTGGAATCGCAACTTCAAGCTTCGGCAAGACTGAAATGTATGTGGCTTCAGATAAAAAAGCGATGGGCGTTATTTATTTTGATGATGCCATTAAGTCCACCACATTAGAGGCTGCTAAGGAACTTCGACAATTAAAAAAGACTTTGGTTATGGCAACTGGAGACTCACAATCATCCGCCGAGAAAATTGCTGCTTTGGTGGGAATTAAGGAATACCGAGCCGGCATGAAGCCTGCAACCAAGTATGAACTCATTCGAGAATTGCAGGCTAAGGGTCGATTTGTGGCAATGGCAGGCGACGGGGTTAATGATGCTCCTGCACTAGCTCAAGCAAATGTTGGTATAGCAATGGGAACAGGCTCTGATGCAGCTATTGAAGCCGCAGAAGTCACCCTAGTATCAGGAGATTTACGAGGCTTGGCTTCAGCTATCAAAACTTCTTCTGCAACTGTCAGAAATATGAAGCAAAACCTCTGGTTTGCCTTTGGTTACAACGGCCTCAGCATCCCTATCGCCGCAGGCTTGCTCTATCCAACCTTCGGTTTGTTGCTCTCACCAACAATAGCCTCTGCGGCCATGAGTCTTTCTAGTGTGTCAGTGATTCTGAATGCAATCAGATTGAGAAATGTCAGAAGTTAAACCACGTAAACTTCCAAGAAAAGAGACAAAAATGAAAATTAGAACTTTGCTAAGTGCACTACTCATTACAATCGGACTCATTCAGTTTCCGGCACAAGCTGCCACTTTTGACTCGGTGTCACATATCCATAATATTAAAGTTGACGGTTCACGCATTCTTTTGGGAACTCATGAAGGACTTTACTTATATAAAGGTCCAAACAAAATGAAAAAGCTCGGCAGTGAGAATTTTGACGTTATGGGTCTGGCAGTATCGAGTGGCAAAATTTATGCGAGTGGCCACCCAAACGCAGGCTCAAAATTTCCGGAACCTGTCGGATTGATTTCTTCTACAGACAATGGCAAGTCATGGAATCTGATTTCCTTACAGGGAAAGGTAGATTTCCATATGCTGGAAGTGTCAGGTAAAGAAATATATGGAGCGGACTCACAAAGTGGCAACCTTATGTACTCATCTGACAGTGGAAAGAAGTGGGTAAGTCTTGGTGCAGCGAAATATCAAGATATAGCAATGTCTTCTCCCAAGATTGCTTTTGCAGTTCTTGGTAAGAAAATCGTAATGACCAAGAATGCCTTTAAGTCCACGACTGAAATTAAGACAGATTTCGATGCCCAGACTGTAGAGACTATTGATTCAGGGCTTTATGCATCATCTGGAAAAACTCTGTACCACACTTCTGATTTAGGTAAAAAATGGGTTGCTGTTTCAACATTCAAGGACCAAATCTCAGTTGTAACTGCTTCTAGCAAATCTATCGTTGTTGTTGCGGGTCCTTCAATTCTGATTTCTACTGACTCGGGCAAGACTTTCAAATAGATAAGATGTATGAAACCGGACTTGCAACTTTTACTTAACTTTAGTTTTTGATGCCTTTGCACTTCTTACTCCAGCACCTGGTTTCTCAATCGCTCCAATTTCCCTCGCCGCATAAATTCGGTTACGGATAGTTGTAACTGAAACTCCCTCAATGTTTGCAAGAAGTTGGGCAGGAGAGGTTTCCAGCCAATCGGTCAATGCCCGATAAGAAAGTGCCGTGAACTTTGTTAGAGAGTCCTCACCTTGGCCGAGAGTGAACTTAAATTCTTTCTCCCACCTAGCGGCTACATCAACTGTGACTGGATCTTAGCTGGTAATAGATGGTGGTTACATGGCTCGCTGAATGTTGCCCATAGAATGGGCGATGAAAGCGAGGCAATAATGACAACTCCAGGCGAGGTAATGCTGCGGGAAATCTCTGAGATTCCACGCATGTTGGGTGATATTGCGAAGGCGATGTCCACCAACCAAGAAGCCAATGAGTTGTTTACTAAACACAACTTTGATTCAGTAATTATCTTGGCCCGCGGTACCTCAGATAACGCGGGCCATTATTTGAAGTATTTACTAGAGACCCAGTTGGGACTGCCCGTTGGATTGGCATCGCCATCAGCTGCGACTATGTATCCGACCAATTTCAAGTATCAAAACTGCCTATTAATTGCGATTAGCCAGAGTGGACAGTCCACTGATTTATTGAGCTTTGCAAAGGCCGCACAAGCAGGCGGTGGATATTTACTTTCAATAACCAATGATGAAAACTCACCATTAGCCAAACTTTCCAACCTACATCTGCCTATTTTTGCCGGGCCAGAGTTAGCGGTGCCGGCCACCAAGTCTTATGTCGGTCAATTAATGGTTTCCTACCTATTAGTTAGCGCATGGGCGGGTAAATCTCCCGAGGTTTCAGCGATAATTAATGCCGCGAAGGAAATTCTTGCCGACCAGGTGGAATACAAAAACTTTGCCAAAGAAATCGATCTTTCCAAACCAGTTTATGTATTAGGTCGTGGCTTCTCATATCCAAATGCCAAGGAGTTTGCTTTAAAACTGCAGGAGACTTGCTTAATACCAGTGCAGGGAATGTCCTCCTCTGATTTTCTGCATGGTCCGATCGCTTCCTTAAACAATGAAGCGCAACTCGTTTTTATTGCCCCAGCGCATTTACCTAAAGAATCTTTTGGTGAAGCACCAAAACGGGTACGAGCAGTAACTGGAAAAGTTTTGTGGATTGGTAATCCAAGCGGCGCCGATCAAACCGATGCAGTTCTTAAGACCCCACACAATGCCTCTGAATTAACGGCAAGTATTTCCGATGCGGTGGCGTTTCAGAAAATCACCCATGAGTTAGCAACCTCAAATGGTCTGAACCCTGATAGCCCAGAAGGTTTAAGTAAGGTGACCATCACCCGCTAGTTTGAAAGCTAGTGTTGTGAGAGGATTTTCAAATGGCTGGCGCCCCTAAGAAACACAAGCATGTTGTATTGCGGGAAAAGCTGCAGGCAAAATTCTCAAGATTAAAACCCCACTCACAAATTCCCTCCGCTCGAGATTTGGCGGCAACCTACGATGTTTCAATCATGACGATTCGCCAAGCGTTGGCTGGATTGCAAGCTGATGGATTGATTTACACCATTCCAGGTTCTGGAACATATGTCGCAGGGGAAAAACTCTCCAAGAAATTGGTATTTGTCTCTTTTTCTGAGGAGATTAAAGAAAAGGGCATGAAACCTACTTCGCAAATATTGAAAGCGGAAAAAGTTCAGGTAAATGACAAGAAATTAGCGGAAATACTGCAGATATCTGTGGGGGATTATGCGTATCGCATTAAGCGTGTGCGTCTGGCAGACGGAACCCCATTGTCATTAGAAGATACCCATATTCCATGTGATAACGCACCGGGTTTATTGGATCAAAACCTAAAAGGTTCGTTGTATGAGATTTTTAAAGAGGTTTACGAACGCCCGGTAATAAAGGCTGATTCCACAATTTCACCGATCTTGCTTGATAAAGATCAAGCAAGCGCGTTAAAAGCACCAGCAAATACACCATCTTTGATGTTTACTCTAACCGCATTTGATATGCGTGGCCGCACTATGGAGCATTGCATCTCCGTAAAGCGCGGCGATAAATATGATTTTAGATTTAGTATTGAAGCTTAATTAATTACTTGCACAAAACTTTTGGCAAGTAAATACGGATTTGTAATTGCAGTTCCGATACATACTGACCAAGCGCCAGCGTTAAATGCTTGTAGCACTTGCTCAGGTTTATTAAATCCACCCTCTGCAATTACTGGAATCTTGACCGCTTTAGCGATTTCTGAAATCAACTCAATGTTTGGAAGTTTTGGGGCAGGCACTTCGGTGTAACCAGAGAGTGTGGTTGCGACAGCATCACAACCGAGAGACTCAGCCAAGATTGCAGCCTCTACAGTGTCGACATCAGCCAATATCGGAATATCGGTTTTACTCCGCAGCTCCTCCATGAATGCGGGAAAGGACAATCCGTTTTCTCGCAGACGTCCAGTTGCATCCAAAGCAACAATTGTTGCTCCGGCTTGTTCTAAGCCAAGAACATCATCAATGGCGGGTGTTATATGAATCAAAGTTGATTCTGAGTAACGCTTAACTAATCCGATGATGGGGACAGAAACTGATTGTGCGACCGCTTTTACATTTGCGATCCCTTGAGCACGGATTCCGACCGCTCCGGCCTGCAAAACAGTTTTTGCCTGGGCGGCGATGAACTCCGGGGTATCAATTGGAGTGCCATCTGGAACCTGGCAGGAGACAACTAGCCCTTTATTTAAGGGCGCGAAGGGCTCAATTTTCTGTTCCCTCGATACAAAAACGTTACTCAACGCGCCCTTCCTGCCTATTGACTTATTTGAACCTTACTATATTTTTGGCAAATGGTCTAGAACAGTTATTACCCGTATTAGACCAAACAGAGTGTTATTTCTTAAGCGAGAAACAACCTTTGGCCTCGAACGCGTTATATCTAAAGGAGTTATTGAATGAAGGGAACCCTCAAGAAGTTAGTAGTAGCGGTTGCAGCTTCAGCATTGGCATTGACTTCACTGACATTGCCAGCAAAAGCAGCAGACGCGAAAACTACGCTTACCTTCGCCGAAACCAGACAAGGTGGCGTTGGAATCAAACAGGTAGAGCCACCCTGGTTAAACTCAGGTTCGCTCACACAAGGTGCGATGTTCCGTGCGCTTTTCAAGGCCGGTCCAGACATGACAACAGTCAGACCAGATCTCGCTTCCGGTTACAAAATCTCTAAGGATGGAAAGACTGTAACCATCACTTTGAAATCAGGTTTGAAGTGGTCAGATGGCAAGCCAATTACAACTGATGATGTTCTTTGGTCAATGAATTCCGCACTACGAGTTACAAAGATCAATGCGAACTACTCAAACTCATTTAAGTTGATTGATGGAGCTTCCGCTGTAACCGCAGCTAACAAAGCAACCATGAGCGGACTTACCGCTAAAGGCAATGAAATTACCATCAAGCTTGGTGCACCACAGCCACTATTAATTCCAATCTTGGCTCAGTTCATCATTTTGCCAAAGCATGTTTTGGAAGATGAAGATTTGCTTCGTCTAGACACCAGCAAGTACTGGCTAGATCCAGTTACCTCTGGTCCATTCAAAGTTGGAAAGTTGAGCCCAGATAACTTCATTACTTTGGTGCCTAACTCAAACTTCGAAGGCACAAAGCCAAAGATTCAAGAGATCAATGTAATTTCTTCCACCGCTTTATTAGCGGATGCACGTTCAGGAAAAGTTGATTTCTTCATTACTCAGGACGCAGACACAATCCGTGGAATGCGTTCGGTAAACAGCTTTAAGAGCTATCAAACTTCAGGTGCTCCATTCCACCGTTATTGGGTATTTAACCTCTCAAACCCAAATGGCCCACTACAAAATGTGAAGGCGCGCGAAGCTCTTAAGTATGGAATTGACTGGGTTAACATCGTTAAGGCCGCTTATCCACACGGAAAAGTAATCAATAGCGGTGTTCCAGCTGGCTTGCCATTCCACTTGAAGTCAATTGAGAAGTACAAGTACAACGTGACTAGAGCAAAGGCGCTTCTAAAGGAAGCAAACTTCGACTTTAGCAAGACTGTACGTCTACGTCACTACCATGTTGGTCCTGCTGACTTGATTTTCATGAGCGCTGTTGCACAACAAATGCAGGAGCTAGGCATGAAGGTTGATCTAACAAGATTTGTTGGCGATGCAACCACAGAGTTGTATACCAATAAGAACTACGACATCGCATTGAAGGGTCTATCAACCTTCGATGTAAGCGAGTGGTTCGGCGAGTACAGCAACGCTAACTTCGCCAAGATTCTCGGCGCGCAGCCTAAGTACGCAGAGCTAAATGCTCAGCTTGCAACCGCTGTAACTCTAAAGCAGAGAGCTGCCGCTCTCACCGCTTTGCAGAAGTTAGAGCAAGAGGATCTGTACAAGTTGCCTACGTATTTGCTACCTGCGTATGTGTACGTGTCAAAGCGCATCTCTGGCACACCAACCAAGTACGGTCCGCAGTTGTATCTATATGAGAACAACTTCCTAAACTGGACACTTTCCTAATAAAGTATTCAGTTAGTTAGTAGTTGAATCAGTGGGCTGGAGAAATTCAGCCCACTGATTCGCTTTGAAAGTAAATAATTAGAGGAGAGTTAAGAAAAGTTGTTAGTCTTTATAATCAGGCGAATCGCAATCGTGATTCCCATGGCGCTGGCTATCAGTGCCATAATTTTCTTTGCCTCCCGACTTTCCCCAATCGATCCACTTAACTCACTGATTTCCCCTGATGCCGCCGCCGACCCCACCAACCTGGCAATTTTGAGAGAGCGGCTCGGGTTCAATGACCCCATAATCGTGCAGTATTTCAACTGGTTGCTGGAGATGATGAAGGGCAACTTTGGATACAGCATTCAGACCGGCCAACCAATTTCAGAGATTCTGGCGCTGCGCATGCCTGCCACTTTAGAGCTCATTCTCTCTGCCCTTGTGATCTCAACCATTTTGGCTTTAGCAATCGGATTGGTAGCTGGTTCAAACCGTGGTGGATTTACCGATAAGGCTTCACGCGCATTAGCTGCCGTAGGAATTTCGGTGCCAGATTTCTTTATCGGATTGGCACTGCTAAATGTTTTGGCGTATCGGCTTGATTGGCTGCCAACAGGCCAAAGAATCTCCCCAGGTCAAGAGACTTTTTTTGATCGGCTACCGCATTTGATACTGCCAGTCTCAACTTTAAGCATTGCGATGCTCGCTGTATTGATTCGTTATACCCGCAACTCAGTGCTAGATACTTTAAACAGAGATTTTGTAAAAACCGCACGGAGTAAAGGTTTGCCGGAGTGGAAAGTGATGTGGAGCCATGTCTTCCGCAACTCACTAGGTCCAGTGATGGTGATTCTGGCATTCCGTTTGCCACTTTTGGTAGGCGGTTCAGTCTTAGTTGAAACTGTTTTCCAATGGCCAGGTATCGGAAGTACCGTGATTGCCGCAGTTACGGTTTCAGATTTCCCGGTAATTATGGTTATTAGTTTGTTGATTGCAATTGCAATTCTTTTTGCAAGCTTCTTAGTAGACATCATCAAATCCTTATTGGATCCCCGAGTTAGATTGGGGGCAACTACAGAATGATTGAAAAACCAGCCAGCACTGCAAAATTGATGATTTCAAACTTTGTAAGAAATACCACGGGAATGATTGGTTTGTTTATCGTCTTCTTGGTAATTACCTCCTCAATTTTTGCGGTTCAAATCTCTGGATATGATCCAAATTTGTTTGACATTGCAAATACCAGTCAAGCTCCGACGGCACAACACTTAATGGGAACGGATCAATTGGGCAGAGATATGTTCAGCCGTGTTCTGTACGGAGGTAGAAACTCCATATTAATTGGGGTTTTAGCCTCATTTTTCGGAAATTTGATCGGCACCGTCTTGGGCGCTATTGCTGGTTACATTGGTGGAAAGTTTGACACCATATTTATTCGTATTTCCGAGCTAGTGATGACTTTCCCGCAATTGGTTTTAGTTTTGATTTTTGTAACCTTCCTGGGTCAGGGCGTAAGCAATGTGATTCTTATTTTCGCTATCACAGGATGGATGACAACTTTCCGTTTAGTCAGAAGCGAGTTCATGTCACTTCGTGAAGAAGCCTTTGTTGAAGCTGATCGCGCCTTTGGTTTTTCCAAGAAGCGCATCATCTTCCGTCATCTATTGCCAAACACTATGAGCCCTATTGTTGTGGCATTCACTATCAATACCGCTATTTACATAATCGCCGAAGCCGGACTTTCATTCCTTGGCCTTGGTGTACCAGTAACAACTCCAACCTGGGGCAATCTCTTGTCCGCCGCACAGGCTCCTGTAGTTGTGGAACAGTATTGGTGGCTATGGGTTTTCCCAGCCGCTGCAATCGTGGTTTTTGTTACCGGAGTCAATTTCATCGGTGATGGATTACGAGATGTTCTTGATCCAAGACAACGTACTCAGGTGAAGAACACTTCATTTAAATCTGCAGTTAAAGAGAAACTCTTTGGATCTAGAAAGAGCAAAGCATGAGCAATATTCTGGAGTTAAAGGATGTTAATGTCACTTTTAATGTGGAATCCGGCCAACTACATATTTTGCGAGATGTTTCACTTGATGTACCTAAAGGTTCATTCCTTTGCGTGGTGGGCGAATCTGGTTGCGGAAAATCAGTAACCGCACAGGCAATTGTCCAGTTACTACCTGATAATGGGAAGGTTGAATCCGGCAGTATTAATTTTTACGACCAAGGCGAAAAACTTGAGATCAACAAGCTTGAAAAGTTCGGTAGCCGAATGCGTGGACTTCGTGGTGCCAAGATCGGGATGATCTTCCAGGACACCTTGTCCTCCTTAAACCCAGCCCACCGAGTTGGTCGTCAGGTTGCTGAAACCCTGCGCCAACACATGGATCTCTCCAAAGAAGAGTCCAAAATCAAGGTTATTGAGCTGTTCAAAAAGCTTGGCATCCCAGATCCAGAGCGCCGGTATGAGGCATATCCTCATGAGTTTTCTGGCGGTATGCGCCAGAGGGTGATGATCGCGATTGCGACAGTATGCGAACCTGATTTAGTAATTGCAGATGAACCAACCACGGCTCTTGATGTAACAATCCAAGCGCAGATTATGACTTTATTAAAGGATTTACAGAAGAGTGCAGGAAAAACATTTATTTTGATTACACACAACATGGCACTGGTCTCTGAGGTCGCAGATCATGTTGCGGTCATGTATTTGGGCCGAGTTGTTGAGTATGGCAATGTCAATCAGGTTTTGCGCAGTCCAAAACATCCTTACACCCAAGCGCTTCTACAAAGCGTTCCCTCCTTAGATGCTGATAAGAGTGTTGAACTTAAAACTGTTGAGGGGCAAACCCCTTCACCGGCAGATGTCACAAAGGGCTGCGAGTTTGCAGGTCGCTGTCCATTTGTAACTGATGCTTGCCGCGAGCAAGTAATTCCATTAACAACTTTTGCAGACAATCACCAAGCGCGCTGTATTCGTCTAGACGCAAAAGGTAACTTACCTAAATTGAGTAAGGTGGGTTCAGATGTCTAACAAAAAAACTACGCCGCTATACCAGGCTAAAGCGGTAAAGAAACATTTCCCGGTGACTGGTGGAGTTTTACGCCGCACTATTGGACAGGTAAAGGCGTTAGACGGTGTTGACCTTGATATTTATCGCGGTGAAACCATTTCCGTAATTGGCGAGTCTGGTTGTGGCAAGACTACTTTAGGCAGAATGCTTGCGGTCTTACAAAAACCAACAGATGGTGAACTCGCATTTGATTTTGGGGATGGATTACAAAATGTTGTTGGATTAAATCGTTCGGAAGAGTTGGCTTTCCGCAAGAAAGTTCAGATGATCTTTCAAGATCCCTACACCTCATTTAATCCACGCCAGCGTGTAGGAGCCGCTATGGATGAGGTGCTTCAAGTCCATGGAGTTGAGGACCCAGAGGAGCGCTTTTCTCGCATAAAAGAGGCCTGTGAGATGGTCAATATGCGGGTTGAATATTTACAACGCTATCCACATGAGTTCTCTGGCGGTCAACGACAACGTTTGGCAATCGCTAGATGTTTAGCGGTAAAGCCAGAGTTAATCATCGCAGATGAAATCGTCTCCGCGCTTGATGTATCAATTCAAGCGCAGATTGTAAATCTGTTACGTAAAATTCAAGAAGAAACAGGGTTGTCATTTGTATTTATTACCCATGATGTTGCTGTTGCTAGATATGTCGGGCATCGCATCGCGGTTATGTATCTCGGATCGGTAGTTGAAATCCTTCCAGCAGAGGCGCTGCCTGATAACGCAGAGCATCCTTACACAATTGCTTTGTTATCTGCGGTGCCTGATATGAATATTAAGGAAAAGAAAAAGCAGATCACCTTGCAAGGTGAGGTGCCAAGTCCAATTGATGCACCAAGTGGTTGTGCGTTTTCTACCCGCTGCCCATATGTAATGGATATTTGCAAAACAACTAGACCAACATTAAGAATTGCAGCAGATGGCAAAGCAGGTCATCAAGTTGCATGTCATCTCGAAACACCACCGACAGGAGTACAAAAATGACCACACCAACCAATCCACGTATTCTCAAAGGTGTAGTACCTCCTGTCTGCACACCTTTTACCGCCGATTACCAGGTAGATGAGAAATCACTACGCAAACTTCTAAATCACTTAATTGATGGCGGTGTACATGGCTTGTTTATCTTGGGATCAACCAGCGAGGTTGCATACTTAACGGATAAAAACCGTGCGGATGTAATTCGAATTACCATGGATGAGGTAAAGGGTCGAGTACCTGTAGTCGTTGGTGCAATTGACACCACCACATTGCGAGTAATTGAACATGTAAAGACCGCGGTCGCAGCCGGTGTTGAAGGAATTGTTATTACTGCGCCGTTTTATGTTCGCACCCATCCAGCGGAGATTGCAAACCACTTCAGATTGGTGAAAAAAGCCTGTCCAAACACCCCTATTTACGCATATGACATCCCTATTGCAGTCAATGGCGTGAAGCTAGAGCTTGGCATGTTGATGACCCTCGCCAAAGAAGGGGTTATCCATGGAATCAAGGACTCTTCCGGAAATGATGCGGGCATCCGCGCTGCGATCCTCGGAACGCAAAAGTTGAAGTTAGAAAACTTTGTAGTGCTTACTGGATCTGAATTAACCGTTGACTCAGCCCTGATGTTTGGTGCCGATGGAGTGATTCCAGGGATTGGAAATGTTGATCCAGCAGGTTATGTAAAGATTTACGATTTAGTCAAAGCGGGAGATTTTGCGGGCGCGCGCAAAGAGCAAGAAAGATTATTTGAAATGTTTGCCTTGGTAGATGTTGGTGCTCCTGATCGCATGGGAAGAGGCTCATCTGCAATTGGTGCATTTAAGGCAGCGTTGAAGTTAATTGGAATTATTGAGGATGCGCGCACTGCACCACCAGCAATTCCATTGAATGAAAATGAAATTGCAGCAATTAAGCCATTCCTAACTCAAGCTGGTTTACAACTTAAGTAAAAATGGATTTTCAGGTACTGGCTACAAGGGGAGATGGTGGATATCGTCAGTATCGAATTCCTGCGCTAGGAGTTACCCCTACAGCGCGAGTTATTGCAATTTATGATGCACGGGTTGATTTGGATGATCTGCCTGGTCCAGTTGATTTAGTAATTCGTACCAGTGATGACAATGGCGATAACTGGTCGCCGCAAAAAGTTTTTTTGGCTAGCCATGAAGTATCTGGTTATGGCGATGCCAGCATAATTATTGATCCCACAGTTGGTGATAAGGGACGAATAATTGTTTTTTGTCAGGCCTCAAATCTGGCAAGCTTTTTTGAAAGTTCTCTTGGCACAGATATAAATGACCCAACCATCGTTCATATATCTCTCTCAATTTCAGATGATGATGGTGAAACCTGGCGCCATCAGATCGTTACCCACCAGGTTAAAGATGGCAAAACACAGGGCATTTTCGCCTCTTCCGGTATGGGCGGTCGGATTCCAACTGGCCCTCATGAGGGTCGTTTGATTCATTCCTTTGTCTTGCGCCGCGGCGCTCAGTTATTAGGTGCTCTGGCGTACAGCGATGACCATGGAGTTACTTGGCAACTTGGTGCAGAGATTCCTGGTGGAAATGAATCTGGAGTTGCATGTTTGCGTGATGGCTCAATTCTTTTTCACTCTCGATCAACGCCATATCGATTAAGCGGCACCTCACATGATGGCGGAATCACCCTTTCATCACTTGAGCCACATAAACAATTGCCAGACCCAAGTGATAACGGCTCACTTTGTGTTTTGAAAAACGGTTATGTTATTTGTACCCACAATCATGATCATGATTTAAGAAGAAGAACTGTTGCAAAGCTATCGACAGATGGTGGAAAAACCTGGCCCAAAGCAATTGTTCTAGAAGCTGAGAGCTCGGCGTATTCAACAGCATGTGAGCTACCAAATGGTCAAGTAGGAGTTCTGTTTGAGAGATTCGGATACACCGAAATGGTCTTCTCTCGGTTTACTGTAGATGAAATGCGGGCAACCTCAGAAGTATTGCCACTTGAGGTAGATGCAAACCAAATCGATTTTCAGGTTGCCTTTAGATATGTACGTCCAGGAAGAGACAAAAGTAAATTACAAGCTTTGAGTGGTTCTGTAAAAAGACACATACCTAAAGTTGATATGTCGGTGTTTAGAGCATCAGAGCGCAAAGAGATTGGACCAAATACCGGCTCTGCCAGTGGAGATCCAATATTTACCAAAGCCGAGTTTGATCAGATTCTCGGCCCGGTGTCACCGGGGCTTCATGTAGGAGATGAATTACGGTTTAGTGGCAGGTTACAAAATCTTCACACCGAAACAATTTATGACATTGCGATCACTCACCCATGTGAAGAGGAGGAGGTAAAGGAGTCAAAACTAGTTTCAGGACAAAAGATTCGATTCATGGATTTGCGATATATCGTTACGGAAAAAGACCTAGAAAATGGCTTTGTTTCACTTACTTTTCAATGGTCCGCCACCAATCCCGCAAATGGGCAGCTATCTGGGGCAATCGAGCACAAAATCTCCACCAAAACCGGTTTACCAGTTTCATAACTAGGATTGAGCTGTGGAGTTAATAGTTGATCTTGGTCAATCAGGTGCCCGAGTAAAGATCGGTTCAGAGATCAAGAGCCTGCCGATAGCAAAGAAAACCACAGAGTCAGTTGTTGAAACTTTAGAAAAAATATTTTCTGCCATAGCCACGGCAAAGTATGAAAAAGCTTATTTGAGTTTGACTGGGCTACTTGGCAATGTTGGAGATGTAACACCTTACGGCGAAATCTGCGCCAGGTATTTTCAATCCCAAGAGGTTTATGTAATGGATGACGGTCTAGCTGCTTATGTTGGAGCACTCGCAGACAACAACGGTGTAGCACTAACACTCGGTGGTGGAGTGGTCGCAGTCTCTGGAAATAATGGTCGCTTTGGTCATGCGGATGGCAAGGGACAAATTTTCGGAGATTTCGGCGGCGGATTCTGGGTGGGTCAATATGGATTACGCCGCGCAATCGCAACCTTAGATGGAAGAGATTCCGCACAAGATTTGGTTGATGCCCTAGCTGTGGAGTTAGAAGAACTTAGTCATCTAGAAAACAAAACTGGAACTGAAGCCGCAGCACTCTGTATTGCAACCGCCAAATCAGTTATCAAAGCCGCTGAATCTGGCGCCGTCTCAGCTCAAGAAATTTTGCAACATGGGGCTACCGAATTAAGCAAAACCGTTATTTCTGCTTGGAACAAGGTTAATGAAGATGCACAAAACACCCCCCAAATCGCTTTTCTCGGCGGATTGTCACAAAGCGCGCTTTACACGGGGCTAATTGCAAATGAAGTGCAAAAACAATTGGTTTGCAATGTAGTTAAACCAAAGGGAGATCATCTAGTCGGCGCTCCCTTGGCAGCGGCTCTTTATCCAAATGGCGCTCCGCCTTTATTTAAGAGCTGGCAGCAAAAATAAAAATCTCGATTGGCATATCCGCTTGGTTTCTCAGCACGTCACGCGGTTATCACTAAGGTGCGCAGTTCTAGAAACTGGCGGATTGTTAGTTTCAGAGAAGATCAAGTTGGAGTTTGAAATCTCCGCTATTGCACAAGCGTAATTTCCATATAATTAAAGCAAATCCCTCGCTTATTTTTTAAGCGGGGGATTTTGTTATTAGTAGGTATTATTCAACCCTTATTCCGATATAGATAAATGGGGTTTTGTGAAAAGTTACAAAGTTGCGATTGTGGGCGCAGGTCCTGCAGGCTACTTTGCTGCCCAAGCGCTGCAAAACTCTCAAAACGAAAACCTTAAATTCGCAATCGACATGATTGAAAGATTGCCAACTCCATGGGGGTTGGTGCGCAGCGGTGTCGCTCCTGATCATCCAAAAATTAAGACGGTTGCAAAAGTATTTGAAAAAATAGCAACAACTGAAGGTTTTAGATTGTTTGGCAATATTGAACTTGGAACAGATATTTCAGTTTCCGAATTAGAAGATATGTATGACGCAGTGGTTTTTGCCACCGGATCTAGCCGGGGCAGAAAGTTAGGAATTCCAGGGGAGGATTTACCTGGCTCACTCTCTGCTGCTGATTTTGTGCCTTGGTACAACGCGCATCCTGATTTCACAGGCGTTGATATTTCACTTGATTGCGATACCGCGGTAGTAATTGGCGCGGGAAATGTTGCGATGGATGTGGCTCGCATGTTGGCGCTCGAACCTTCCGAACTAGATACAACCGACACCGCGGAACATGCTTTAGAGAAATTACATAAATCCTCAATCCGAAAAGTTCATATCTGCGGCCGTCGTGGACCAGAGCACGCCGCATTTACCTCCCCAGAACTACGCGAACTGCCCAAACTTGAGCACACCGATGTTCATATCGACCAACATCAAATTGCAGAGGCGATAAAGCGTGCAGAAGCGGAAGGCGAATTGCCCAAGGATCTGAAATCAAACCTTGAAGCGATGCAGGCTATCGCCGAAGCGGAAAAGAAGGGCCATGAGCGCTCGATGTACTTCCACTTCCTTGCTACCCCGCTGGAAATCAAGGGAAATAGCCGAGTAGAAGAGGTTGTTTTCGGTATTAATGAGGTCAAAGACGGCAAGGTCAGCGCTACTGGTGAAACCTTCGCCATCAAATGTGGCTTAGTAGTAAGTGCAATTGGCTATCAAAGTGATGAAATCTCCGGCCTTCCTTATGAAGGCGGCAAAGTTAAAAACCACGATGGTCGTATTGATGGAAGAAGCTCTTATGTTGTTGGTTGGGCAAAGCGCGGACCATCAGGTGTTATCGGAACAAATAAGAGTGATTCAACCGATGTTATGAAGTTACTTGTTGAAGATCTCAAAGAACCAAAGCCCGAAACAGATTTAGAAAAACTTCTTATCGAGCGCGGCGCAACAATTGTTGCCCAAAGTGATTGGGAAAAGATTAATGCTCATGAGGTTGCAACCGGGGAGCCACTTGGAAAGCCAAGAGTAAAACTTGTTTCCCGCACAGAGATGTTAGGAATTAAGTAAAACAGTCGCATCCTTCATCATCTTGGGACATTTCCAACCTGGTGCGATATTTCCTTCAAAGTGCCACCATTCATTTTTGAAGGTGCGACATAATCCAAATTTGTAACCATTTATCTCTAACCACTTTGCAGCGGACGGACCTTTTGGATAATTAATGTCTAGCGCCAACCCCATTGGGTGATGTGAAATCTCTGGTGGCGCTACCCATTTAGCAGCCGCAATATAACTACCGTATCTTTTTACTGCCTGTGCGAATAAGAACCTCTGTCGTTCCAGAGATCTGTAGCCAGAAGTGATTTGTAGAGAGATACCTTCAGCTTTTGCTGCTGCTTGTGCCGCTTTAAATCTCCATTCCAAAGTTTTGTTTAAAACTTTTGGCGCTGTAAGTGAATAAGGAATCGGAGCTTCGCCAAGAGAGTGCTCATTTTCATTACATCCATCAATCACATTTGATGTTCTCAGAGCGAAACTTTTACTGTCAGCACAAACCAATGGAATATCAACCGCAGCCGCATTGCTTATTGGCAGCACCAGAGCCGCCAAAACCAGCGCTTTTCGCTTCATAATTCGCAGGGTAGCAGGGGAAATACCCTCCATTTTCTGGTGATAATATTCGCAGGCTGTTTGCGCCCGTAGCTCAACGGATAGAGCATCTGACTACGGATCAGAAGGTTTGGGGTTCGAATCCCTACGGGCGCGC
>VFQS010000733.1_pt1 | contig 34215 bp, 56 predicted proteins | sample 3512361 | NCBI WGS metagenome assembly VFQS01 (sample SAMN10412375, study PRJNA504923) | tailings metagenome | isolation source: Relicate 1 Philex TSF3 active mining | place: Philippines
AGCGGATGTTCCATTTGCATTTGTTGCCGTTGCTGTAAATGTATATGCAGTATCATTTGTCAAACCTGTTACAGTTATTGGTGATGATGCACCAGATGCTGTAATGTTGTCTGGTGATGAGGTAACTGTATAGGAAGTAATTGCAGAGCCACCGTTTAAAGCAGGTGCTGTGAAAGTCACAGAGGCTTGTGCATTTCCACCTGTTGCAGTTCCAATTGTTGGAGCTTGTGGCACAGTAGTTGCAGTAACTCCTGTTGATGCAGCAGACGATAATGATGTACCAAAATTATTACGTGCCTGAACCGTATATGTATATTCTTGTGATGATTGTAAACCAGTTACTGTAATTGGACTTGATGAACCAGTAAATGTAGCTGGAGATGTCGCAGGAGATGGAGTAACAATATAATCTGCTACTAATCCTCCACCTTCTCCCGCCGAAAATGCTACAGATGCTTGACCATCATTGTATGCTCGTCCTGATCCTTGGTTAGTAGCGACAATATTTACAGGAATTGCGGCAGGTGCAGATTTAGCCACCCAACCAGATGCAGTATAAATTTCCTCAACACCCAACGTACCGTTGTTATATGTTGCTCCAATTTCTGGATTTGATGGACGACTGGCGGTATTGCCTGAAGGTGTTCCTGACATAGATGATTTTCTAATTGCCATTAGTCAAACCTCCATCCTACCGTCGCCCCTGTATATACAAATACTGAGCTTGCTTGATTTACATCTATTATAGCATCATCTGCTACTCCATTAATATTAGAGCCATTTCTGGCTACTGTTATATTGTTTGTTGCCGCCGCCCCAGATGCATCGTAAATTGTAATTGTATCGCCAACAGAAGGCGAGGCGGGAAGAGTAAGAGTTCTAGCAGCAGTAGTATCTACAAAATAATTACGGCCAGCCAACATAGTTCCATTTGCTGATTGAACTACATTAAAAGCGGAAGGAAGAGCAGCAGCAACACCAACAGTTTGCCATTCTGTTCCATCCCATACTTTAATTATTTTAGCCATTATACTGGATACCTTATGATGATTATACCTGAACCACCATTACCGCCAAGTACGTAGTTAGAACCACCACCACCGCCACCGCCTGTATTTGTTAATGCATGCATATCGCTTCCGTTTCCACTATAAGTTCCTTTACCTCCACCGCCAAATCCACCAGCGGATTGCGATGTTGCATTTCGAGATGCACCACCACCTCCGCCAGCATAGTAATAAGTTCCATTTATATTTTGTCCAGTACCAGTTGCATAGCCCCAAGATGAATAAACGCTTGAACCTGTACCGCCAGCACCGCCATTGATGTCTATTGCAGAAGTGCCAGCTGAACCAGCACCACCACCGCCACCTGCTGCTGGACCTGCTTCATATCCATTTCCACCTGCGTATCCTTGACTACTTGTTGGAGAACCACCAGTACCTCCGCCGCTATAAGTTGCACCTCCTCCGCCTGAACCACCATTAGCACCATCTCTTGTGCCAACACTAAAGCTTCCACCACCACCGCCACCTTTAACAAGTGTAAGAGATCCAAATTGTGAATCCCCACCATTTGTTCCTTTATTACCATCTGATCTTGAAGTACTTCCACCTGCGCCTACAGTTATTGTGTATGATTGCGCTGTTAAGGATTCAGATACAAAACCTAATAAACCTCCTGCTCCACCTCCACCGCCAGGTCCAGCGCCACCAGCATTACTTCCGTATCCTCCTCCTCCACCACCTGCAATTACTAAACAGTCAGCCGTAATGCTTTGTGTTGGAGTAAATGTTCCTGAAGATGTAAAGGTGTGATACCAGTATGATCCATCTGTATGGATAGAGCCGCCAGTTGCCTTAGCTGCATTTGTAGCAATAGTTGGTATAAAAGTTCCAGATGAAGTAAATGTATGAATTGTATAACCACCATTAGAAGTTATAGTTCCACCAGTTGCTTTTTGAGCACCAGCATAACGAACAATAACAATTCCTGAACCTCCTTCCCCGCCACCAGTTGTCGGTGTATTTTCTTGATGCGATGCAGCACCTCCGCCGCCGCCTGTGTTAGCAGCTCCAGGATTTCCGCTTGTTGATGTGCCTGATGGAGTATTTGCGTTTCCGCCGCCTCCTAAACCACCTGCACCTGCGGTTCCTGCGCCATATCTACCACCACCTCCGCCGCCGCCGTAATAAATAGCAGTTCCAGAAACTGAATTTTGAACTCCATTGCCGCCAGCGCCACCACCTTCAGTTGTAGCATTTGCGCCAGGTGCTCCAGCGCCGCCACCGCCACCGCCCATCGGAAAAATGTATGGTTGATGCCAAAGCCGTCCATTACCATCTCCACCTTTGTAACCTTGACCAACAGTTCCAGAACCGCCAACGTAATATGTATACTTTGCGCCACCGCCGCCAGATCCACCAGATCTACCAGGCTGTTCTCCATTCGCTAAACCACCGCCAAGAGAAATAATATTTGCAATTGAAGAAGCTCCACCTTGACCACCTCCATATTGTCCTCCGTAGCCGCCTGCGCCAACTGTAACAGGATACTCTCTTGTTAAATTTAAAGATAGAGGTGGTTCAACAGAACCGCCTCCTCCCGTTGATGAAATAGAAGAGCGTACACCACCAGCACCTCCACCACCGCCTAGAAATCCTGAGCCGCCAGCTCCTCCTCCAACTACAAGAAAATCAACAATTAAAGAATTTGATGGAGTAACGCTATTACTTGCTGCTGACGCAGCAGATGTTCCGTTTGCATTTGTTGCCGTTGCTGTAAATGTATATGCAGTATCATTTGTAAGACCAGCAAATGTATATTCTGTATTTGAAGTAGTTTGAGTTGTTGTTGCAGGATTTGAAACAATTGTATATTCGGTAATTGCAGATCCACCAGTTGCACCTGGGGTAATGGTAATTGTTGCTTGGGCATCTCCAGATGTAGCAGATATGCTAGGTGCTTGTGGAATAGTTGTTGCAGTAATTGCGCTACTCGCAGATGAGGCAGCAGATGTGCCATAAACACTAGATGCAGTAGCAGTAAAAGTATATGATGTATTTGATTGTAATCCAGTTACAACAATTGGAGATGATGATCCAGTATTATAGTAAGATCCTGGAGAAGATGTAACAGTATAAGTAGATCCTGGAATTGTTCCTGCTGTAAATGCAATAGATGCTTGACCATTATTATATGCCCGCCCAGATCCTTGATCTGTTGCTACAATAGCAGATGGAGAAGTTGGTTCAGCTCCAATTGGAATCCATGCAGATCCATCATAAAACTCTGGATATCCTAATTGTGTATTCATATAAACATCACCATTTGAGGCGGGATCAGGACGAGAAGCAGTATCTCCCCTCTTTACATGTCCATTAGCAGATGTATTATGTGCAGAAATTGCGGCGGTAACTTCAGCATCAGTAGCCGCATCTGTATTTGCGCTAAATAGATTTGCTATATCTCTGATTCTAGACATTAGAAAGTAATACTTCCACTAGCATTCCATTTAAAATATTTATATCCACCAGAAGTATATTTAGTAGCATTTGGATATGATACTGGATCTGCAATAGTATCTGGATATTTAATGATTACTATACCTGAGCCACCTGTTCCGCCAAGACTGCCACTAATATTTGTACTTCCTCCGCCACCAGAACCTGTATTTGCAGTTCCGTTAGTAGCATTACCAGATGATCCTCTCCCTGCACCTGCTCCGCCGCCGCCGCCCGAACCTGCAGTTGCTACGCTTTCAATTCCTCCACCTCCGCCGCCTGCATACGAACCACTAACTCCAGATGATGTTGCTGAAGCCCAAGTTGACCAAGTATTTATTGCTGAGCCTCCGTTACCTCCATTACTTGAAGTTCCTCCAGCGCCTGCACCAGAAGCTCCTCCGCCGCCGCCCGAACCTGACGTTCCAGCACTAGTTCCAGCCCCACCATTATTTCCATAACCAGTTCCTCCATTTGTAGATCCTTGAGTTGTAGAACCCCCAGACCAATTTCCACTGCCGCTGCCGCCGCCTCCGCCAGAACCTCCAGATGCGCCAGGTCCATATGTAGGTCCACTACTTACACCAGAGCCGCCGCCTCCGCCGCCAATTGCAATTAATTCAAATCCAGCTACTCCATCACCAAATACTGAATTGCTACCACTTCCTCCTCTTTGACCATAAACAGATTGAGACCCTCCACCGCCAACTGTTACAGTATAAGATTGTCCAACATTACATGAAGATACTGATCTATATAAAACTCCTCCTGCTCCGCCGCCGCCAGCTGTTCCGCTTCCTCCAGCGCCTGCACCAGCAATTACTAATGCTTCAACTATAACTGAATTGTTTGGTGTTGCTGAAACTCCAGATGATTCAGCAGAAGTACCATTAGCATTTGTTGCTGTGACCGTAAATGTATATTGGGTTCCATTTGTTAAACCAGTTACACTTATTGGAGATGATGAACCAGAGGCTGTGAAATTACCTGGCGAAGCATTAACTGTATATGAAGTAATTGCAGAACCACCTGTTCCGTTAGTAGTAAATGTTACATTTACCTGTTCTGACACTGCAGCAGCTGATGTAATTGTTGGTGCCTGTGGCACAGTAGTTGCAGTTATTGCGCTAGACGCAGATGAAGCAGAACTTGTTCCAAAAGCATTTGTGGCTGTTGCAGTAAAAGTATAAGATGTATTTGATTGAAGTCCTGTAATTGTTAATGGTGATGATGAACCTGATGCAGTATATGATCCAGGTGAGGATGTTACTGTAAATGATGTTGGAACTCCGCCTGAGCCATTTACGTCAAATGCCACAGATGCTTGTCCGTTATTAAATGCACGACTTGAGCCTTGATTTGTTGCAACAACAGATGTAGGGGCAGCAGGTGCAATAGGATTTAATGGAAACCATCCAAATGGACTATATATTTCTTGATATCCCAATGTTCCATTATAAAACACATCACCAATTGATGGAGATGATGGCCTATCGGCTGTTTCACCTTTAGGGACTCCTCCGAGTCCTGATGCTCTTAAATCAGCCATTATGCCACCTTCCATCCATATGTATCACCTGTAAATACTAGCGTGTACCACGATCCATTTACGTCAATGATAAAATTTCCTGCATTTCCATTGATTAATTTGCCATTACGGGCTACGGTTATATTATACGTCGAAGCATTTCCAGATGCATCAAAAATGTCTATTTGGTCATTTACTGAAGGGGATGCTGGTAATGTTAATGTAAGGGCAGAAGCAGAAGTAACAAAATACCTTGTTCCCGCCGCCAAATTTGTATTAGATGAAATTGATGAGGCTGTCTCATTTTTCTTGCCCGCCAATGAATTTGTAACAGTTGTAGCAAAACTTGCATCATCGCCCAATGCCGCTGCTAGTTCATTAAGCGTATTTAGGGCGGAAGGAGCAGAATCAATTAAATTATTTATTTGTGTATCAACAATATTGTTAATCTCTGCTTGGGTATATGTATTTGTTGAATTTAGATTAGTTACTGTAACTATCTCTATAATATCGCCAGCGGCAGCGGCGGAAGTAAGAGTAACAGTATTATTCCCAGATGTTGTATAATCTGTTGTTTTTAGAAGTAACAATCCGTTAAAGTAAACCTGCTCATATCCATCTACAAAATTTACTGATGCTACAAAATCTGTTTGTCCTGATGTTGCTGTAAATGTGTGGCGGCGGATAATATTAGGATCAAATGAATCAGATGACGAATCTGAATCAATCCATACCTGTCCTACAATTGGGCTAGAAGGCTCTGTAGTAACATATGAGACTGGAAATGAGATAGAGCTTAAAGAAGTTGGGGAATAATTTGTTCCCGCCGACGAATACAGTAATTGACCCGCATTTGGCGATGTCGTTGTTCCAGTTCCGCCATATTGGGTCGGAAGATTAGAATGTGAATCTAAATTATTATTTGTAGCGAGAATGACGCCAGAATTGTGGGATAAGCCATTAACATATAGCTTATTTTTGACCTTAAAGTCTTTATCTGCCAATTCAGTTCACTCTCCCTTTATTGGATATTTAATTATAGCATTATTTAATTAAAATGTTATGCTTCCTGATGTTGTAAATTTATAAATAAAAGCTCCAGCAACACTTCCAGTTGTATCAACACTACCGCTTGTCGACACTGCTGCAGATGTTGATCTAACTATTACGACACCTGAGCCTCCATTGGTCCCCGTGCGATTTTCTCCAGCACCTCCGCCGCCATTACCAGTATTAGCTGGTCCAGCTGCTGTTGCCTCAGCCGTTTGGCTTGTGCATCCTTGTCCTCCAGTGCCATAAGTGTAGTTTACCCCATTAATTGTAATAGTTTTTCCAGCGCCTCCAGCTCCGCCTTGAAGACCGTTTGCTCCTGCTGCTGTGGCTCCGCCGCCGCCACCGCCAAATCTATTTGAACCATATCCATTTGGACCATATCCAGCACCACCATTGTTTCCTTGTCCAGGTATTCCTGTTCCACCAGGTGGCTGGGCTTCAGTTCCATAAACACCGCTTCCGCCGCCGCCAGAACCACCGTTGATGCCAGTATTGCCAACTCCTCCTCCGCCTCCGCCACCTCCAGTTACTGAATATGGACCGAATGCTGAAGGACTTCCTGAATATCCATTGCTATTGTTAGTGCCTCTACCTACTCCTCCGCCTCCGCCTCCAATAGTTACGGTATATGTATTACCTACGGCATTTATTTTTGTTCCGCCAAAATTAGATAATGTTCCACCAGCACCGCCGCCGCCAGAATAATCTGATCCGCCTCCGCCACCTCCAGCTGAAACTAAGTATTCAATTTGTCCAGGTGAAACTGTAGCAATTGTATTACTTGAAGAACTTGCGGCAGAATTTCCATTTGCATTTGTTGCAACTACTGTAAAAGTATAGTTAGTATCAGTTGTCAGACCTGTTACAGTTATTGGCGACGATGTGCCAGATGCTGTAATATTATCTGGAGATGAAGTTACTGTATAACCTGTAATTGCTGATCCACCTGTGGAATTTGCTGAAAATGTTACTGAAGCACTTGTTGAAGTTAAAGTGGTTGCAGTACCAATTGTTGGGGCCTGTGGCACGGTTGTTGCAGTAACTCCAGCAGAAGCTACTGATGCTGCAGATGTACCATAATTATTTTTTGCTTGTACTGTATAAGTATATTGTTGTGAAGTTTGAAGACCTGTTACTGTAATAGGACTTGAAGATCCTGTAAATGTAGCAGGTGAAGTAGTAGGAGATGGTGTAACAATATATTCAGAAACAACTCCTCCGCCTGATCCGTTAGTGACTGCTACAGACGCTTGCCCATTGTTGAATGCTCTTCCTGCGGGTTGATTTGTTGCAACAACTGCAGCTGGGATTGTCGGGGTGGCATTTACTACAAACCATCCAGCATCTGTGTAAATTTCTTGAACACCTAAAGTGCCATTATAATATGTTGCTCCAACTTGTGGATTTGCTGGACGGTTAGCAGTATTACCTGAAGGAGTTCCCGATATTGATGATAACCTAATGTCTGTCATTATCCTACCTTCCAACCATAGCCGCCGCCAGTATATGTCAATCCAGCAGCTCCGCCATTAACATCTATAATTAGATTTGACGCAGAGCCATTGATATAGTTTGAATTTCTATTCACGGTTATATTATACGTTCCCGCCGTTCCTGATGCATCAAATATCAATATTTGATCTCCAACAGAAGGCGAGGCGGGCAGAGTAAGAGTCCTAGCAGCTGAAGTATCTACAAAATACTTATTATTAGAAGCAAGTGTAATATTTGAGCTTATAGATGAGGAAGGAAGTCCAACAGATGGGGCTACCCATGTTGTATTTGTTCCGTCAGTTTGTAAAACTTTATTTGCATTACCAGATTGGGCGGGAAGTAAAGAATTTAAAGTATTAGTAGTAGAAGTTTGTCCTGTTCCGCCCATAGATACAGGTAGAGGAGATTGAATGTCTATGCCATTTTTAACTTTAAAGTCTTTATTAGCCATTATTTTCCTCCTATCCTATTATACCCTAACTATTCTTGATTCCGTATAGAAAAAATGTGCTTCCAGCACCCATATAATTAAGGTCGCGCACATCTAACTGCGTGATTGCTGTAGTGCTACTATAATAGTTTGCAGTTACAGACATATAAGCAGTTGTAGCATTTTGTTCTCCTACTGCAAAACCGCTGACCTGTCGTGCTTGTGAAACAGTATAACTTGGTATGTAATACTCAATATTTGAAAAAGTATTAGATGTATTACCATTAGAGTTCGCCGTGAAAGTTGAAGTGCTATCAATCAAAGCGTACCATTGTCCGACACGATAACTTGTTGCTGCTGCACCTGTTCCGCTCAAGTATGTATTATTTGTGCCGCTAGCGGCATTGGGTCTAATAGTTAGATTACCTGCCCAAGCAGATGCGTTACTACCACGATAAGACACACGCAATACTAAATCTGTATAGGTTTGTGGAATTGATGTAAAGGAAATAGTTGTTTCGCTACCAGTAGCGGTTGCAGATGCGATTAGTTGATAGGTGGTTGCCATTATGCCGCCTTTATTCCATAGAGGGTTGCAGTAAAACCAGCGGCAATAGTGCCAGATGTAATAAGCAAATCAACGCGGTTAATGGCGGCAGTATTGCGCCATAAACCTACGATACGGCTAACTTCACCGCCACCATTTTCATCCGCAGACATACCAATTAAACAGGTTTTGTATGTTGAACCAGCGTAAGAAAATAAATCTATTTCATAAAGTTGGTTGTAGGTGGTGTTCCAGCCATTAGTTCCAATGTTAGTTTGGGTTGTATCGCGGCTACTGCTAGCACTAGTACCAGTACCAGCCAAACGAGTTTTAGAATAGTTTGTACCTGTATCGCCGTTAAATTGTAATGCTAACGCACCACCACTAACGCGTACACCTACTGCAATTATTCTTAAATCTGTATAAGCACTACTAATTCCAGTAAATGAAACTGAAGCCGCAGCACTACTCAAAGTAGTCGTTGCGATTGGCTCGTATGTCGCTGCCATTATGCCCCCTTGATGCCGTATAAGGCGAAGGTTGAACCGCTAGTAAAAGCATTAAGACTGTTCAACGAAACAGAACTAATTGCGGTAGTGCTTTTATACAAACCGCTACTTAGCCAAATTTTCCCTGCTGTAGTATTCGTATCGCAACCGCTGAATGCTCTCATAGTTTTATATTTAGAAGTGGAAGCGTAATCGTGAATGTCAATTATTGAAACACCCATTAAACCGCTAGCATAGGCGTCTGTTCCAAGCGTATCTGCAAAATCCCAATAAGGTTGGTCTGCCGCACCATTTACTAAGACCGAACTACCAGTTCCCCATATTTGATGTCTTGCGTATGAAGTCCCTGTATTTACTCCATTTAGCCATAGTATTAATGGTTTTATTAAAGTGCTTGTAGAGGTAGTTCTTCCTAAAACTCTAATCTGCAAATGCTGATAGGTGCTAGGAATTGAACTAAAAGTCAGGGTAGTGGCAGACCCATCACCAGTAACAGTAGCAATAGACTCAAAGTCGCCAAATACTCCAATCAATGCGCTATTACTTGCTGCAGACGCTGCAGAATCTCCATTTTCGTTAACTGATTTTAAGTAAAACGAATATGATTGATCATTTGTTAACCCAGATATAGTTAATGGAGAAGATGTTTGTGCTGGATCAAATGCGGTATATGTAGAGTTATCTGTTGAATATTTATAGTTGGTTATTGAGGAGCCACCTGTATTTCCCGCCGTAAATGTTAATGTTGCAGATTGATCTGCACCTGTTGCCGTGCCAATTGTTGGCGCTTGCGGCACGGTTGTTGCAGTAACTCCTGCAGAAGCGGCGGAAGCAGAGGCTGTTCCATATCTATTTGATGCAACAACAGTATATGTATATTCTGTTGCTGATTGCAAACCTGTTACGGTTACTGGACTTGATGATGCTGAAAATGTAGCGGGGGAAGTAGATGGACTTGGAGTTACAGTATAAGAAGATCCTGCAACTGAGCCTGGGGTAAATGCTACTGATGATTGGCCATCATTATAATCCCGCCCTGAACCTTGATTTGTGGCGGTAACGCCAGTTACTGTTGATGCAACTGCTCCAATTGCTTCCCAAGAAGTTCCATTATAAACTTCCATAAAACCAGTTTGAGTATTTGAATAAACTTGTCCCGTTATTGGTGATGCAGGACGTCCTTCTGTATTTCCATAACTTATATGACCATTTGATGCTGTTGCATGGGAAGAGATGGCTGCCGCTGTCTCCGTATCCGTCGCCAAAGCGGTGGCGGTGGAGAGAACGTTAGCTACATCTCTTGCCCTTGTCAATTTATATTACTCCATTGATACTAGGTCCCATGAAAGGCTGTCCTCGTTCCAACGATAGAATTCTCCATCTGTTGGATATGGTGTAGGTGCATCCCATAGGCATGTATCTTCATTTAGAATCCAAGAATTAAAAGGTTTAGGTGGAATAAATGCGTCACGGGATGCATCATATGTGTATCCAATTCCAGCATAATTCTTTCTAAAGCCTGTGTCTTCTGTCATTTCATTTGTTTCTGGGTTTCTCTTTTTTCCGCCCATTGAATTATATGATGTACGCTTGCATACTTGTCCATATACTTCTGCATAATGGGCTTCCCAGTCAGAAATGCCGTCAACAACTTCATCTTCGTTGCGTCCAACGATTACTTGAGTTACTACATTATTCTCATCGAGAAATGCGTAATGTGCCATTTTTGTTTCCTCCTTTTTATTAGATTACCAAAACTTCTGCTTCTTCAGCAGAGAGTGGTTCGCCAGCAATTAATTTTGCTTTTGCTGATGCTTTAAGAGCTGCTTTTGCTTCTTCTGCCGCCACACGAGCTGCTTCGGCCTCGGCAAATGCGGCTGCATCTGCTTCACGCTGTGCGATTTCCTCGGCGGTCAAAGGAATAACAGTCTGCTCTCCAGTAGAGCAATCTACTACTACCTTAGTCAGTACTTCAGTCATTTTTGCCTCCTATTTATCTATCTATTATAGCATTTAGCTATTATTTATACCATACAGGTAAAAAGAACTATTGGCTTTAAAATTGTTGTCACTATAAAATCTTATTGAAGTAATAGCATTAGTTCCTGTCCAACGATAACCCTTAAAATCTTTGATTGGATAAGTGTTTTTGGCTTCATTTGCGCCTTCTGCATGTGCGGATTTTGTATAACTACTCCTATAATTCGGCATATAAAACCATAAATTACCAAAAATATCAGAAGCAAAAAAATCAGATGAAGCACTAGAATAAGTATAAGTTGAGTCGTACAATGTTGGAGAAATATTTTGACTATCGCTTCCTTGACCCATACCTAGATAACGATAATTATTTGTATTGGTATCGCCATTGAACTCCATACGAACATATCCTACTCCATAAGCTGAAGTTCGGTCTGTTCTTACGGACATAAACAATGCTAAATCATCATAAGTGCTAGGAATATTACTAAATGAAAACTGACTTGTAGCGATAGACAAAGTGTTTGCAGTGATTAATTCAAAAGTCGGATTTGCCGATGCTGAAGCGTATGAAGATGCGATAGTTCCTAAAATTGTCATAACATTATCTCCTATGCTTGAGCAATTCCATATATTGTGAAAGTACAACCTGCTACAAACTGCCCAGTTGAACCTGATGTAAAAGTAATTGAAGAAATTGCAGAGGTATCTCTCCATGTTCCGCCAGTAAGAGAAGATTCATTATTTACATCATCATACTTGACGATAACACTTTTGTATTTGTTTGTTTGTGCGTAATCACCTATTTGAGCAATACAAGTAGCAAAATCTACGCTTGATATCCCAGACCCATAAACTTCACCCAATCGTATGGATGCCCCTGAATTTATATCTTTTGACTGAAATGCACTTCCTGAACTTGAAAAATACAATATTTCATACAGCGACCCTGAAGGAGATGTGCCATTAAATATTAAATGACCTGTACTTCCACTAGTTAATTTCATATGTGCGACCAATACTAAATCTGTATAGGATTGCGAAATATTAGAAAAAGTTACAGCTGTGCTTGTTGAAGTTAATGTATCAGTTTGTAAGGGTATATAAGTTGCTCCTGAAGCCATTACATTCTCTCTTTCTTAAACATCGCTAACCTTTTATTCCGTACAAAGAAAATGAAGAGCCTGCTACAAAACTTGTTCCGTAATCTATGCTTCCGCTTATCTTAATTGTTGATATAGCGCTTGTATTTTGCCACATAGTAGAGCCTGTTAAAACTCTTCCGTCTGAGCTAGAATTATAAGCGCTAGAATAACGAAGAACTTTGTTTTTTGTGGTTTCTTTATAATCCAATATATCAATTATAAAGTAAGTAAATACATTACTTTCTAACCAATTGCTTGCTAGACGATGTAAGTTGCCACGTGGATAAGTTAAATCGTTGTCAGTTGTTGTTCCAGCATTTGAACCGCCCATTAAATGTTGCGAATATGCTGTTCCTGTTGAGCCATCATCAGTATTATAATAAATGTTTAGTATATCTACACCATCAGAGCGAGTACTTCTAGCAGTTATTCGTAATTGTAAATGTTTGAAAGTGTTAGGTATTGAATTGAAGGTTACGGTACTAGTTGTTGTAGATAAATTGTAACTCGCAATAGATTCGTATGCACCAGCCATTAGGAAATATCACCAACTACGTACCAAAGATCTGTATTTGCTTTGATTAGCGTAGCTGATGAATATTGGGCTCTTAATTTTGGAGCCGCCGCCGTTGCACCTGTACTAGCAACAGTTGTTGTACCAGAGGTTACGGCGTTAATAGTCACCTGGCCTGCGCCAATTTGAATAATATTAATTTGTGCTCCTACGGGAAATGCTACTGACGCATCTGTAGGAATTGAATATGTTTGAGCTGAAGCATTAGATGCTGTTACTAATTTTCCATTATCCGCCAACACAAATGTATATGTAGTTCCAGTTTGTGCATTTAATGTAAGGTTAAGAGATGCTTTTGCTGCTAATGAATTTGTTATTGTTGTAGCATAATTAGCATCGTCTCCTAATGCCGCCGCCAATTCATTTAGAGTATCTAGGGCTCCAGGAGCAGCATCAATAACGTTGCTTACTGCTGTAGTTACGAATGCTGTTGTAGCAATTTGAGTTGTATTAGTTCCAGCGTCTGCTGTCGGTGCTGTAGGGGTTCCAGTAAGAGCTGCTGATGCTAGGTCTACTGTTGCATATGAAAGAGAGGTCCATGCTGTAGACCCGTCTCCAACTTTAAATTTTCTTGTATCGGTCTCGTAGCCTATTTCTCCTGCCGCCAAAACGCTATTGGCAGCGGTCCAGGCAGATGCTGACCCTCTTTTAACTTGAATTACTGCTGCCATTATACTGATCCTCCATCAAATATTTGTGTTGCTGTAGAGTCTATTGTATTATAAACATTGCCATCTTGCAAGGAATCTACTGTTCCGCCGTCCAAATTATCTCCAGCGGCGAAGTCAGAAGAATCTGCTATTGCTCTAGCTTTGCTCATAATACCTCCTTATATTATTTTTGTGCTACCGCCCAAAATAACTGATCCTGCGAATTGGATAACTTCATTCACTGGCTTCTGCGACTACTAAAGGTGGGAAGAAATCGCCACCATCAATACCTTCAGGGTATGTCCATCCATCTGTGTATTCAATGTATTTGTTGGGATTGGCGGCAACTACTTCATCTTCTACCCCAACAATAATATTTACTACTTTGTTATTTTCTATTACTGCGAATCTTCTATCTTCTGGTTTTAACATATTTTCTCCTTAAACCCAATATTCCAAAATTATGTATCCATCCCCGCCATTAGAACCACCAGAATTAACGCCACCACCTGCGCCACCATTACCAGCATTAAGACCACTAACTGACCCACTATTGCCACCTACTGCGGTGGTTGCACCTGTAAAAGTTGTGCTACCGCCATTTGCAGCGCCAATCGCATATCCGATAGATGCGCCTGGGGTTGTTGCGACTGTTGTCATCATGACTTGTCCGCCAACACCTTTATCTCCTTTAGCATAATTGCTTCCACTTTGCCCTTGTGCACCTGCCCCAACAAGTGTGGCATTTACATAAGTAACATTTGCGGGAACTGTCCAAGAAGTTCCTGATGTTAATGTTTCTATTTTTCGTGTTTTTCCACCACCTGCGCTTGGCGCAGGAATAACTGCGATTCCCATTATGCTATTTCCACCCCGCTAATGTGGAAGTTAATGCTTGTAGCAGAAGCCCCACCCTTAATTGTTTTAGTTGTTTCTAATGCCTGCTTAAGGTCAATATAAATAGTTGTATTAGCAGCAATTGCAGTTGCAGAATTAATTTCAACATCATCTAATGACATTGTAAATGTTCCTGCTGTTCCCGCCGTATTTGTTACCGCAATATTTGTAACAATTGCTGTTGTTGAAGCTGGCACGGTATAAAGAGTCGTACTAGTTGTAGTTGTTGCTGCTCCTCTAAAAAGAGCTTTCGTTGTTGTAGCCATTAATTACTACCTCCTGTTATATTATAGCAAAGCACCCATTATAGTTTGGATTTTTACCTCTTCTAGTTCGGCATCCGTAGCCAGTGAGCTAGGAAATGTATTTGTTGCTGAACTTAAATCTTTATTTGTTATTGTTTGGCTATCAGTTAAAGTGGCAACTGTTGAATCTATTGATAATGTTACTGCTCCACTTACTCCGCCGCCCTGAAGCCCTGTGCCCGCTGAAACTGATTCAATATCTCCAGCAAGAGTAACTGATCCTCCAAGGGATACTGGTGATCCATTAATTGTAATTGCTGAATTTGCTAATTGTGCATTGCTGACTGTTCCTATCAAAGATGTTGTAGGAACTGAAGCTACGCTAAAATTATTATAGCAATTTACCTGGACAAAGTCCGAAGCGGACAATGCAGAAAGTCCTGTAATTGATGTTCCATTTGTAGCTGTATAGTCATCTCCACGAACTAGAAGAATACCATTGAGGTATACCTGTTCCTGCCCTGGAGTATATGAAAGAGCTTGTGATGCATTATCATATCCTGAAAGACTTGTTTCTCCGCCGCTCATTGTTTTCCGCCAGATAAGGCTTGTTAGCACGCCATTCTGCGATGGATATTGATCTATCACGCTGTTACCTCCACTCCACTAATATGGAAACTTACATCTACGCTTGTTGCATATCCTGCCACAATGTCTCCAGTCGGGACTACGGTCTTTGGTTGAATCGTAATGACCGTATTTGCCGAAATTGGAACAGTTGGCAGAATATTTACGCCATCTACTGTCATTGTAACATATTGCTGATTTGAAGACGTATTTGATACTACGATATCTGTTAATACCGCCGTCGTTGCGGCGGGAACAGTATAAAGAGTAGTAGAAGATGTTGCTGCCGCTCCTCTATGAAATAATGTAGGTGTAACTGCCATTTATAATACCCCCATCAAAGCATAAATATCAGCGTTGTTTGCAGTATCTGTATCTGTAAAAGTAATTGTTGTAGTGTCTGTTCCAGCATTATCTGCAAATGTGGCACCTACAAAATTTATAATTCCTCTTGGATTAACGGTTGTTCCGTTATTCTTAATTGTTTGATTATATAGTTTGCCCCAATTTACATTGCTGCCATCAGATTGAATAACGTAATTTACTGTTCCGCCATTTTGTACTGGCAAGAGAGCATTAATAGCATTTGTTGCTGATGTTTGTCCAGTTCCTCCCGCCGAAATTGGAAGCACATTAGTAGAGGAAATATTTCCGCTTGAATCAGTAGTCAGAATAGCGGCTGAAGTAATCGGGATGTTTAGTCCAGATTTTACTTTAAAGTTTTTATCTGCCACTTACTTCCTCCTATAACTTAACTTTGCTGAATTTTACATCTACGTTTGTGCTTGAAGCATCTGTTACGGTTGCTTGAAGAACTGCATCTGATCCAGATGTTGTTGCTGAAACTACGACTCCTGTCATAGCCCCACCAGTTTCTGTAATTGCAAATTCTGTCATATCTACAGAAGTTCCATCGGTCTGCATTACGACCTTAGATGTTCTGACCTTTGAGCCCTGCTTTAGCGATACCATATATTCAATTGAGGTAAACGCTGAGAGAGCGGTGGTGCTAATAGTTGTTGCAGTATTTGCAGTTAGAGTAGCAGTACCTGTCTCAATTGAAACTACTAGAGTTGCCCATGAAGCAGTTGTGCCATCTGTGGTTAAATATTTGCCTGAATTTCCAGTTTGTGATGGAAGGCTAATTGGGGCTGCTGCCCATGTTGGAACACCAGATGATAATGTTAGTAGATATCCATCTGTTCCTGCCGCTAATTTACTTAGTGTATTTGTAGCAGAAGCATAAACAATATCTCCTGTGGTGTAAGATGTTAATCCAGTTCCGCCATATACTGGGCCAATTGCTGTACCGTTCCATGTTCCTGTTGCAATTGTTCCAAGAGTTGTAATGTTTGAGCTGCCAGCCCAAGTTGATAGAGCTGTATTTTCAACATTGCCCAATCCAACTTTTGAAGCGGCTAAAGAAGTAATCCAAGCAGGGTCTGCATAAGATCCTGTAGTATAAACTCCATTTGTTACTGTTCCAGCATTTCCTGAAACATCTCCAGTTACGTTACCTGTAATATTTCCACTGAATGTTCCAGTAATTGTCTTATTGGTCAAAGTCTGTGCTGTATTTAGGTCAACAGTAACGCTAGTATCAATTGATAGTGTTCCTGGTGTAGCTTCAGTTAGACCATTTCCAGCAACTACAACCTGACCAGCGTTAAATTGTGTATATGAAATTGCGGTTGTGCCAATTGTAATTGTGCCAGTTGTATTTACGATATATCCAAAACCAGCATTTGTTGAGCCATTTTGTACAAACGTGAAATCTCCATATGCTACTTCACCTGCTGGCGAATTATCGGCATCTGTAGCACGAGTTAGAACATATGGGTTTGAAGCATCTCCTGTAGATGTTACTACGTAAATACCATTCTCTAATCCCGCCGTCTGATTCTTTACGAGTACACGCTCGGAAGCATTTAGAGTATGTCCATCTATTACAAGAGCTCCATTAGCGTTTGCAGTAAGGGTTGCACCTACTCCAGAAGTTCCATTATTATATGTTGCATCTAGATTTGCAGTTGTTGCTGCATGAACGGCAGCATGGAAATTAAGTCCAGCAGTAGTATTATCTACATAAGCCTTAGTTGCAGCATCTCCTGAAGAAGTTGGTGTAGCTAAATTTGTAATCTTATATGATGCCATACTTACATCTGCTATAGGCGCACCAACTGCGCTTAGGGCAAATTCAGATGGATCTACAGAAATTGCTCCAGTATTGTCGTCATAATCTAGACCGTTTCCAACGGCATTTCCGACAGCATCCTGAGCATTTTCATCTGTATATGTTACTGCACCTGTAAAACTTAAAGTATTAGCATTATCGTCATATGTAATTGTTACATTGGTATGAGATCCTGCTGCTATTGCTGCCGCCACGGCATCTTGTGCCCGCTCATCTGTGAAATATTTATTTGTGGTACCTTCTGATAGTCCATCTGTTGTTGATGGAATATTTGATGTAAGAGCAACAGTACCTGTTGCATCTGGAAGAGTAATTGTATTATCTGCAGTTGGTTCTCCAACCGTCAATGTGGTCTCATATGAATCTGCAACCGCACCTTCAAATACGATGCTTGCATCAGATAGACTTAGACCAGAAATGACGGGGGATGTAAGAGTCTTATTAGTTAATGTATCAGTAGTATCAGTTCCTACAAGAGTTGTAGTGGCATCTGGAATTGTAACAACATTATCTGCTGTAGGGTCTTCTACTTCAAGAGTTGTCTCGTATGCGTCATCTGTAAGTCCTTCGAATATAATCGCCATTCCAGGAATTACTGCATCTTGATCTCCATTTAGACCTACAACACCGCTTGCAGCTCCAATATCTGCTACCTGTACATATCCATTTAGAGAATTGTTAAGGTCTGATGGAACTACGTTTGCGTATGCAGTAATTGAATTCCAAGGGGAAGATCCATTACCTACTTTAAATTTAAGGGTATCTGTTTCAATACCGATTTCTCCCGCCCGCAATGTTGGATTTGTCGAACTCCAATTTGCAGCGGTATCTCTACGAAGCTGAATTCTTACTGCCATTTGCTATGCACTCCCTCCATCAATTATATCATTATCTGGTGCTGATGCATAGGATGTGCTGGCGGTTCCGCCATCCATAGAAACAATATAATTTAGCTCAGAAATATATTGTCCATAATCCACATGCCGTACTAATCCTTCTCCTGCATAGTGCTGGTGATCAAGTAATTCCTTTGGTCCAGCAACATCATACCAAATTGTTCCATTATAGGTTTTAATTGTTTGTTCTTCTGTATCAAAATAAATTGTTCCTTGCGATGGAGATCCTGGGGCAGTTGATAAAGCTTGAATTGATGTTGCTTCTCCTCCGCCGCCTCCTGTTCCAGTTCCAATTGCAGTCCAAGTCGATCCATTATAAAATTTTAAAACATTTGAAGTGGTATTGTAATAAATAGCTCCAGCTACCCCGCTTGCTGGGTCTGATGCCAGCGAAGGCGGGGTGACGGGAGTTAAAAATTTTCTAGCCACTATTAGCCAACCACTACTACCCTGTATTGGTTAGAAGTTGGAGCGGTAGCAAAGCTTACAGTCAATGTATTTGTAGTTGTATGCTTTACGTCTGCTTCAACTTGTGCATATGGAGATGCATTGTCATAAATATGAACTGATACATCTTTTGTTGATAGGTTATGAGTTACGGTAATATCTGTAGATGCTCCATCACCCAAATCCGTTGCATACTTACGAACTCCATATCCTGCAGCGAATGTCAACGCTCCAGCGCTATGAGCAAGTCCAGTACCAACATTAATGCCAAGACCGTTGGCATCAACTGAAAGGCTTCTTGAGGTGTCTGTCTTTACCTCAATTGCACCTCCAGTATTTGTAAGAGATGCATTTCCAGAAGTTGGTGTTACATCTGCACTAAATACTGTTCCAGTTAGGGTTAATCCTGCACCAGCCGTGTATGTACCAGCACCTGAAAATTGGGTAAAGCTAATTGCATCAGTACCAATTGTAGCTGGTGAAAGTGTCTGTACCCATCCTGTGTTGCCATATAATGTACCCTCAGATACGAAGATAAAGTCTCCACTAGAAATTTCTAATGCTGTATCGAAGTCTGTTGCACGAACTGCTGCTCCAGAAGCTTGTGCTACATAAATACCATTTTGAGATTGTGTTGTTTGCCCATTTACAAGTACACGATCTCCAGCGACAAGGGTTACACCGTCAATTGTATCGCCAGCCTCAAGATCTGTTGATAGATCAATATTTGAAGCTGAGTAAACTCTTGCTGCCGCATGGACATGTAAACCTTCAGAAACCGCATCAACGTATGCTTTAGTTGCAGCATCTGTTGAATTAGTCGGAGTTCCAAGTCCAGTTACTTTAAATCCTGAAGCATTTAAATCTGCGCTTAAAGCTGTTCCTGATCCTAAAGTCTTATTTGTAAGCGTCTGGGTTCCAGAATTTGTTGTTACGGTTGAATCAATATCAAGCGTATATGTTCCAGCTCCATCATCATATGTCTTATCTAAACCAGTTCCAGCAACGATTGTGTTATTAATTTCATCTTGAACACGCTCTGCTGTGTAATATAGGTTTGTGCCTTCGGCAAGATCAGTAGTGGTATGTGATGTAAATTGATCTGCTACTGCAAAATCAATTGTTCCGTCTGAATCTTCATATGTTACTGTAATACCAGTTTCGGTATTTCCAGTAAGCATTGCTCCTACTGTATCTTGAATGCTTTCCGCATTAAGTGTTACATTGCCATTTGTTACGGTAAAGTTTGTTGCATTAAAAGATGCTACACCTTTATTAGTGTCTGAGGCATCTTCAGCAGAAATAGTTACAGTATTTGCACCATCGTTGTAGACAATATCAATACCTTCGCCTTCAACAAATGCACCTGCTACGGCATCTTGTGCAGCTTCTGCAAAATCAGAAACTTGAGATGCAGTAATCGATATATTTGTATCTGATGCAGCAGTTAGTCTACCTTGTTGATCTACTGTAAATGATACTGTCTTTGCTGCAGAACCACCATATGATCCATGTGTAACTGCTGTATTGTCCAGGTCGATAGTTGTTTCGCCTGAAGTATCGTTGTATGTTGCAGTTAATGCCGTTCCGCCGATTACGGAAGAACCGATAATGTCTTGAATTACTTCTGTAGAACCAGAGGCTGGCACCCACTCGGTTGCATTATAGAAATATAAAACATTGCTTGTTGTATCGAAATAAATTTGACCTGCTACTGGGCTTGACGGCGCAGAGCTGAGGTTTTGGATTCTGGCATTCTGAAGTTCATTTTTATTCAGATTAATGCCAGTTACGAATAATCTTGCCATTTTTTCTCCTTACGACAGGTACGCTGTCCCTGCAAATGGTTGAGCCATTGTCAGTGTTATTTGATTAATACTATTATAATCTATTCCAGTTTCCAATATGTCGCCAGCGCTAGTCTTAACGGTTACATTTGGATAAAACCCTAAATCATGTGTTATTGCTAAAGAATAAATGCCTGCCACTGGTCCAGTCACCTGTCCAATTTCCCATGTATATGAGAAAGCGTAGTCAGATCCTTCTTGAATAAATTTAATTACAGCAGCGCCAGACCATGTTGTATCTGATAGTTTTGGTCCATAAAAATCAGTTGTTACAGTATTATAATAAAAGTCTCCTTCAAGACCTAAATTATTTGCTGGGGCACCTGACCCATTTAATATAGTTCTGCCCCTAGGTCCTTGTGGGCCAGGGCTTGATACAACTAGATTTTTTACTGTTTCGTTAACTACTACTTTATTCTCTGCCATTAAATAGTCACCGATCTACTAAGAGTTAGGAAACCCTCTATGAGTTTTGTCTTAACTGCATTAGAATCGGTAAGCATTAAGTCGTAAGAAGACTTTGGATAAAACAATTTATTTGTTTGAGTTGGTGTCATTCTAACGGTTAGCTTACCGTTAGGAGCATCTATTGTAATTCCGCCAGATGGCGATGTTAGAGTAAAGGCTAATTTCGATCCGCCCTTTGTATCACGAACCTGCAACTTTGCAGAGGCACCTGATAAGTCAATAGCGTTATCGTTAGCGTCTTTATACTCTACTTCGAATGTGAAAGTAGTGTTTTGATCTACTTCCCAATTTTTTTGTACTGCCATTTGCCGAAAATCTCCTAAATAGGAAAACTCCTATGCCTATTTTAGCATAGGAGTCTTCTCAGGTATGTATTAAATTATGCTTGTGTTTTTGTAAATCCGAATGAGTTTTCATTAGGATTTAGCGCCTTCAAAATGACTGGTAGGCATGCTGCGATGCCACCCTTGATTAAGTCTCCTGGGTCTGTGTTTCCAGTCATGTAAAGAGCAATGGCGGCACCAAGGAAATGGCGACCATAGCTTGCTAACGCTGCTAGAATTTTCTCCTGCATTGTTACCTTTCCATCATTATTTAGATCTTGATTCATTAAGATCCTCCTATCACTGGGCACCTTGCCCAGGAATTTTGAGGTTGCCCTCAAATCTATTATATACCTATCAAGCGGAAATGTCTACAATCTCACAATTACCGTCTGAGGTACAAGCAAGTGTTTGAGTTCCACTTGTGCCATCTTCAGTTTCGTAGAAGGATAAATCTTCCCAACGAATTGACGACGGCATTTTAGCAAGAAGTTCTAGATATTCTGTTTCTGTTACTTCTTGGTATGGAGCTTGCTTATATGAATGATCTGAATGCGGTAGGAATGAGATTCCTGACACCTCATCAAAATGCTTATATACCCAAGCACCAACTTCCATCCATTCATCTTCTTTAACTGATACTGTAATAGATGGCTTATGTTCGCACCATTCACGCTGATATACGAGCCATGTATTCAAATGATCAATGGCAGTCAAATCATCTCGTATAATAGCGCCTTCTGGTGCCTTTACTGGAAATGAGAATACGTATGTATCGTTTGGCTTCATAAAGTCATCTTCTACTGGAATACCAACTTCTTTAAGAAATGTTGATAGAGGATCTTTCTTATCTCCACGAACTGTACGGATATAGTATGGTGAATGCCATGCATGCATTCCTGAAGATACGCCAGTTAGTTGTGATACTGTTCCTGAAGGCTTGACACATGTGATAGCAGCAGATTCATTGATTCCGATTCTTCCCGCCTCTTCTTTGTTGGCCTTTCTTGCAACATCTCTAATCTTAGATAAGAAAGTTCCAAGTTCATCCAGCCCTTCTTTGCCTGACATAAAGCTATGTCCAAACTGACCAGTGATAGAAACACCAAGTAGGCGTTCTTCTTCTGTATTGTCTTTCCATATCTTACGAAGATATTTGAAATCTGTAAGGGTTGATTGCCAAGTACCAAGGATCGTTGCTAAGCGAACTTTGTTTTCGATATCTGCTAAAGTGTCCTTCTCACGAATTACAACTTCAGAGAGGTTACAAAATTGATAAGGTCTGAGGATAATCTCGGAGCATGGATTGGTTCCGTAATGTATTTCAGGGTCTCTACGTCCCCATCTTGCTGCCTGCTTTTGAGCAGCAGCCACATTGTATATGCCACGTTCTCCTGACTTGGAATCATAAAGGTTCTTCCATTCCGCAATAAACTGTTCCATTTCTGGTTTGCGAGAATATGCGACTGAATTATTAGATAGTGCACGTTGTGTATTGTTTTCCCACCAATTTCCTGATTTAGCTGCTGCCATCTCGATGTCGTTAATGTTTGATAACGAAATCATTGCTGAACGACGTACACCGCCAACAACTACAACTTCACCAATCTTACACATTATATCGTGTGCTTCAATAGGTTTCAATTGGCGACCCGCTGCTGCTTTAAACTTTGCGATTGTAAAATCAAAAAGATTTACCAATGGCTGAGGACCTGAAGAGCGACCTCCCATTGTCTTAAGACGTGCACCTGCTGGACGAAGCTTTGAAACATCAATCGCTGGAACTTGTCCTGCCCAAAGCATTGCAAGAAGTTCACGGTATGCCTTTGCCCATCCGTTCTTAGAATCTTCAACTACGATAACTGTCGTAGATTTCTCGAATGATTCTGGGACGGCAGGAAGCTTGTTGACATACTTATATTCAACTGAGAATCCTACTCCAGTTCCACACATTAGAATATACATAGTTTCATCAAATGACCTAGGTGAATCTACTGGAACGAATGAGCAGTTGTAACCTGCAACATGGTCTCTGTCAAGAGCAGCACCTGCAGTCATTACTGCTCGCATTGAAGGCATTACATTACGATCATAGACAGCTTCTTTAAGTTCTGCAACAACTTTTTTGTCTGGGAAGTAATTGAAAGTCTCCAAATGAGAAATCATGAAGTTAAAATAACGGTCTACAGTCTCTCCCCATGTTTCTCTGCGATTATCTTCTGGAATCCACCTTGCATATCTGGATAACGCAATAAAATTCTCGTATGGGTTTTCAATAACTCTTGACATATAGCACCTTTTCTCCGCCTTGCGGTTAAATTTAAAAATTAGATAGAGTCTAATTCTAGCAAACTTTATTTCTGAGGGGAAGGGGTTAAGAGAACTTTTTAAAAATATGTTCAAATGAATTATTGGTCAACTGTTTCCAGTTATATTCTTCATGTATTTTAGTTGACTGAACGTAGTAGTATCCAGAATAAGCTTTGAAGTTAATTGCAACATCTCTCATAAGTTCAAGTAGATGTTGATACTTTGGTTCATATACTTTACCTTCATGTGGAAATGGCCAAGGAGAATCTATTAATTCCGACTTTAACTTTAATGGTCCAAGATATCTATCATAATGTGCCCAACCATCTGTACAAATTGTTGGCATACCTGTAGCTAATGCTTGTAATGAAATAAATCCAAATCCTTCTCCATATGATGGATATATTAATACATCATGTTCATAATATAAATTAACTAATTCTTCTGTAGTCATATCTTTATCTATTATATATATATTATTATATAGATCATTTGGTAAACCTAATATATTCTTATCTATATAATTATTATATATTCTAGTAGTATTATGTTTAAAAGATTTTATTGTTAAAGAGTATCTCGGATCGTTACCAAAAAGTTTTACAAAAGCGTCCACCGCCATCTGCCCGCCCTTTCTTGGCGCTGGCTCGCCGATATGTAAAAACTTTATAACATCACTTTCATGGCGGCGGCGGGGCGCCCAAATAGGATCTATTCCATGCGGAAAAACATGAATATCCTTATATCCGTTATCTTCAAAAACGTTTGCACACCAATCAGAAGTTGTCCAAATTTCATCTACTAAACTTAGCGGTTTACGCCATCTTTCTGGTATTACAGTTGATTCCCAAGGGGTATAACTAATCTGATATTGTTTACGGTGCAGTTTAAAATAATCTGGCTGAGAAAAATTTAATTGTACTTTTGCTTTTGGGGTTTGAAATCCAACCGTATGCCCTAACTCTTTTAATGAATCTACTATTTTTGTGCCCGCATGACCATAACCGTTATTGGTTTTCATGTTTATTATCGGCGTTGAAAATGAAATTATCATAAAGTTTTCTGGTCAACTAGCTTGACACAAATTGTCAAACAATGTTATTATTGTAGTTCGTTATCTCTAAAGGAGGAAACCCCAATGGAGAATATCAAACAAAAGCTGAGCGAAGTTGCTCACAGTTGGACTGTAGTAGGAATGATAACATTATTCCTGTTCGGAGTCCAGCCTGAAGTAATGACGCCAGCAGAAGCTTTACCTTCAAGTATACCTGCTCAGTATTTGACAGTATCACCTAAAGAAGAAAAGCTACAAGCAAAACAACTGAAGAAAGAAACGCTGGAAAAATTCAGCAACACTGTATACAAACCTTCAGAAACGCTTTCAGACCATGAGTTGCTGCAACTTCTTAAGGCTGTAGGTTTCGAAGGAAAAGCCCTTAAACTGGCTTGGGCCGTTGCAAAATCGGAGTCCAATGGACGACCAATGGCTTACAATGGAAACAGGAAAACTGGAGACAGTTCCTACGGAATTTTTCAGATCAATATGCTAGGAAACCTTGGTGTAGATCGTAAAGAGAAATTCGACCTGAGATCAAACGTACTATTGTTTGATCCAGTAATTAACGCAGAGATAACGTATTACATGACTCAAGGCGGCAGTAACTGGAGCTCATGGACATCCATTAAAAATGGATCGGTTAGCAAATGGCTAGCCGAATTTCCTAACCAATAGGAGAAAGTCATTGAAGATACAAGTTGTATCTAAATATTTGGCTTTAGCAGAAGAAGGCCTTGTGTCAAAAGTGGATTGCCCACTAGACCAAGGCCTTTTAATGCCAAATCAAACAAATGACAATAAGATATACTTATACTGTCTTTCATGTGATTACAAAAAGGAAATAGGATTGGATCTTTATGACCGAATCGAACGATCAGTTGCAGGAAAATGAAGAAAAACAAGATCTAGCAGACAACCTAGATATGGTTAATTACATTATGTTACACCGTATTTATGATGTCATGACTATTATCGCCAGCAAATTAGTGGGGGCGGAAGAAGTAGATAAAATGATCCAATATCATAATCAAGGATATCTATTAGGTCCCGCTCCATCTTATACCCCTCAGGAAGAAAATGAATAAAATATATATAGATCAAATTACTCGTTATATGAATTCAGCCCGTCTTAAATTTCAAAATCATTATGATGACATGGCTATGGCACATGGCTCTCTTGAATGGTTTGTAGAATACCTCTCAAAACAGCTAGGAAATTGCCAGGGCGTCTATGACGGCAGATCTGAGTTCCACTCAAAACATGAGGATTGCAGCCGTCTAATGGCCATCCTATTTGATTTGACGGGAGATGAGAAATATATTAATAAAAAAAGTCCAGCCCCTAATTGGGATTAAAAAGCAGTTGACTTAAAAAATAAGATATGTGATACTTAGTTTGCATGGGTCGTAGCATCCCACCGTTTGCTCCCCATGCGTACGCTTCGGCGTAGCAAGTCCCAATTGGATCCGCCTCCGATTGGGATTTGTCCTTTATATAGTGCAATTGCGAAGCAAAACGCAAAAAGTGCAAAATGAAGTGCCTCGGCGAGATAAGAGAACAATATCCCTTTTAGCGGTATAATATCAATATGATCAGAACTCGTAATCTCACATTGTCCACAACAACGCCAACAGAGCTAACAATTGTAGATTCGGCACAATCTGCCAATACTGTAGTTGTTCAGAATACAAATGATTCTGGCTATATCTATCTTGGCACAAGTGCCGTGTCTTCTAGCAGTTATGGCTATAAATTGTTTCCAGGACAGGGATTTACAATCGAGCTGTCCGCCTATGCTCATCTATATGCAGTATCCTCTGCAGCAGATATGACGGCGGCGGTAATGGTAATAGAACGTGCTATCTAATTCAGTAGGAATAGGTATAATACCTCCTGTTCCACCGATTCGTTATTCCCCCACATTTTCTGCAACTGGAATGACTTTTACTGGAAGTGGTTCTTCTTATCCCACCGCCAATTCTTATTACGTCAAATATGGATATCTAGTATCGTTCTGGATAGATATTAATCTATCTACTGTGACTAATTTTGGAACTGGACAGATAAAGACGCAACTTCCGTTCCCGCCCCATGTTGGAACATTAAATCACTTTTCTGGTTGGGTCTGGTATGACCCTACACTACCGCCAGATCAAACAAATCATATTATTCTGAATGTGGATCATTTACCAGGATCTCAGGTGTTGGACATGCATTGGCTTGGAGCAGATACTCCAGAACCTAAACCAGTTAGAGAATATTTGTTTACTCCAACGAGTCCGTTTACTTTGACTACCGTCTCAAGAATTTATATTAACGGTACTTATTTTACAGATATATTATAGTCGACTAAGATTTAGGGTTTTTAATAAACATAAAGTATAGGACCCATAGTATAAGTCCGATGAATAATACTTTTTCCATTATCCCGCCTTTTTTGATTTTCTAAAGTGTGTACGTTCTCTATGACAATTTGAACACACTATCTCGCACTTTGCGATTTCTTCATCTATCTTTTTACGACTGAGAGTTGGAACTAATTCCATTACATTTTTATGCTTCCGCCCACGAACATGATCGAAATCCATTACGTAGTATGGATAATACGATCCACAGTCTGCACAGGGAGAAGATTCCTTAAGGTTTCGCAGATATTTATATAATTCTGCTTTCCTTTTAGCAATTGAGAGCTTCTCACTCTTCATTACTGCTATTCTATCACTTATTCTATTTTAGGCTATTTTATTTTAGTTGACTGTGTTTATATAGGTATTGACAGCAAATCGTAGGATACTGTACAATTATGTCATGAGCTCACTCTAGCTCACTCTATTTAGAGCTTACTAGAGAACTCATTTTTCTGTCCTAGAAAATTGCAACAAGAAGGTCCATTGCCTCAGAGGTGAGCGATGGACTTTTTTGTTTCTATTGACATAATGTTTTTACTTTTGATACAATTGCCATAAGTTGATTTGCAATAATCAACTGTTATTGATAGAAGTTCTATCAATGTTTAATTATAGGACAAAAATGAAAAACAAAGAATCATATCGTTACAATGATATAAAAATTAGAAAATGTTCTAATGATCTGCAAAGCAAAATGCGAGAATTAGACAAAGCTATAGATGAACTGCTTGAAATAGGCAGATCTCCTTGGGTAGAGTACAAAGATATAATGGCAACTTTTGGTTTACTAAATTGGGCTATTGGAACAATTAAAGAAAATACATCACAATTGGAATACAAAATAGAAATGAATGAATTTCGATCTACTGGAGCGCTATCATGAATCAAGATGGCTTTAATTCACCATTTGGAGATCCGTTTGAAGACGGTGTTTTTACAACAGGAGAACCTATGGTAAGGGTAGACAAAGATGGAAATGTTTTATTCCATAACCCAATTCATAATCAGACGCTACAAAAAGTTGATAACTGGATGTTCCATATGATAGATGAAATGGACAGAGAAGACATTTTGTGGTGCATAGAACAGATTGACAAATTGAACGCAAAATTTGCAGAAAGATTCTACGGAGATGGCGAATAGTTTTCCCTGGAAGGCCCTTATGGAAATGGAGACAGGAATCAAATGTCCTACGCTTACAAATAAGCTAAAGCATTGTCCAATCCCTGGAGAGGCTAAAAGAAATGGTTATTGCCATGTCCATGACCCAAAAGGCAAAGCAGTGCAAAAGTATAAAAATAAAGTCCCTAGTAAAAATCAATTTAAGGCGGTAGCAAGAGAAAAAAGACTCCGTGAAGAAATAGCTAAAGATATAGAAGCTCTATGCCCTATATCTGGAACACCTATAGATTGTTCATGTGATTTTCATCATGCCGCCGAAATTGCTAGGGGATGATTCGATGGGCCCCGAAAGGGGCCCATGTTTCACGTGAAACTATTACTTTTTTACTCCATTATATACAGGAACTGAGTCCATTAATCTTACTTTGCGGGTTGTGACATATCCGCCTTTATCATCTAATTGCATTCTGGCAGATTCTTCATTATCCGCCAAAACTTGGATGATCATTTCGACCTTATAGCTAAAACAATTTGTATCTTCAATTTTATCCATATAGTCAGTATAGCATTTATTATTCTAGTTGACTATAAATTTAGATTTATAAAAATGTTAGAAATATTTTTATTTGTATGAAGCACGATTTAGCGATGTCCGATTTGTCCTAATACTGCGCCCATATGTGATACTAATCACAAGAATGGGCTGTGATTCACATTACACATGTCCGATTTGTTGGCATTTGCCCCCTTGATAATGTCAGTGGGGGGTAGTAGCCTTATAGTATTAGAAAGAAAGGACAGAAAATGAAAGTCTGTGAAATCTGTAAGTTAGAAAGAAAATACACTCGTGAGATGTCTTTTGGGACATGTTGCTCAATGTGTTATCTAGAACACTACGCTTCGTAGTGTGACTAAGGTCACACGAAACACAGGGTCTGACCCCTTGTAATTGTCAGCAGCATGTGATAGATTTACAGTATTAGAAAGAAAGGACATAAATAAATGTCACTAAAGTATAGCCTAACAGTAAAGAATTTCACATGCGATGAGTGTGGAGAATTCTCCGATGAATTATCCAATGTCACCTCAGACATAATGGATACCACTATAACCGCCCTATGCTGTGATACAGAGTATTGGGTCTATGACCTAAACCAATTAGGGTATGAGGTAGAGGAGGTTATCTACTAATGATAGATTTTCTAACCGCCGTAGATTGTGACGAGTGTCACGGGCAGGGTCTTATCTTTTGGGGTAATGACCAGGACTACGATGTAGAGCCCTGCGAGTGTGTGGCATAAATCACATGCGACACGCAGGGGTCAGACTTGAAAATGTCGGTCAGGTCTGATAGTCTAACGACATAACAAAATAACTACTAACAGAAAGAATAGAAAATAAAATGAAAATCACTTACTCAGTATGGCAGGGTAGCCTAATCAAAGGCTCACGCTTCACCGCTTCCAGCATGAAAGAAATTGCTAAAGTTATAGACGACCTAAACTCAACAGGTATCAGGCCTAAGTTTGAGGCTTTCATCTCACAAGTAGAACAGGATAATAAGTAAATGTATGCGATGTCATGGGAAAGAGATACCACCTCTTATAAATACGAAACTATCCAGCATGGATATGAGGTAGAGTTTGACGAATACGAAACCGAGAGAGATTTATCTCTTGACGAATTACTAGAGAAAGAGTTAGAATTAGAGGAAGAATTAGAGATAGAGGAGATGCTATGATTTGGCAGTTTATCCAGACCGCCGCCCTATTGGGCATGTGTGTAGGGCTAGGCTTCTGTGTGGCGTATGTCATACTGACCTAACGGCGTGTCCCGCTTGACAAAAGAGCGGGCAGCCCGCAGATCTGTGCGGGCGTTTTGTCTGTTACGTCCGATTTAAGAAATCCCCCAAATTTTGTGAAATTTCTCACAAAAAATAGGTGCGGGCGTGTGATCTTTATCACACGACACGCCGTCTCAAATCGTGGAATTACTAGCAAGTAATTTGAAAAATGTCAGTCGGTTATGATAAACTCAAAGAGTAAAAATAAAGAAAGGAAAACTAAATGAATAAAATTTGTTGCTTCTGCGAATTAGAATTATCAGATGAAACTAAATTCTGCCCTACTTGCCTAGAATATAAAGGCATAATGACTATTGAGGATTTTGACACTATCTACGGATAATGTCAGACCCTTCCACTATAATCAGATTTCTACGAAAGGAAAACTAAATGAAAACTTATTCAATTGAGGATTTACTAATCGGGCAATTCTATCGCCCACAATCTCTAGCCCGCCGATTTCAAGGCGGAGAAATTATTGACGCAGAAAAGCGTGATGATGTTTGGGCTGGCACAGATTATCAAGCCTACGCAATTCGCTATCGTGTCGCTCAATCTATCAAAACAGATTGGGCAACAATTGCCGTAAAAGTATCAGACCTCTAAGAAAGGAAAACTAAAAATGGATTTGATCGATTTTCGCAATTATGTAAAAGCTGAGCGTGAAACAACACGCCAGCAAAATCTAGAGGCGATTTTGTCAGTAGCCTCTGCTACAATTTCAGACAACAACGAACGAAAGGAAAACTAAAATGGAAAAACTCGAATACCTAATTCGTCAGATAAAAAACTGCGATTTGTGTAATGGTAATGGTGCTCAGTATTGGGATAATGGAGATGACTACGATTTTGAGAATTGTGTCTGTAATCCGTATGAACTAATTCTTGACGGAAATGATGTCATCTGGGATAACGGGCTTCTCTCTGAGGAGCAATTATTCACCACCAGCGAGGCTCTCTGAGCCTTGTCGGTGCTATCTGATACAATTCGATTCTAACGAAAGGAAAACTATAAATGAAAAAAATTGTTCTTGTTGCTTATACTGTTGAGGCGGATACCGATGTTTCCGCTATCTTCTCTCTCCGCCGTTCTCTTGCTCATCTTCCCGAAGATGAATTAGCAAAGTTTGAGGCGTTTGATGTTGTTGATTCTGAGGGTAATAAAATTGCGGGGTTGCTCTCATGATGACAAGAAAAGACTATGTTGCTACCGCAGAAATTCTAAAGTATGCCAGCAATAAAACTCACCCTGCTGTATTTTCTAAAATGGTAAATGATTTTGCGGAGATGTTCGCAAAAGATAATCCAAGATTTGACGTTGTTCGTTTTCATGATGCGAGCGGTTATCGTGTTCCAAAATTTGCCTCGGATTAGAAAAGTATTGGACTTGCGCCGTAGTAATGCGGCGCAGCCAATCCCGTCTAAGAAAAAATACCGCAGAAAAACAAAACACAAAAAGCGTTTTGACTTGACATAATAGATCTAGGCCCGCAAAGGAGAGTGGGGCAAAACTCAGTTACGAGTCAAATTAAAAACGCCCTGGATTTTGTGAGATTTATCACAAAAATTGGCGGGGGTCTGAATGGAGAATGTCAGTAGTTTAGTTTATAATAGCGCAAGTAACCGAACGAAAGGAAAAAAAATGGCTACAAAGTTAGATACAACAAATTGGGTTTCTTACCCCTTCTCCGTAGAAGGTGTGGAATTCTTATCTCTGCTAGACCCTCAAGGCTCTTTCTATCCACAAATAGAACGCCTGCCTGCTGGAATTTTTACTGCTGAAAATGTTCGAATGGTAACTGAAGTTATCGGTAATCCTGCTCTAATGACTCGATCTGAATTACAAGATGAGTTAGATAGAGTCAATGCTGGCGCTTCGCAGGCTATTCTAGCCCTCGCCTAATAATGTCGGTGGGCTAGTGTATAATCTAGCCCATCAACAAACGAAAGGAAACAAATGTTATCAACCGCAACTGCTCTTATTGAGGCAGTAAATGAAGCAATAATGGAAGATGAGTCTATGGACTTGGCTAGAATACTTTGCCATACTCATCAAGAAATGGATAGAGATGAGTTTGCTAAGGCTATTTATTTTTATTCAGGAATAATCGCTTCTGCTACCGCCGACAAGGTGACTAAAATTTTACTAAACGAAACTCAAATGAAAGAACTCGTATCTTCTATTGACGAAATGGAACAACTTAGAAATGAGGTGCTAAGTGGGGAGTAATTTTGCTCATGATTTAGCTGACTATGATTTAGGATTAGACCTATCTACTGCTATTGAGATTCATCTAACCTCTAATCATTACCCGCCCGTGCCTAAGTCTATGGTGCTTCCATGTATTGAGGCTATTGAGGCTTACAACGAAGGCGAAACAGATAGAGAGATAGCGATGCCTGAAGGCGTATCCTATAAGGGACTAAATACCGCACCTGCTTGGGCTATCGTAGAACAACACCACTTGGAGGCATGGCTATGAAAGAAAAAGAACTATGGTCTGCTAGACTCACCTCAGACATGGTAGAAAACTTGGATCAAGAAACTATCGAGGAATTGATAGACGCCCTATCAGATGCCGTATCCCTAACTTGTGAGGATTTCGGTATCTCCGAATAAATGTCGGTGGGCTATGGTAAGATAGCCCTCCACAACGAAAGAAAGGAAAATAAATGGCAACTCTGGAAATAGGACAGACCTACACGACCACCAATAGTGGCGTGACAGGAACCATAAAGGCAGTAGATAATCACCCTTCAGGTGTAAATCGTATTCTGCTTGATGTCAATGGTAAGGAACGCTGGACAAGCGCACCTGCTAAGTAATCATAGGGGGCTACTGCTTGTCAGTAGCCTCTGCTACAATTCTCGCTAACAACTAACGAAAGGAAAACAAATGGCTAGAAATGGCAAAAGTATAAATGTCAAGATTGCTACAACTAAAGTAATCAAGGCATTAGAAAACAAACTTGTCCAACTAAAGAAGGACAAAGCAAATCAGAAAGTCAATGAGGAAAAGTTCTCAAAGGCTATGGAGAAGTATAACAAGGAGATTGCTAAGTTAGCACTTGATAAAATTGCTAAAGCAACAGACTTGTCTGCTCATACAAGATACAATGGCGACATAAATGTATCTTTCACACTTCCAAAGGGTAATGTAGAACTACCTGCTGAACCTGAGAAAGACTATGAAACTTTCCACGATTGGCAGTATAAGGAAATGGTAGAGGAAATTGAGAACGCTATCCGTATTCTCAAGATGACAGATGAGGAAGTAGTTTCCACATCTACTTACAATACTATCGCTCGCTATCTCTAACAAATTGGGGGCTAGACAAAAATCTAGCCCCCATGCTATAATTCATCTCCCTACTAACAAAGGATAAAAATGCGTAATCGTTATCGTGTAGAAATCTATGACGACAACAAGGCAAACGATTTGACTATTTTCTCAGATGAGGGAATTAGTCGTGAATACTTAGGCGAATTAGTTTTCGGAAACATCAGACAATTCGCTGGCAATATTCGTGCTTATGTTTTTGATACAAAGAAGAAAAAGAAAACTCTGGCAATTTATTTACCAATGGAAATAGTAAATAAATATAATAATAATCCCCTAACTAGAGATGAGTTAGGACTAATCTAAAATATTGGGGCGGACACCATGCCGCCCCTCAATTTTGGCCCGCAAAAGAGTGGGGGAGAATGTCAAGTTACGACACATGTGATTTTTCCCACAAAATTTAGGCAAGTTAGATTAGATCTTGTCGGACCATGCTGCTATAATTCTCTCAATAACGAAAGGAAGACATGAAAATAAAAGTATCTATAGCTAGAGAATTTGACACTGATGATGACCACGAAAGTTTATTCTATGGGCTATCTGACCCTGCTAAATTTGCGATAGATTTATTTGCGGAAGATATAGATTATCTCGTAAAGTATAACGAGGTAAGAGACGCCGTATCGGTTGAAATAGGTTAATGTCGGTGGGCCCTGATAAAATGGGCCCATAACGAAAGGGCATAAATGAAATTAAAACGTTCTAATGATAGAAAGGTCGCTAATGCGGTATCCCCAAATGGAAAAACGCCCACGATTGCGAATACTTTTGGCT
>VFQS010000734.1_pt1 | contig 34095 bp, 29 predicted proteins | sample 3512361 | NCBI WGS metagenome assembly VFQS01 (sample SAMN10412375, study PRJNA504923) | tailings metagenome | isolation source: Relicate 1 Philex TSF3 active mining | place: Philippines
CTAATTATTGATACTATCGATAGTATGGATATACTTGATAAAGTTAATACTGATGCTAAAACAAAACTAATTATTGATACTATCGATAGTATGGATATACTTGATAAAGTTAATACTGATGATAAAGTTGAAACGGATGATTTAATGTGTGATGATAGTAAAGAAGATTGTGAAGAGTGTGAAGAGTGTATTAGTTGTGAAGATGATGAATTAAATATTAATATAGAAGATAAAGAGGATGCTATGAAATTTGTTGATTTTATAAAAATGGTTGAAGAGAAGAAGAAGGAAAAAGAGAATGCGGAAGCTGGTTTTAAATCATTTATTAAAGAATTATTATTAAAAAAGTTAGAAGAAAAGATGAATTCAAAAAAAATAGGAAAAGAAGAAGATACAAACGTAGAAGAAGATACAAACGTAGGAGAAGATATAAATGAAAAAGAAGAAGATAATAGTAATAATACAATTCATACTAATAATTTAATATTTGATTTAAGTTCATTTATAACACCATTAATAGTATTAACATTTATTAATTTATTTATGTTTTTATATAATAATCATTGTGCTGAATATTATTATACACATATTGATACAAATAAAAGATTTGATATAATTTATAAACTATATGAATATTTTAGAGACAATTTTATATTAAAAATTTTTGAGAAAATATTATATGCATTTATATTTTTATATATTATAAACACTTTAATTAATATTGTTGTTTCTAAATTATTTCCAGAAGATAAATTTAAAAATAAAGATGGTTCTCCATTAGGTGGTTTAGGTGGATTAGGTGAGTTATTCAATAAAAAGTCCAAATTTATTATTGAAGAGAAAGGTAAAACAGGTGTAACATTTAATGATGTTGCGGGATGCACTATTGCTAAAAAGGAGTTATTAGAATTAATTGATTTCTTACAAAATCGTGAAAAGTATATTTCATTAGGAGCTCAACTTCCCAAAGGTGCTCTTTTATATGGCCCGAGTGGCACAGGTAAAACGATGATAGCAAAAGCGTTAGCTCACGAAGTTTCATACAATTATATATATGTCCAAGGGTCTGATTTTAAAAAACCATTAGTAGGTTTAGGTCCTCAAACAGTTAAAGATTTATTTGAAACTGCTCGTAAAAATGCTCCATGTATCATTTTTATTGATGAAATTGATAGTATTGCGCGAAAGCGTGGTGAAATAAGTAATGGTGGTTCAAGTCATAGTGAAGAAGATGCGGTATTAAATACATTTTTGTCGGAATTGGATGGATTTAAAGACCGTGGAGATGTTTTTGTAATGGGAGCAACAAATAGATTAAATGTGATAGATGAAGCATTAATGAGACCAAAACGTTTTGACAGAATTATTCATTTTAAATTACCAAATATAGATGAGCGTTATGAAATAATTACTTCATATTTTAATAAAATGAAAGTAAATGAAAGTATTAATAATGAAAGTTATAAAAGATTATTATCAAAAAAGAGTTTTGGATTTAGTGGAGCACAAATATTTAATATGTGTAATGAAGCGTGTATTATTGCTGGTAAAAAAGATGATAAAGAGATTATTGATACACATATTAATGATGCTCTTGATTATATTCATCTTGGTAAAACAGAAGAGCATATTAAAGCACATCTTTCAAATGAAGAGAAGAGAAGAACTGCTTATCATGAAACGGGTCATGCAATAGTAGCAATAATAAGAGATGAATTAGAAAATCCAACACAAATTTCAATAGTGCCACATAATAAAGGAAGTTTAGGAGTAACATTAACACCAATTAACGAACATAAATATTCTAAAACGCGTGAAGATTACATTGCTCGTTTATGTATGTTGTTAGGAGGACGAATGGCCGAAGAGTTATTTATAGGAAATGTTTCAGGAGGTGCGAAAGATGATTTAAATAAATTTAATTCATTAGTTGATGATTATTTTAATAGTGGTATTGAAACAATTTATTTAACAGATGATAATGATTATAGAAATCAAAAGGTTAAAGTTTCGGAAAATTATTTATTAAATATTGAAAATAAAAAGAAAGATTTTATTGATAATATTTATAAAATAACAAAAGAATTATTAGAAGAGCATAAAAGCACAATACATTTTATAGCAAAAGAGTTATTAGAAAAAGAAGATATGTATGAAGATGATATTTCTAAATATTTAGTAAATCGCGAAAAAAATAAATTTTAAATAAATTTTAAATAAATTTTATATAAAAAAATATATCTAATTTTATAATATAGAAATCTAAATTATAAAATGAACTTTTCACTTAAAAGTTTTAAAAAATTTTTGTGGGATTATAAATACATAATTGCTTTATTATTAGTATTACTTTTAATATATCGCCAACTTGGTTTATATATTGTTGAAAATTTAGAAAATAAATTAGTTTCTGGAAGAAGTTATCAACCAACTATTAAAAATACATCAGATTTTGATATTGATGTTGAAGTATTTGAAGTAACATATAATGCCAAAAAAAAAGTTAATGAAATGAAATCAGTTATTGCTAAAAGCACAATTAAACCATCACAAGAATTAAAAGTTTCTAAATCAATTTCAAGTGATAAAAAGACTATTGGTGTTGCTGTTAAATTCTCAACAACAGATAATAGTGAAAAGAATATTAGTGCTGAATTTAGTATTTGTAGTGATAAAAAAGCTGGTCCTAAAAAAATATGTAATATTTTTAAACCAAATATCGCTCAATTAAGTGAATTAAATCACAATTTTAAAGTTTTACATGATGCAAATGATGTTTCAATCACTTCTCCAAATACTGATGCTAAATGGCTTATTAAAGCTGTTAAACCATACTCTATGTTTAGTATTGGTTTTAAATTTTAAATTATATATTTTTAATATATTTTTATCAAATAATTATTTAATAAAAAGTTTTAAGGAAATTATTTTTTTATTTTTATAGGAAATTTTTTACAAAAAAAAATATTTACAAAAAAAAATATTTACAAAAAAAAATATTTACAAAAAAAATATTTACATTTTTTTAACAATTTATTTTTTTACAACACGTTTCTTAACAACTTTACTCTTTGTTCCAACGACTTTCTTATTTCGCTCTTCTTCATATCGCTCTTCATACATATTTATCATCTTTTCATATTCTACTTTAAATTCACTTAAATCATTTTTCCACATTTGAATTTCACTTGTTGCTTCTAACTCTTTATATAATCCTTCTTTCTCTAAATGCTCCTTTCGCAATGTATCCAATTTATTCTTTGTAAATGTTCTTATTTGCATATGTAATAAATAATCATAACTTTTATCACTATTCTCTGTTCCATACTCTAAATCTTCTTTCTCATTTCCAAATTTAATATAATTACGTTCTTCTAACATTTTTTCAACAACATCATCATCTTTATACATTATATCCAAACTTTTATTCATTATCTCTTCTATAAAACGCACCTTTGAAGCACACATATCCAATTGTCGTTTTACATACTTTAACATATAACTCTTTCTTTTACCATAATATCCCAAACGCAATAAATAAAACTCCTTTAATATATCATCTGTGCTTTCATACTTCTTTAAATGACCTTGACTATCATATAATGTCATATTACTATAATTTATTTTTCCAACTAACTTCAAATAATCATATAATTCATCATTATGCTCCTTATAATATGCTACATCTTCTTTCTTCATCTTTAATTCAAACTTTACCGTGCTATCTGTATGATACTCTTTAAAACTTTGTATTACTTGTTTATGTGTACATGTTTTCTTTGCTTTTGTTTCACCCTTTCCTGATGCTTCCGCTTTTGCTCCTTTTGGACTTGGATTTGATGTGCTTCCCACTATTAATGCTTCTAAATATATTTTATAATCACTCGTCCAACTTCCTATTGGTAATTCAGTTATTTCAATTGTATTATCATCTACAATATTTATAACACCACGATTAATATATTGCTTTTCACTCTTCTCTTCAATTAATCCTGTAAAACCTCTATACCACGGTTTAAGTTTATTAATCTCTTTACCATCCATTAATGCTTCAATATTTTCAATAATATCTAATGGATTGTGCATTGGAACATTTGTGCTATATCCCGTTCCTATACCTGTTGTTCCATTTACTAATATCATTGGTAATATTGGAATATAATATTCAGGTTCTACTAAATCACCATCATCCATAATTTGCTTTAATAATGGAATATCATTTTTATTATAAATCGTATGTGTTATATCATTTAATCTTGTAAAAATGTATCTTTCAGACGCGTGATCATCACCTCCCATTAATCTACAATTATGTGTTACAATAAAATTAGATAATAAAAATCTTTCATTACCATCTAATTGCCATCCATTATATTTACCTATACCAATCGATTCAATATTAAATTTTTTAAAATTATATATCTTTGAATTACGGGAACCATTATATATAATTTTTTTACGTTGAATTTTTACAGGAATTTCATTTAAATTATTACCAAAAATAAAAAGATCTAATCTAGTTGCTGATTCACATTTTGAAGTTTTTCTATTTTTTTCATATTTGGAAACACGTGTTCCAAATCCAAGAGATTTTGCTATAAATTCAAGTGTATATATAAGATGGCCATGTAACCTTTCTGATTGTGTAATTTCATAATACGGTGATGCTGTGTTATTTTTTTTTACACTACCATCAGTATCTATAAATCCAGCAAGTAATTCAAGACGTGTTTGTTTATCATTGTAAATGTAACAATCTAAAATCTTCTTATTACAATATAAATCGTTTTCTTTTAAAATACGTACAAATGGATTTTTATTTGTTTTAATACAATCTTGAATAAATACATTATCAGATAAATCATATATATTATCACATTTTAAATTACAAATATTCATATTTATTTTTACATTTGATGTTTTACATCCAATACAATTTTCAGAATTATGATTTTCATCTCCAATTGCTGGTAAAAAACCAGTATTTTTTCTACGTAGCGTATAATGATATCCATCATGATTATTATTTTTATGATGAATTACTTCCATATAATTTTTATTTCCCCAATTTACAAATGCTTCAACTATCTCAATATCCATTGAAGTAAATCCTTTACCATTATGGTCTCCATCTCCTAACCATACACCATAAATATATGGATCAATAGGTACATTTTGTTTTTCCCATTGAATTGTATTGATATTATAAATCTGATATATTCCTTTTTTGTTATGTTTAGATAGTTTCATATAATCTTTAATTTTAATATCAATAATTTTATTTGTATCATATATATTACTAAATTTATTATAAATTTCAACTATTTTTTTATATCCTTCTTCTCTTGTAAGTTTAGATTTATTAAAATGATCACTATTAGAAATATTCTGATTAGTGACAATAGTAACTTGTTTAATTTGACTACCATCAAAATATCTAAAATTCCAAGAACTTTCTGATTCTTTCCTAAATATTTTAAAATTATATTCACAATATAATGTTAGTATATGCTCACTATTAACAATCATTACATTATTTTTATCATCAGTAATTTTATACATTTCATCTTCACCACTAATTAATTGTAAAACATTACGAATAGTACCATCATCACCAATTAATTGGTCTCCAATATTAATTTCTTTTGCTTTTTTATTTAAACCATTCCACATTAATATTTCTGTTTCAGGATCAAGACATCCAAAATTACCATCCGGAGTTAATAAATTAATATTATTACTTCCAACAAAATCTTGTGCCATTTTTACAATCGCACCATTTAATGAAGCTTCACCGTGATGATAATTTGCTTCGGCACTTACATAACCCGAAAATTGTGCTACTTTCATTTGATTTTTTAAATTCTTCTTAAATGCCGCATATAAAATCTTTCGTTGAGATGGTTTTAATCCATCACATACACTCGGAATTGAACGGTCATTATCATAATTACTAAATTGAATTAAATCTTGATTAATAAACTCATCTATTTTAACTTTCTTCTGACTTTGTTTAAGAACATTGTTTTTATCAAATTTACCTAACCACATTTTTCTATCTTCCGCTCTCTTACTATTAAATGCCAAATCAATCGCATCTCTCGACTTTTTCATCTCTTCTTCTCCTTCCGTTCCTTCATTAATATGTGTGCTATATGTTATCTTCTTTACTTCAAAATCTTCAAAATACTCTTTCGCATCTTGTGCTGTTGATGTTCCTAAACCCTTATAATACTTTATATCAAATCCTTTACCATTATTATGTGTTTTTAACCACTCTTCATATTCTGGTAATGAATAAAAATCAATCTTTTCACTCGGTTTATTCATTGAACCTTTAAATGCTTTTACAATAGGTGTTGATAAAACAATAATAAAATCAGGTATATCCAATAATTCAGGCCAAAAGACATCAAATAAATTAATTAATAAACCTTTAATATGAAAACCATCTAAATCTTGGTCGGCAAATATCATAACACGTCCATATCTTAATTTCGCTTTTGTATCTTCTATACTTCGCTTCTTATTACTTAAATCTAATGGAAGACCCAATATTTTTGCTATATTAACTATTTCTTGATTATCACGAATTTTTTCAGGTTTAACATCTCTTACATTTAATGGTTTTCCTTTTAATGGAAAAGCACCAAAATAATCGCGTCCAACAACACTTAAACCAGCTACTGCTAAACCTTTTGCTGAATCTCCTTCTGTTAAAATTAATGTGCATTTTAATGATTCCGCTGTTCCTGCCATATTTGCTTCATCCAATTTTGGAATATTCAATTTCTTTGATTCACGTTTTGTTAAATTTGTAGCCTTTTGTAAATCCATATTTTGCTTAAATTCTGTTAATTTTTGCGCGCGTTCTACAATACTACTTTTACCTAACTTTTCTATAAATTTATCACTCACATCACATTTACTTCCAAATTTTGTAGCCGGTGTAGTTAAATACTCTTTTGTTTGACTATCAAATGCCGGATTTTCTATTACACTACGTATGAAAATAAACATATTCTCTTTCACATGTGATGGTTTAAGAACAACTTTTCCTCTTTTACTTTCTACATGTTTAATCAACTTATTTGTTATATTTGTCACCACATTATCTACATGTTTTCCTCCTTTAATTGTTGCTACACCATTTACAAATGACATTTGGTCAAATTTACCTTCCGGACTTACTGCTACAACAACTTCCCATCGCTCATTTACTTCTTCATAAAATTTCTCTACTTTATCGCCTAAATAAAACGAAACATATTTATCTAATCCTTTACAATCTATCTTCTTCTCATTTAAAAAGACTGAAACACTCTTTTTTGTGCATGCAGTAGCATCTATTACTCGCTTTTTCATATATAAAATTGTGTCATCTTCATCTAATTTTGTTAAACCAAATCGAGATAAATCAGGTGAAAATTCGATTTTTGTATATGGTTTTGCCGAACACTTTGTTATTGTTGGCGGATGTTTTACACTCATATTCTTCTCAAATACTTGAATGTATTTTAATTTATTTATTGAATCAACAGTTTCTACTACAAAACGTGTTGAATAAATATTACAAAGATTCGAACCCATACCGTTCTTTCCACCAGTTGTTTTCTTTTCATTTTTATCATAATTTGAACCTGATAAAATTGTTCCAAAAACTAATTCAGGAACATATACATTATGCTCTTTATGAATTACTACTGGAAGACCTTCACCACTATTCATTACACTAATTACATTCTTTTCTACATCTATATTTACTTTAATTTGTGTTACTTTGTGCTCAAAATTATTATCATCTTCAATACGCACATGTTGGTCTATCGCATTTACTACAATTTCATCAAAAATTTTATGCAAACCAGGCACATATTTTATATTTCTAAATTCCATCTTCTCTTCCTCTTCATTATAAATCCATGTTTCTAATTCAGTATTTTCAACCGACCCAATATAAGTATCAGGTGCGTGAAGAATATGCTCATATTGAGTCATAGACTTGTAAGTTTCTTCAATACTCTTCTTTGGTGGCATTTTATTATAAATATAAATTATATATTTATTATATTTAATAAAAGTTCTTTTATAACTAAATGAAAAATCATTTTTTTATTTTTTTTAATAAATTAATATTTTATTAACAAAAAAATATATAATTTATATTTTTATAATATTTTATTAACAAAAAAAAATATATAATTTATATTTTTATACCAATCTTTTTTAATCCACTTTTCGCTTTATCTAATGGCTTACTCATCGGTTTTATTAATTTATCTTCTACCATTTTCATAATAGCATCTGGTAATTTTCCAATACCACTACTTAATATACTTCCAACACCATCTGCTGTTTGTTTAAATGGTGATGGTGTTCGAGAAAATAATTCAACTAATGCGGCAATTGCGTTTATAGGAGTTATTAATAAATTGATTAGTGAAGAGAAGAGCCAATAAAAACCAAATAACACATTAAATGAATCGCGAAAAATTCTCATAATATTGTTTAAATGTTTAATGAAAACAAAAACAATACGTATAATACGTTTATATAAATCAAAGAATTTAGAAACAATTGCAGCAAGATCTTTTCCAATTTGTTTTTTTATAGAATTTATTACATCTTTAAATTTATATAAATCTTTTTTTATCATTCCCATTGTATCATTCATTACATTCATCATATTAAATGTTCCTCCCATATTTTTACCAAACATTGAACCAAATTGTTGTTTTTGACACTTTTCAGCTGTTTTTTTCGGGTCACCTGGTGCAATACCCATTGATTGAAGAGGACCTCCTAAATAAGAGCATTCAAGCTGATCCCAATTTTTATTTACTTTATCATTTATTCCTGTTGATACTATATTTCCCATTTTTTTTAGAAAAAATATTATATAATTAAATATATATAATCACTATTATTAAGAAATAAAATATTTTTTATTTTTAATCTTTATTCGTTTTCTTTTTATTTTTTATATTTAAGCAAATTATAGATGAAAAGAGAAAAATAAATGGATTTACAATCATTAGAAAAGAAGATTATTTATTTAAAAGGCGTCCAATCTGGTATTTTACAAGGCACTAATCCAAATGTTTCTAAATATAAACAACAAATAGATTTTGAACTAAATCTTTTAGAAAATCAATTTTCTAAATTAAATAATAATAAACAACAAACTTTAAAAGAACAAACTTTAAATAATAATAAACAATTTAATTTAAATAATAAAGAAGTTAATTTAAATAATAAAGAAGTAAATTTAAATAATAAAGAAGTAAATTTAAAAGAAGAAGAAGAAAAGAATGATGAAAATGATAATAATAAATTTAAAGAAATATCTAAACAAATAATATTTTTAAAAGAGAAAGTTTTTCAAAATAATAATATTATTAAAATGTTAAGTAGAAATAAAACTTATCAAAATTCTATGAAAATACAAAATATAATTCGTGATAATAATAAAATTCAATTTCAAATCCAACAAAATCAACAAATTTATGATATATTAAAATTAAAAATTAATAATAATCCATTATATCAAAAATTATTTAATAAAAGCAATGAAACTAATAATATTCAAGAAAATAATATTATTCAACAAAATATTATTAAAGAAAATAATATTCAACAAAATAAAATTGTAAAATCAATTTTAAAAAAATCAAATAGTAATGAATATAAAAATGAAGATAAAAAACATATTCAAATAAATGTTTCTAAAAATAGTATTAAAGAAATACCATCTAATAATGAAACTAAAAAGATTGTTTTACAAAAAAAAGTTAGTATTCCCGTTAAAAAAGTAGAAGAGTTTAAAATTGATGAAAGTGATGAAGATTTAATGAAAGAATTTCAAAATACTATCGGCTCTTTACAAAAATTATTAAGTTAAATTAAGTTAAATTAAGTTAAATTAATTTTTTATCATTATAAATAATATTTAATATAATTATATTAAATAAAAATATTATGAGCGATATTTATGATAATTGGTTAAATATATTATTACAAATAACAACTCCTATTATAAATGGTTTTGTAAATAAAAATATTAAAAATATTTTTCCAACACATTTCCCAAAAAGTAATCCAAATCCAAATAAAGAGAATGTTTTTATTGAACTATTTTGTAGAACAATTTTAGGAATATCATTTTTATTTCAAAATATTGATTTTATTAAAGAAAATAATTTAGAAACTTTTTTTTATAATACTTTAATTGCTATTGAAAACGCATTTTCAGGATATTTAGAATTTAATAAAATTGGAAACCAACTTATGGTAGAAATGGCGTTATTATTATATGCTTTTACTAAAACTCCTTTTTTATGGAACTCATTAAATGATAATGTTAAAAAAATTATTTTTAATATATCTTCTTATTCTATTTCTCAATATAAACCTCATCCTAATAATTGGCTTTTATTTGAAGCTATTATTGAAATATTTTTATATAAAAATTATAATAAAAAATTAAATAAAACACTTATCAATTTACAAAATATTGAAAGATTATATATTGGTGATAGTTGGTATAAAGATGGTTCTATTTTTCATATGGACTTTTACAACTCTTATATTATATTACCTTTTTTACTTACCATTTATAATGAATTATATTTATTGTTTAATAAATCACAAACTTATAAAGTATTATATAATAAAACATTGGAAAAAATTCAAAGACATTCCGAATTTTTAGAACGTCTTATTGGAGAAAATGGTTCTTTCCCTATTTTTGGTAGAAGTGCAATATATAGAACAGCAATTTTTCACGCATTACTTCAAACCGCTTATATTAAAGAATTACCACAAACATTATCATATGGACAAGTTCGTGAAGGAATAAATGCTGTAATAAATAATATTTTTAATAATAATAATATACAAATATTTGATGAACACGGATTTTTAACATATGGTTTTAGTGGATTTCAACCAGAAATGGCTGATGGTTATTCTAATAGTGGAAGCACATATTTTGCTTTACTTATATTTATGCCATTGGGATTAAATAAAAATCATATTTTTTGGAATGATGATTATAAAGAGTGGAGCCAAAAGAAGTTATATAATGGAAAGTCTATAAATTGTGATAAAGCAATAAATTAAAATATTTTTTATTTTTGATTTTTTATTTCATCTAATTATTATTATTTTGTATAAAAATATAATGTTTTTAATATTTCTACTTTTGCACCATCATTAAAATATTGTGAATGTTCTACATTTTCCGTTCCAGCAATATCCAAATGAACCCAATCTACTTTCTTTCCACTCTTATTTTTTGGCACAAATTGCGATAAAAATGCTCCAACACTTATTGCACTTGCTTTTCCCGATTTACTTACATTTCTTATATCCGCTATTTCCGACTTCAATTCATCTAAATATATATCCCACATTGGCAATTCCCATATATGTTCATGATACTTTTGACCGACTTCTATAATTTCACGATTTATTTTAAAATTATTTCCCATAATTACAGATGATTTACCAGCAAATATATGGGCGGTTTCACCAGAAAGTGTTCCCATATCAACTATTAATTTAGGATTATATTTTTTACAATAACTCATACAATCAGCAATAATTAAACGTCCTTCTGCATCTGTATTAATTATTTCAACACTTTTACCACTATGAGATATAACAACATCACTTGGACGTATTGCGTTTTGACTAACCATATTTTCAACTAATGGTAATAAAGCAATATAATGATTATTTGAGTTTAAAGAAGAGTGCGCTTTCATTAATCCATACATAATGGCCGAAGCAGACATATCAAATTTCATTTCTGCCATTGTTTTGGTTTTAATATTATAACCACCGGAATCAAACATAACACCTTTTCCAATAAAACATATTGGTTGTGTTTTTTTATTTTTATTATATTCTAATATTATTAAAGCACAATCTTGGTTAGCACCTTGATTAACGGCTAAAATAAGGTTCATATTTAGTGCTTTAAGTTTATTTTTTGAAATAACGGACATTGAAACATTTTTAGGTAAAAAGAGTTTCATATATTTAATATAATCTTTGATGCGAAGTAAATTTGATGGTAAATTCATATAATTACGAACTTCATTATGAATTTGTGATAATTTTATATAATTTAAAATAGATTTAAAAACTTTTCTTTTAGGATGATAAAAATAAATAAAATTTCTTTTATTTATTATCTTTTTATCACTCTTTAATAAATCAAATTTATAATTACCTAATATTATACCACTTACAATATGATGAATATATAAATCATGCTCATCTTTTAATAAATGTATTACTATATTTTCTGCTTTTTGATTACTTATACTTTTACCTATACTTAAAGATATTTCATATAATAATTCAGGATTACATTCATTCTTTTTACCATAACCTATAAAAAGTAATTTACTGTTATTTAAATAATGTGTTATAATTTCGCCTTTTTCTCCGTGAAAATCATCAAATATTTTTTGAGGAAATGATTTAATATTAAATATTTTACAAATATTTTTTAATTCATTTTTATATGATGAACATAAAAAAAATATATGAGTATCAATATTTTTAATTATATGTTTCGAAATCGGTTTATATACATAATTTTCATTATTTATTTTTAACATTTTATATATATTTATTCTATATATAAAATAGATTATTTAATACATTATCTTTTTATTAATATTTATTTTAATGCAAAAAGAGAAAAATAAAAAAGATTTAAAAGATTTATTATTAAAAATTTTTAATACATTATATTTATACCATTCTACATTAGGTAGTCGCGGTAATTTATCCACAAAATATCGTGTTTCATCTTATGCTAAAATAATTTCTATTTTAAATAAATTGGAAAAACCAGTTTATTCATCAAATGATTTAAAAGATATTCCAAATATTGGTAAAAGCACATTAGAAAAAGTAGATATTATTGAAAAAAATGGAACTTATCCATTATATGAAGAAATAATAAAAGATAAAGAGTTTAAAATATTGATAGAATTACAAAAAGTTCGCGGATTAGGTCCTGAAAAAGCTTATAAAATATATAAAGATGGATATAAAGATGTTAAAAGTTTGCGAAAAGATGTTTTAAATGGAAATTATAAAGTAGATAATAATTTAATATATTCGTTAAAATATTTTAATGATTTAAATAAAAAGATAAAACGTAATGAAATTACTGATTTTACTAATTATTTAAAAAAAGAATTTAATGTTAATTTTGTTAATACTGGAAGTTATAGAATGGGAAAATCATATAGTGGTGATATTGATTTATTATGTATTATTAAAAATAATTCTATTATTAATCTTTTAAAAAAATCAGATTTATTTAAACATATTTATAATGTAAGTAATAAGAAGATTAATGGAATTATAGAAAATCCTTTAACACACAAAATCCATCAAATTGATATATTATTTATTAAAAAAAGAGATTTACCATGGTATTTATTATATTTTGGAAGTGGAAAAGAGTTTTCAAAAAAAATACGTTTTCACGCTATTCAAAAAGGTTATAAATTAAGTGAAAAAGGATTATATGATGCCAAAAGTGGAAAAAAAATAAATTTTAGACCAAAAAATGAAAAAGATATTTTTATTTTTCTCGATTTTCCATATATTATTCCTGAAAAAAGATAAAAACAAAAAAAGAAAAAAATATAAAGATAAAAAGTGAAAAAAGTATAAAGAGAAAAAGAAAAAAATTAGTTATCTAAATAACTTTTAATATAATTTAAAAGATTTTTGCTATTTGTTTTATAAATAATTCCGTGAGAAAAGATTAAAAATAAATTATTATCAATTAATTTTAATTTTTCAATAATCTTTTTAATAAGTCTATATGATGGCAATTTTTCTACCTCTTTTTTCCCAAATAAAAGTTCTAAACCAATTATTGAAATTGAATATGATGGAATTTGTGTTATAAGAGATGTTCCTGAATAAGGCCATATAAAGTATTTTTGACTTATTAAATGGTCATAATTAAATATTGAATTTAAATCATTAATATGTTTTATTAAACCAAAATCTATAACAATTAAATCTTCATAAATAATATTTTTATTTGTTTCTGGTTTAAGAAACATAATATTATTTATTTTAAAATCTAAATTATATATTTTAAATTCATTTTCTAAATAAATTGAAGCAATACATAATCTTTTCATAATATTTAAAACAAAATTAATTCCAAATGGAATTTTACTCTTATTTTGATTTTGATTTTGATTTGTTTCAATATTATTAAATAAATTATTATGATTATATATATCAATTAATTCATTATTTTTAATTGGTATCAATTTATAAAATGGAATACATAATGGTAAAATAACAAAATATGAATTATTTTCTATTTTTTTTAGTATATTATTTTTAGAATAATAACTTACATATTCTTTTATAATACCTATGGATATTGGTTGTAATATATGATTTATTGACATCTCTTTATTATTAATATGTTTTTTTAATAATTCAAAATAAAATAATAATTCTCTATTTTCATTATTTTTAGGTAATACTTCTATTTCATTTAATGATAAATCTATATTACCTAATACACAATTTTTAAAAACCTTTATTGCATAATTATTATTTAATTTATAAACTATCCCATAACTACCTTCTCCGATTTCATTATCAAAATCCATATTTATAACTTTATTTTCCGGAAAAATATTGTTATCTTTTGATAATATTATTTGAACTTTGGATGAAAATAACATTTTTTTCACTATTTTCAATTTATATTTATATTATTTTTTCTTAAAAAATAATATATTATTCAATTTATTTAATGTAAATATTATTTAATGTAAATATTATTTAATGTAAATATTATTTAACGTAATTTTATTTAACGTAATTTTATTTAACGTAATTTTATTTAACGTAAATATTATTATAAAAATTGATTTAATTATATATAATATTATATTTAATATATTATTATAATATTAATTATTAATTATTAACGTAAATAAAAATGGACAATTCAAATATTATTGAAAATAATTCAAAAACTTTTTCATATTTAATGACTATTCCTAATTATTGTGAATTAAAAGAAAATATTACTTTTTTTACGAATATTCCAGAAATAGTTATTAAAAATATGAAACAAGATGGAGATACGTTAAAAATTATATTAAATATAAATACTTCTAAATCACAATTATTGAAAAAAAATTATCATTTTAATAGAGAAATACCAATTATTACAGAAAAAATACATAATATAAAATTTATTTGTAATGCTCCTATAAAATCTGATATATTGAAAAATAAATATGATATTGATGGCAAAAATAAACATATTTTCGCAATTTATGCAACAAATAATACTTTTCCTGAAAATAAAAATATCAATAAAAAAGAGCATAGTTTAAATAAAAAACGCAATAGGTCTCCTTCAATTGATTTACAACGTAAAAGAAGTAGAAATGATGATTATTATGAATATAATAATAGAAGACCTATTATAAATAATAATATACCTATTATGAATAATAAAAGTATAATGGATATAAATAATGATTTATTAAATCAAAATATGATGTATAAATCTTTATTATTGAATTCGTATCAAATGCCAGCTCAAAACTATAATGATTTTATATTTACTCAACGTCAAAATTATTTACACCGTTGATGAATTAAATTGGGACAACATAGATGATTTATCTAACCCTTTTAGGGTTGATAAATCATCATTAATGCCCCATAATTTAATCATCTAACGGTTACAGTAACCATAAGATTTAAAATGGGTGTCCCATTTTAAATCTTCAATGGTGTAAATAATCAATATTATGATAATAATTATCTTAATAATAATTTTAATAATAATTTTAAAAATAATTATCCTAATAATCAAAGATTTAGATAAAAATTTTATTTTAATAATTAAATAATTAAATAATTAAAATAAAAAATATTATAAAAAATAAAAATTATAAAAATATTATAAAATAAAAAAAAATAATATAAAGATTATTTCATAAAATAAAAAAAATAATATAAAGAATATTTTATAAAATAGAATAAAAAATGTTTGATTTAATTACAAATTTATTTGAAAAAGAGGAATTTAATTATGGATATAAATTTAGTTATTTTATTATAGGTATTACAAAAAATAGTAAAAGTATTGGTATTCAACTTCGCAATAATGAAAAAATATTTTTAGTTAAAAAATATATATTACATAATAATGAGTTTATATATTATTTTGAAGATACTGATTTTTTCGGTAATATTTCAACAACAATACGAATTAAGTTTTATACAAAAAATAATAATGAAAATATGGTTAAAGATTTTTATTATCATATATTTTCGGTTGAATTAGATTTGGATTTACATAATATTATTAGTGAGCATGAAGTAAATATTATAAATTGTAAAAATATAAAAATTAATAATCAATTATTAGATTTAATAGACTACTTTTCACAAGATCGCAAAATTATAAATAATAAAATACCTTTTATTCAACAAACCACGATTTAATAATATTTATTTCATTAATATGTGTTTGATTATCAATTATCGGTGTTTCCAATATATGTGGAATATTTTTACTTAATGATACTTTTAAAAAATATTTTAAATCATTTCCAATAAAACCACTTCCTATATTTGCGTGTCTATCAACACACGAATGAAATAATTTAGCACTATCATTTAAATGAATACATACTACATGCTCCCAACCTAAATGCGTTTCTATTAAATTACACGTTTTTAATGCGTGTTCTTCACCTAAAAGTTCCCAACCTGCGGCGAAAATATGTGCCGTATCTATACACAATTTTACTCTTCCATATATTGCTTTATTATCTTTATACTTTTCTCCAAGAAATCTTTTATAAAAAGCACCTAAATCTTCTATTTTATGAAGAAGTTCGCTTCCAGCACCACATGATGTTTCAATTATATAATAAACATTGTGGTCGGGATATGCTTCATACATTTTTTCTAATACTTCAACAATATACTTTTCCATATAATCTAAACCGGTTTCAACACTTAATTTGAGACGTTTTCCTACGTGAAAAACTGTTCCAATACCATTCATTTTATGTATATTTACAAGTTCGCAAAATCCATTTTCAACTTTCTCATCCCATTTATCGGGATTTGCCATATTTAATAAATATGAAGCGTGAGAAAATATTTTATAATTATTTTTTAAAATATGTGCTTTTGTAATTTCACATAAATCACTATTTAAATAATCTATTTTAAATGTGCGCGGATTTTTTGTAAATATTTGATATACTTTCATTTTACCAATATCAAAAGCATTATTAAAATTCTTCTTTATTACATCACTATGATAACCAATATTTTCAAAATTATATTCCATTTTTACTATTATTATATTATTATATTATTATATTATTATATTTTAACTTTAACTAATTATAATAAAAAATAAGAATAAAAATAATCATTTTTTATATTTTATTAAATATAAAAAATTTTATAAAAAAATATGAATATAAAAGAAAAAATTATATTATAATATAATCGTATAAAAATGAATGATGGTATAAAAATGAATGATGGTATAAAAATGAATGATGAATTAATAGTATTTAATTATATATATGATTTTATTCAAGAAAATGCTATTGAAGAAAAATTTATTTTTAATGAAAATAATTTTCAAACATCTTTTAGAAATGTAATTCATTATATTTTAAGTAATATAGATGAAAATATTAGAAATAAAATAAATAAAAATAATTTAATGGAATATAATTATGATTATAAAACTTTTATAGTATATATAATAGAAAATGCTTTATTAATTTATATATTTAAAAATAATAATTATAATTTATTTAATTTTTATTTAAAAAATAAATTTAATAAAATTATATATAATACAAAAATTTATAATGATTTCAATAATATTATTAAAATCGAACCAATGAAAATAAAAAATATTTGTAATGGAACACAATTAAATATGATAAAAGTTATATATTTATTTTGTGATAAAATTGAATTTTATAATATTTATATGAATTATTTATATGAAGAGAATAATATTGTTGAAATTATTGAAACATTAAATAATATTAAATTTTTATTACCAATTGTAATATATTTAAATGAATTTGATAGATATAAATATTTTATTAATACATATTTTAATATAATTAAAAAATATGAAAATAATAATAATGATATTTTTAAAACAAATTATAGTAAAGAGAAAGAATTAGTTTTTAATGCCATAGTCCATTTAATAAAATTTTGTAGTAATAATATTAATATATTAAATTTTTTAAAAGTTATTTTAGAAGAGTTTAATGAAAATGAATTAAATAAATTATCTTCAAATTATGAATTTTTAAATAATATTATTTTAGATATTAATCATAAAAATACTGATTTTTTATATAGTTTTATGGATTTAATAGGATATAATAAATATGATTGTAATGAAAATAATTATAATGAAAAGATTAAGATTTTAATAAAATTATCGTTATATTCTGATTATACAAAAGGTTTTGATTTATTTGATAAATTTATATATTTTAATAATTATTATTTTGGTAAATATTTTAGAAATTATACAAATTTAAATCAATTTATTGGATTAATTAAAAATCATAAAAAAATTATTTATATTGAAAAAGTTTTAGATTATTTTCTTAAATATGAGTCTGATTATATTAATTATTTTTTATTAAAAATTTATGCACCACTATTTACATTATATAGTGATTATTTTATAGGTTTTAAAAAATTTATTATTAATGAAAATATTTTTAATTTATTAAATGATGAAAGTCATAAAAAGTTATTATTAATTCTTATATCTTCTTATTATAAAGAAGACCATACTATTATTGAAACATATATTAAAAATATATTTAAATATGAATATATTTTTAGTAATATTTTTGATAATATTGATGAAACAAATAAATTTATAGATATTATATATAATATAAGTAATAATAATAATAATAATAATAATTTATTAAAAGATTTTTATGATTATATAATAAAAAATATTCAAAATATTAATAATGAAAAAATATTATATTTAGTTAATCTTTTTATAAAAAATAAGGATATGACTAATTTTAATAATTTATTTTTACATTATGAAAAGGATATGAATATATTATTATATGATATTATAGTTGAAAATATACATAATAAAGAATTTATAGAAAATTGTAAAAATAATAAAGTTATTAGAGAAATATTATTAAATTATGTAAATTATAAAAAAGAGTTTTTATTAAATATTGATAAAAAAGAAGAAAAATTAAAAAACTTTAAATGTTGTTGTAATATATGTAATCTTTTTAATATTAAAGATAACACAAAAAATAATTATAAAATTAATTACAAAAATAATCCAATATTTTATTATTGTGATGAATGTTTAATGAATATTCACGATTTATGTTTATATAAAATAATTACAAATAACCGTAGTAAAATTAAATGTTGCTACTTTTGTAAATCAAATAAAATAGAATGTTTAAAATTGAATACTCCTGAATATCAATATATTTTATTTAATAAAATTTTATCTAATTTCGATTTTTCAATAAATTCATTAGAATAATCTTTTTCTTTTAATTTTTACTTTTTAATTTCTTTTATCTTTTACTTCTTTTTAGTATTAAATTTAATATTTAATACTTTTGCTATTTTTTGCAACATTCCATTATCAGGAATGGCTTTTCCATTTTCATAATTAGCAATTATTGATTGTTGAACGTTTAATTTTTGAGCTAACTCTTTTTGAGATAATTTCATTGCATTTCGTCCTTTAATCATCTCTTGACAAATTGATAAAGGTATTGTTTCAATTTTAAAATTTTCAGTTTCATTTTCTATTGAAAATAATTTAGCATTTTTACTTTTATCTTCATCACTTACTTTATTTTCTATATTATATTTATTTGGATTATTTTGATTTGAAATCGGATTTTTACCACTTAATTTAATAATATTGAAATCTTGATGACCGTTCATATTGATATATATTCTAATTATATTTACTATTTTTTTATTTATTTTCTCTTTTTTATATTTTATTAACTATATTTTTTTTACTATTTTTATTAACAATTTTTGTTAAATATATATATAAAAATTATTACTTTATTATAGAATATAAAATATATATTAAAATAATGAAATCTTTAATATTAGTATTATTAATAATTGGTTTAATAATGATTGGTGTTGGATATGTTAAAAGTAATATGCAATGTCCTCCACCACGTATTGAATATAGATATGTTCCAAAATCATTTAATGAAGAACAACAAGTTCATACACCAATTATGGCAATATCTGGAATGAGTGCGATGTTTAATAATGAAGATGTTTGGTTAGGCTCACGTAGTGCATAATTATATAGAAAATTGATTTACTTAAATTAAAATAAATATATTTATTTTAATTCAAAATAATAAATAATAAATAAAAAAATGAACGTAAATAAAGAGAAAGAGAAAGAAAGAATATTATTTGAAAATAAATTAGTTATTGATTTATTAGAAGACGAAAATAAACCTAAAATTTATATAGAAAAAGATTATCGTAATTACACATTAGAAGAAGATGGTTTAATATTTGTTAAAGTTCAAAATTATTGCACTGGATGTTATCCAATATTTATGAATAATCAATTAGCACATATGGATTTTGGAGGATGTTTGTATAGAGAAGATTACACCCTTGAAGATTTAAAATGGGACAAATCCCATTTTAAATCTTAGGGTTACTGTAACCGTTAGATGATTAGAATTGGGGGCATAAATGATAATTTATGTCCCAATTTTAATTCATCAACGGTGTAAAATTAACATTTAGGAATAACACTATATTGATTACTTTTAATCCAAAATTTATTTACGTATGGATTATTTTCGGAGTAAAGATTTAAAATCTCTTTATTAAAATTTTTATAAATTAATATTTCATTTACAACTTTAAATGATTTTATACTTCCATTAACATTCTTTTCAATATTTACAAAATTATCATAAAAATATAATATATCATTTGCTTCTTTTACCCATACTGACCCCAAATATTTTTTAACATAATTTTGAAATGTTTCATATTTTATCTCTTTTAACATATTTTTATTCAAAAATGATGATAACATATTAAACTTTTTTAATAATAAAGCATTTCTATTTAATTTCATCATTAAACTTAACATATATGACATTTTATTTATATGTGGTATTTGAATTGGTATTTCATTTGCTCCATTTATATTATAATATATTATATTTTTATTAAATATTTTATTCCATTTTCCACAATAATTCTTTTCATATAATTTTATAACAACATTTTCATATATATCAAACGCATTTAATGATAATGTGCTTATCTTTATTCCTAACATTTTATTTAATAAATTTACATAATTACGTGATAATTGCGCTTTATAACCATTTTTCATTATTTCATGCATAGCTCCTATCCAATATTTATTTTTATAAACATATTTACTACATTTTGTTATATGAGAATTTTCAGCAACTATTCCTAATAATTCTACCAATGAATCTATATATAATGTGTCTTGAAAATGATCGAAAATACGAAATTCTATTCCATTCGGTTTCGTCATACCTACTCCCGATTCTCTATGTTCAGGACGTAATGGGTCAGTACTTCCAAATGTTCTAAAATTTGATGATAATGTTGTTGTAGCACCTTCCGCTATTGCTGATGGTGATGGCGGGATACACGGATTTATCTTTTCATATTCATATAATTTTAAACCTTTTCTCCAATATATTGGACTTTTAGAATATCTTCCAATACCTTCATCAAAAAGTCGCACATCACTTCCCGCAAAATTACCCCAACCAATTATCATTACACGAAAACTTCCACGAACACGCTCTTCTTTTGACCCACATGCAAATTGGTCTTGTGAAAAATATGATGTTAGCATAAGTGGTTCGAGCCATTGAAGTTGATTTGCATAATTTTGATGAATTGAAATAAACTCTTTTTGTGAAATATCTTCTTTATGTGGTAATGTTATAGTAACATGATATGAACCAACATATTCAGGACGAACTAAATCATCCCTTTCACTACCTTTGTGTGAAACCCCTTTCTTCTTTAAAAAAGTATAATTAGAAATACTTCCATTTTTAGGACACTTTAAATAACGTGTCATACCAGTTGGATATTGTATTAATTCACCATTCTTTTCAACTATTTCTTTGGTTATTGGTTCTCTCATTATTATTTCCAAAAACTTTTTACGACTTATAATTACTTTATCAATATACTCTTTTAAACTATTTTCATGACGAACATTACAAAATGGCTCCCATGTTATGAATTCAGGCATATTAAATGGAACTTTCTTTATAACCCATTGACCGTTACATAATCGCCCAGTTGATTCAAATGGAATTGATTTCATTAATTTATATTCATCATCATCCATTTTAAGAATACCTTCTTTATATGCTTTCATTACACGTTTCATAGCACTTTCACCATCAAATAAAACTACATCTTTTATATTATTAATATTTTGTGATTTGGGATGATGAAATAAATGCATTTCGTGCTCTATACCCATACCCCATGTATAATCAGATAATTGTGAAATCTCTTTTTCATATAAATCTTCTACTTTTGATTTGGATTTCACTTTTTTTATTATCTTTTTTTTTATTACTTTACTCTTTTTTAATAATTTCATTTTTACTACTTTTCATTTAGATAAAAAAGATTATATTTTTATTTTTACTTTTTATTATTTTTACTTTTTATTATTTTTACTTTTTTATATAATGTAAAAAACGAGAAATATAATGATGGTCTCCAAAATATTCAGTTATTCCTATTGGAAATGGTAAAAAATTATATTTATTAAATAATGATTTCAATGGAAAAGATATATAATTTTTAATTTTAAAATAGTTTTGGAAAAATAAATTATAATAATATAATATTGAACCAACACACATTACATTATGTATTTTTATATATGAAGATAAATAATTATAAAAATCTTTATTTCCACCCCACCACGACTCTATTATATATAAATCTATATTTAAATTATATTTTTGAATATAATTATTTGTTAGCAATATATATATAAATACTTGACTTAATACACCACCCATACTATATCCTTCTATTTCTATATTTTTTATATCATATAATTGATTATTTAAATGAGAAAAGGCATAAAATATTGAATGTTTATAATCTTTTATTTTTATAACATTATTTGAAGTTATTTGAAATAAATAACCATTTTCTGATAAATTTTCTCTTATTGATTTTAATGTATATTCATTAAACCATTTATTTGGAAATGATAAATATTTTAAATCACTCATTTCATCCACTCCTTCAAAATATACTTTATGATTATCTTCTAAATGCTTTTTGAAAAAATAAACTAATAAATTTTTACTTTTAAAAAAATATACATATTCATACTTTTCAAAGATTTTTATTGCTTTATCTTTACACTTTTCCCTTTTTATTATACTTTTCACAAAATTACTTATTTCATAATGATTATACATCGTTATATATATTTTATCATACTTTTTCACAAAATTCATCTTTAAACTCTTCTTTCTTATTATTGAACCACATATCAAAAATATTATCAATATATATTGACATATATTTAAATTATATAATAACATATTTCTCTACTTATTTTTTATATAATTATTATTATATAAAAAAATTTAAATATCTTTTATTTATTCCAAAAATTAATTTGTTTGAATAAAAGATAAAAACAAATGCGAAATATTTTTATAATCTTTTATTTTATTACTACTCTTTTCAAAAAATATATTATCTCCACACCACAAACCTATATAATCTTCATCTATATTTTCAAATTTTTCATTATAACCGCGTCCAAATCCACTATGTGAATATAATAAATATAATACTATTTTTATTACTAATTCATTATATTTAATTAAACTCATTTTGAATTTTTTACGCAAAAAATTATGTTTCATTAATTTTTTATCAAATAATACATACATACTTTTCGTTTCATTTACTAATACATATTCACTATCTTCTACATATAACTCCTCATATTTTATCATTACATTTTCATCTTTTACATAATAATCTTCATTATAATTATTTTTAATAATTTTATCTTCTAATTCCAAATCAAATTGACATATTGTATCTACATATTCTATATTTATATTTATATTTGATACTTCTTCTGGTAATAAATTATTTATATATAAATTATATAAATTCATATTAAATAATATATTCTTCTCATTTTTTATTATTTTTTCAAAATTAGTCTTATAATTAAACAAAAATATATCTATATATTCTTTCATTATTTCCGATGAATAATATGTATCATCATAATTTCCTGTTATTACTATTTTATCACTCTTCCATTTATTTCCTAATAAATATAATAATATATTGATAGAAGATGATTTATCTAATACTAACCCTTTTGAAAGATTAAATATTTTCCAATTTTGCTTACCTAACATTTACTAAAAATAATTATAATATTAATTATAATATTATTTCACTAATAATATTATATAAAATCATTTTTTTTATTTTTTTTTATAAAAAAAGATTTTTAAAGATTTTTTAAATCTTCTTCCGGATTTAATGTATATATAACTTTATCTAACTCTTGATCGTATAATTCACTCTTATTTGTGAAAATATTTGTTATATTTGTATAATCCTTTATTTTATCACATATATTATTATACTTCTCAAATGATAAAATATCTCCCACATATCTTCCGTGCCATTCACATTTATATTCACTATTGTTTGTTATTAAACCTCTAATAATATTCTTAACAACCGGATTATATTCAATTACTGTCATTGTTAATTCCTTCTTTGTTATTGTATCATAAAAACCCTTGAAAAAAGAGTTCTCAAACTTAACATACTCCTTTTTACTATGGTCTATAAATACATATGTATCATCACTTTTAACACATTTCCATAAAATTAAATTATTATCACTTATATTCTCATATACATTTGGTATAAAATATATATTCTTAAACATATCCACATTTATTCCTTTTGTTGTTAAATAAAAATCAATCTTTGCCATCAACTCTATATTTAAATATGTTGAAGCAAATGATGATATATATGCCCTTTTTGGTAATATAAATTCAGATTCTAATTCATATAAATTATTTCTTATATCAAATTTACTACGAACATTATTATATTCTAATCCATATATTGCCAAAAAATCATTGCTAAATTGCTCCGATTTATCACTATTATCCGCATCACTTATCATAGCAATACGTGAATTTTTCCACTCGTTTTGAAGTAAATGTAATAATACATCAATTGAAATATCTTTTTCTACATATTTATTCCCATCATGAATTGGAATTATCTTTCCATATGAAAGATTGAATATTTGCCAATTTTGTTTATTTTCCGACATTTTATATTTATTTATTTTATTTCTTATTATATTAATTCCTTTATATTCAAAAAAATAATTAATATTTTTTTAAAAAAATCTTATTTTTATTTTATAATTTTTTTTTTATTTATTTTTATGAGGTGGTTATTACATATTTTAGTATATAATAACCATTTTTTTATTTTATTTACACATTATTATCACATATATTGATTTTAGAATTAAAAGTATCTTTTAATTGAACTAACACATTTTTTTTAATTCGTGCTACTCTCAACATTGTCAATCTTTTCATTTCTTTAATCTCTTCTTCCCGAATTTTTCTAATAACTTCCTGAGCGTGAGCTCTTCTTTTAGCTATATTTTCAGGTTTATTACGTTCATATTCGCGCATTTGTTCTAAAACTTCCATTTCTCTACGTTCTGAACGTGTCATATATTCTTCTTCGTCTCTATATGGCATTTTTATTTTAATTTCGTTTTTAAATAAAATAATTACTTCTCTTTTATTATCTTAAATATATATATTTTTATTTTGGTAAATTTTTTTTTACAATTTATATTTTATAACGTAAATATTATATAACGTAAATATTATATAACGTAAATATTATTTTAATATAATTTCTTTACAGTCATTTTTGGTTTATTCTTTTTATTATACATCATCTCATATCCTTCATCATCATCACTATTCTCTTCTACATAATTTAAATCACTAAATTTCCACGCTTCCGGACAACAAATCTTAAAATCCGGATGGGCGTCAGCTTTATACCAAAATACTTGCTCTTCTAATTTATTTGATTTAGAACAATTTTCTATTACTAAACATCCATAACTATCCGTACATTGATCCATTGTTTGACAAAACATATCAAAAGTTGGGAAAATAGAAGCATAACATTCATATAACTTCTTTCTATTTTGATATGAAGCATCTCTTAATATAAATACCCAATCTATATTTGTTCTTAAATTTGGTGGAATACCAATCGCATATTGCATTAATAATACAAACATTATACCCCAATGACGACCATTCATAAAAATTTCGCGAATGCGTTTATCTTTCTTCCAATCATTATCATATAAACAATCGTCCATAATTAAGAAAGCACGACGGTCAATATTCTTTTCACCACCTTGTATTCTAAATGTTAATTGTTGTTGGCGTTTTACAAAATCGTTTGTTATCTTTGGTGTATATTCTTTATGAATAAATATTGGTGGTACCATATATGTATAAAATTTATTAGCACCTTCGGTAGGACAAATTACTACACCACTCGGGATATCTTGATGATAATATAATAAATCACGCGTCATAAATGATTTACCTGTATTACGTTTTCCTATTAAAACAACTACTTGGTCGTCTTTAATACGTTTCATATCAAACTTTTTGAGTTGCAAACTCATTTTTTATTTTTTTCTTTTTTTGTTTTCTACTATATTATAATATTTTTTTCCTAAGATTTTTTAAACGAATTTTTAATTTTTATTACATAATATCGTAATAAAAATAATTTATTTTATAAAAATACTTTTTACGTTATCATTTTTTGAAAAAAATAAATATACGTAAATAAATTATATTCACTTTTTTAGAATATTTAATCCATAAATCCAATATCAACATCTTCACCACTTATTTTAACATTTGATACTAATTCGGCTTTTTGATTACCTCCACCAACCATTGATATTGTTCCACTTTTAACATATTTTATATAAATAAGATAAAGAGCATAAATTCCTAATAATCCCAATATTAAATAAAATGTATATGTTATCATTTTATCTTTTTGCGTTTTTAATTGGTCTTCTTCTTTTGTTTCACTTTTAGTGTGTTTTTTATATAAAAAAGCATACATTAATAATAAAATTACAAAAATTATTGCTGAAAATAATAAATAATTCTCCTTAATTGATTTTAATAAATCCATTTTTCGTTTTTTCTTTTTTCTAAAATATTTTTAGAAACTTTCTTTATAATCTAAACTCACTTTCCTATTTTTTTTCTTAAAAACTAAAATCATCTGAATTTACTGATTTTACTGATTTTACAGATTTTACAGATTTTACTGAACTATTATCACTTTCAATTAAAGGTGATGATGTTGCCGATGTTCCATATTTCATTTCTCTTAAAGAAAGAGGGTTTTTAGGACGTATTATCGTTTTTATTATTTTACCTTGACTATTTCCACTCTTTATTGATGAACTTCCTGAAATACTCTTTTTTGGATATATCGAATTTCTCATATCAAATGCCGGTTGTTGTTGTTGATTTTGTATTGTTTGTGTTGTTGATATTTGTTGTTGTTGTTGATTTTGTATTGTTGATATTTGTTGTGTTTCCGGTAATTTATAACCTTTTGGAACAGCATTTCCTGAATAAACAATTTGTTTTACTTCTTCTTCTTTTGTTTCCATTATTGGTATTATTGGTTTTTCAACTTTTATTGGAGCAGGTATATCAACGGCATTTGGATTTAAATTTTTACTATTAGCAAATGTATTATATAAAGCACTAAAAATAGTCCCATTATTTTGCACAACAGGTGCTTCTGACACTGACACAGGTGATGCTACAACATTTTCTAAAACAGGTGATTCAAATTTAGCTTCATGATTTTCACTTCTTTCGGCAACTGCTCCTTCCAACATTTTTTGTGTTTCCATATCACCTCCTATTCTTATATCTATCTCTTCTATCGTCTTATCACCTAACATCGAATTTACTTTCGATGCTAATGATGGAGAACGCGATTCTGATGAACTACTTTGTTGAGAAGAAACAGAACTTTGTTGAGAAGAAACAGTACTTTGATGGGATGATATACTACTTTGATGAGCTGATACATTATCATTATCATTTATAATATTATCATCTTCTTCTTCACTATCTTCTTCTTCTTCGGAAGATGTTGAATTAGAACTTAATGAACTAACATTTGATTGAGATGATTTTGTTGAACCTCCGCTTAGTACACTACTTTCATCATCTTCACTTTCATCTTCTTCATCACTATTAAAATTTTGTTCTAATAAATCTCCAATAGGAAGGAGCTGACGAATGGCAGAATTAATACCATTATCTATTAAAACTAAACTATCACGAAGATTTTGATGCTTCTCTTTTGAAGTTAATGATGTTGATGACATATCAAAAATATATGGATTTTTATATATCTCTTTTGCACATTCTATATAACATTTATGAATAAAATGTGTTGATGTTGGAATATGAACCTGAATTTTCGATTTAGATTTTCCACCATATTGAATTGTGCTTAATATTTTCATATTTGCTATAATTACTGCTTTAATCAATTTATCTAAATAATTACATTTTGAACGACCTTTAATACGTTCATACTCCTCAATTATACTACTTTCATTCCAATCTTTTACTGAAACTAATTGTTTTTGAAATATTTTTACAACACTTTCGTTTTGAATATGGTTCATTGATAACTCTTTTTTTATTATATCAATAGTTCCATCAAATATGAATTTAAAACGTTCATAAATACGGGGACTTAATATTTGTTGTAATTGAGATGTATATTCTTTTTTTGCTTCTATCATAGAAGATGTATCAACCATTTTTTTTCTTTAAAATCTATTTTTTTTAAATATTTTTATGTTTTAATTATTACGCGATTTTTTTATTTTTATCTCTTAATAATTTAGTAAATTATTATAAAAATATATTATTTTTAAAAATGGATTTAAATAAAAATACTAATAAAAATATTAAAAATACTAATAGTAAAAATAATACTAAAAATAGTAAAAGTATAAATGAAAATAATAGTAATTTAAATAATGTTTCTTTTTTATTAGATTTTAATAATAATGAAAATAAAAATATTTCTACTAATAAAAATAAAAACAAAAATAAAAAAGGATTATTATATTTTAATAACTCTAATTTTAAAAATAGTTCTAATTTTCTTACTTATGCTATGAATTATAAAAGTATTGATTTATTAAATAGTCAAAAAAATAATAATTCTTTCATCCCGTGGATTATTTTAATTATTTTAGCACTTTTTGTTTTAATTTCTTAATTATATTTAGTATTATAAATAATTAAATATTTAATATTAAATATGAATAAAATTGCTTCCGTTGAATATATTTATAAAAAAGAAGATAATTATGATTTTTATCTTTACATTTTATATGCTTTACTCTTTTTACTTTTAATCTTCTCTTATAAATATTCTTTATAAAATATCTTTTTTTTTATAAAATTATAAAAAATGATTTTTTTATAATTTATTTTTTATAATTAAGTATTAAAAATAACAGATTAAAATGAATAATAATGATATCTTCTCATTCAAATCTCAAATTAAAAATGATAATAATGATTTTTTATCATTAATGTCTCAAAAAAAAGTTTATGAAAAGAAAAAAGATGACGAAAAGAAGAAAAAAAAAATTAATGTTTCTTATATTGATTATAAAAACATACAATTTACTAATGACCAAAAAAACGCTTTTGATGCTCTTTGCTCTAATTCAAATATCCTGATTACCGGACCCGCAGGCACCGGTAAATCAACTTTACTCAAAGCATACTATTGCTACTATATTGATACATATTGTGCCGGAAATATGGATGATGAATCCATTTATATAACAAGCACTACCGGAATTTCCGCTATGAACATTTCCGGTATTACTATTCATTCATGGTCTGGTATTGAAGATGGTTCAAAAAGTATTGATTATTATGTTGAAAAAATCCGCAATAATCATATTAAGCGGAGTGCTTATAATCGTTGGAAAAAAACAAAAGTGTTAATTATTGATGAAATATCAATGATGAGTGGAGACTTTCTTGATAAACTATCTATTTTAGGACAAAGATTGCGAGGGAACAAAGAGCCATTTGGTGGTATTAAATTAGTGCTCTTTTGTGATTTTCTTCAATTACCTCCTGTAAAGAGTGATTTGTTTTGTTTTAATGCCATTTGTTGGAGACGTTTAAATTTACAAGTATTTCCTTTAAATGAAATTATGAGACAAAAAGACCAAGAGTTTCAACATATTTTAAATAAAATTCGTATTGGTTTCGTTGATGAAATGGTTGAAACTTATTTAAATAATATATTGAAAAAAGGAAAGATTACACGTGAAGATAATATTATTCCAACATTAATCTTTCCATTGCGAAAACAAGTAGCAAATTATAATCAAAATGAATTAATTAAATTAGATGGAAATCACGTTCATTATAACGCAACTTATACTTTTTCAAAAAATGTTGAAGAATATGAAAAAGAACGATTTATTCATATAATTAATGAAGGAACAAATTGTGAAACGCATTTGGATTTAGCAATTGGTGCCCAAGTTATGTATTTAGTCAATGATAATGATTTAAATTTGGTAAATGGAAGTCGCGGTGTTGTTGTTGATTTTATAAAAAAAAATATTGTAAATGAGGAACATGAAACATTACCAATTGTTAAATTTTTAAATATTGAAAAACCCATAACCATTTCATATGAAATATGGATACATGAAGATAAAAATGGAAAAGCCGTTTCCAAAAAACAAATGCCACTAATGTTGGCTTGGGCTTTAACCGTTCATAAAACACAAGGTTGCACTTTGGATTATGTTGAATTAAATATTGGAAAAGATATTTTTGAAGCGGGTCAAACATATGTCGCTTTATCACGTGTTAAAGAACCATCTGGTCTTTTTATTTCAGCATTAGATGTTTCAAAGATAAAAGCTAATGAACTATGTATTGATTTTTATTTAAAATTGTTTGAAAATAATAAAGAAGAGTGTATTATATGTTTTGATATAGAAAGTGAAGATAAACCATTTGTTAAATGTAAAAAGTGTAAGCACGGATTACATATATATTGTTGGAAACAATTTTGTACATATAAAAAAGAAAATAAATGTTGCTATTGTAGGCAAGATTTTATATAAAAATAATATTTTTGTAAAAAAAATAAAAAAATGATCTTTATTTTTCATATGAATATAAAAAGATTATATATAATAATTATTATATATAAAAAATGGAAGAAGAAAATAATATTATAGTAGAAGATATGATGAAAATCTATTTTAGAACTCCAAATAAAGATTTTCAAGACATTATAAAAAAAAGTGTATTACTAAATGGTAAAAATAATATGGGTATTGAAAGTATTGAATTATGTTCATTTCCTGAATATCTTCAATGTATTACTTTATCATTTGGTAAAAAAAATATATTTGTATGGAATCGTGATGATTTAACAAAATATAGAGATCAAAACTTACTTAATAAATATGAAATAAAAGATTTAATTCCAATATTTACTCATTGTTATGACCAAATTAAACTTAATTATATATATAATACTGAAAAAATTTATAAAAATTGTATAATTGAAAATGAAGAAATAATTACAAGAATTGCTGTTGAAGATACAAGTAAAGAAGTTGAATATTGGGATATGGATGAACAATGCGCTTGTAATGCATATGGAGTAAAGTATATTGAAGAGAAGAGTGTAAAACGTGTTATTACAAAATCACCTACATTAGAAACACCTAAAATGAAAATTGTTTATAAAAAAGCTATTTATGATAAAAATATAATATATAAAGTTTCATTTAATGATGTAAATATTGGATGTAAAAATAATCTTATTGTAAGTAATGGTAATAATTATGATATTGAATTTTAATAATAAAATAATTTATATAAAAATAATTCATATAAAAATAAATAATTTATTATTTAATAATAAATTATTAAAAGTAAAGATTTTAATAATGAAATAAAGAATTTTAATTTTTAATATTTTTCTTTTTTATATAAGAAAAATAAGCATATGTTGGAATAAGTATTGGACTACTTATTTGAATAATGCGAATGAGAGCAAGTTGATTGTATATAGTTTGTATTCGTGGCATTTTTCAAAATCAATAATATAAAATTTTATATTATTAAATAATAATTAATCTTTTATATTCAAAAAATATGTAAAAGTTTATTTTAATTAAAAATAAAGATAAAAGAAAATAGAATAATAATATATATAAAAATAAATATTTTAATATGAATATTTTTAAGAAAAATGGAATTAATAAAAAGATTAATGAAATAAAAAAAATAGAATATTATTATGATAAAACAATAAATTGGTATAAAAGTGATTTAAGTATAGAGAAGAAAAATATTTTAAAAAATTATTTAAAAACATTTTCTTTTGATGAAGTTGAAAAGAAAGATATTTATAATTATTTAAAAAATTGTATTGAAGAAGAAGTATTTTCATTTAGCACTTTATGTGATAAAGATAAATTTCTTAAAATTATTAAAGAATTCTTACTTAAAAATAATATACACAATATACTTTTATACAATAAATTTAAATCTATTATTATTCCTTTTTTAAATAATGAAATTACAACATTTATAAGAAATGATGATGATTTAATACGTATGATGAGTATCTTTTTCTTTTATCCAATATATTCAATATTTCCATTAGTATCATCATTAACAGAAACTAAAATAATGTCTGGTTTTTTAAAAAATGAAGAAGATATATTTATATATAAAATAAATAAAATAATAAAAACTTTTATAGAAATACCGAATGAAAATTATCAATTTTCCATTATGTCTTATTTATTAATTGATAAATATATGGATGAAGATTTATTTGAGAAAAATGTGCGAAAAAAATTTTTATATTTTTGTCATCACACATTTGTTAATAAATCATGTATAATACCAAATGATGAAATTAAAAATAGTGATTACATTGCTTTTAAACATTATTTTGATAAATTAGTTTCTATATATGATATTAAAAATTATGATTATTTATATGATTTTATGATTTATTTATTTGAATCATTAAATAGAACTTCTATGAAAGAGAAAAAAAGTAAAGAAGATATAAAAGAAGATATAAAAGAAGATATAAAAGAAGATACAAAAAACGATACAAAAAACGATACAAAAGAAGATGAAATTAATAATATATATAAAGAAACATTTTCAAAATCATATTTAACTATTTATTTTTTTATATTAATGTCTAATTTAACATTACGAAAACAGAATAAATATATTATTAGTGAAAATGCCAAAAAAGCATTTTTAATACAATCTTATGATGATATTTGTGATATTTATCAAGATAAAAAGAACAAAATAAATACTATTTATACTTATTATGAAAATAAAGATTTAGAAAATGAATTAGAACGCATATTTTTAAAAAATCGTGAATTTTTATATGATAATTTATATGAAAAACATAATATGTTATGTCGCACTTTAATATATATTTGCACACATATTGAAACATTTTTAGTTTATAAAAATAAAGATTTTTTAAGTAAAGAGTTTATAAATAATTTTTATGAAAATAAATATTATGATGAAACATTATTTAGTGTATTAAAAATAGATTTATTTAATAGCACACATGTTTTAATAAAATTAATAAAAGATTTTGTAAATTAAACTCTTTCAAAATCTAATATGAATTTTTGAAATATTCCATAATAAGTAATCTTTATTTTATCCCCATTTTTTAAATCAAACGAAT
>VFQS010000736.1_pt1 | contig 34005 bp, 30 predicted proteins | sample 3512361 | NCBI WGS metagenome assembly VFQS01 (sample SAMN10412375, study PRJNA504923) | tailings metagenome | isolation source: Relicate 1 Philex TSF3 active mining | place: Philippines
ATGACCACTGCGAATTTTATTGCATTAGCTGAAGGAAACTCAACAATACTAGGAAAAGAATTTAAACCTCCATTTTACAATGGTGTAAAATTTCATCGGGTTATAAAAGACTTTATGATTCAGGGAGGTGACCCACAAGGCACAGGTGAAGGTGGACCAGGATATAAGTTCTATGATGAATTTCACCCAGAATTGAAACATGTTGGTCCAGGAATTTTGTCAATGGCTAACTCAGGTCCAAATACAAATGGAAGTCAATTTTTTATCACACATGTTAAAACCCCTTGGTTAGATAATAAACACAGTGTTTTTGGGCATGTAGTAGAGGGTCAAAGCGTAGTAGATGCAATACAACAAAACGATTTAATTGATAGTATTAAGATTTTAAGAATTGGTAAAAAGTTTCAAAAATATAATCCCTCATTTGTCTTTGCACAAGAGTTCAATAAAATTGATTTGAAATACCAACAACTTAAAAAACAACAAGAACAAGCTAAATCACTATCAAAAGAAAAATATAAAGAGTACTTTTTAAGTGCTGTTGAAAACAAGATACAAATTGATAAAAAAAATAAGCCAATATTTGAAAGGATTTTTTCTTTTTGGAAAAAAACTAACAAAGTCATCCAAACAAATTCTGGTTTAGTTTACCTTGTTCATTCATATGGTGATACAACTCACCCGATTAAAGGAAATACCATTTCAATGCATTACACTGGTAAATTATTTAATAATGAAAAATTTGATTCTTCCCTAGATAGAAACCAAGCTTTTGATATTAAGTATCAAGTTCAATCCCTAATCCCTGGATTTGAAGAAGGATTAAATTTAGTAGGCCGCGGTGGTAAAGTAACTCTATATATCCCCTACTTTTTAGGCTATGGAGAAAGAGGTGTCACTGTAATCCCTCCCTATAGTGATTTAATCTTTGAGCTTGAAATATTAGATATTAAATAAAATGCTTAAAAAAATAAATTTTAGATCTTTTAAGACTATCCTACTTTTTGGTTTAGTATTTCGATTATTATCTGCTTTTTTTTCAGAAGGTTACGGTATGCATGACGACCACTTTCTAACGATTGAAGCATCAGCATCATGGGCAAATAATTATGATTATAATGGTTGGCTTCCTTGGTCTGAAACTTCAACTGGAAAACCAGAGGGACACAGTTTTACCTATGTAGGATTAAACTATTGTTTCTTTGCTTTATGTAAAACATTAGGCTTTACCGATCCAAAAGGATTAATGATCGTAAATCGAATTTTACATGCATTACTTTCAACATTAGTGATTTATTTTGGATTGAAAATCACTGAAAAAATATCTAATCGATCAAATGCCGTAACAGCTGGATGGATATTGTCACTTTTATGGTTGATGCCTTTTATGTCTGTTCGAAATTTAGTTGAAATGGTTTCAATTCCTTTTTTAATGTGGGGAATTTGGTATATATTAAAAAATGACACTAAAAACACAAAAAATTTATTTATAGCTGGATTAATGTGCGGTATTGCAATTTCATTTAGGTATCAAATCGGGATATTCTCGATTGGAATTGCAACTTTTTTTCTTTTAAAAAAAGATTTAAAAAGCATATTTTATTTTTCATTAGGCAACTTATTTCTGTTTACTTTGACCCAGGGTTTGGTTGATTTCATCATTTGGGGATATCCTTTTGCTGAGTTTTGGTCTTACGTAACTTATAATATGAATGAAGGTACCCAATACTTACCCAATACAAATTACTTCATGTATTTTTATGTTTTGTTTGGTGTATTATTATTTCCATTTGGTTTATTAATGGGTATTGGTTTTTTTAGGAGTTACAAAAATTCCCTACTTTTATTTTTACCAACTTTATTCTTTTTAGTATTTCATACACTCTATCCAAACAGACAAGAACGTTTCATCCTTTCTATTCTTCCTTTTTTCGTAATATTAGGAGTTGTAGGTTATGAACAGTTGAAAAAGCGTGATTTTTGGAAAAAAACATGGGATTTATCAATTAGAATTTTTTGGGTGTTAAATATTATTTTAGTTTGTTTTTTTACGATTATGTCTTCCAAATATTCTAGAATCAATGCAATGTACTCATTGTATCATGAAACTAATCAAAAACCACTTATTTTAATGGAAGGCTCTGGTGATGCATCCATATCCCTTATGCCTAAGTTTTATGCAAATAAATGGCATGCATCTTTTATTGAAAAAACTACCTTAGACTCTATTCCTGAACACATAAATTACATTTTTTTTGCTGGAAAAGGAAATCTTAACAATAGAATTAAGCATTATCAAAAAAAATATAAATCACTGCAATTACATAAAATATGCGAACCAAGCCTTACGGATAAAATCATTCATAATCTAAACCCTAGAAATGTGAATGAATACATAGAGGTATGGAAAGTGAAATAAGAAACTATTTTGCTATCACAAAACACTATCTTTCAATAGAAAATTATTTATCATAAAAAAATAGCCACCATAAAAAGATGGCTATTATACTTTTACATTTTATTTGGTGATTCAATTCCAAGAAGTTTTAAAGATCTTGAAACAATATTTGCAACTAGTTTGCTCAATGCTATTCTGAGATTTTTAACATCATTATTTTGTTCGATTAGTACAGGTACGGCCTGATAAAAATGATTGTAAGCCTTAACCAACTCAAATAAATAATTAGCTATGACTGCAGGAGAATAATTTTCTCCAGCTTCATTAATAACAGAGGGATACTGACTAATAATTTTAATGATTTCTTTCTCTTCATTTCCTAAAGGAGCATTTTCATAAGAACCTAACTCACCAGCCCTATTTAATAAAGATTGAATTCTAGCATGTGCATATTGTAAAAAAGGACCCGTATTTCCGTTTAATTCTATTGATTCTTCAGGATTAAACATCATACGTTTTTTAGGATCTACCTTAAGTAAATAGTACTTAAGACCACCCATACCTATTTGACGAAAAAGATTTTCTTTCTCCTCATTTGACATTCCTTCCAAATGCCCACGTTCGCTTGTCATAGCTTTAGCTGAAGAAATTACTTCTTCCATCAAGTCATCAGCATCTACAACAGTTCCTTCACGAGACTTCATTTTTCCAGAAGGTAAATCTACCATACCATAGGATAGGTGAAAACATTTATCAGCCCATGAATATCCTAATTTCTTTAAAATTAAAAACAAGACTTTAAAATGATAATCCTGCTCATTACCAACTGTATATACCATTCCTTCAAGATCTTCAAAATCTTTCTTTCTATCCAAAGCAGTACCCAAATCTTGAGTCATATAAACTGCAGTTCCGTCGGAACGAAGGACAAGTTTTTCATCTAAACCATCATCTGTTAAATCAACCCAAACAGACCCATCTTCTTTTCGATAAAAAACACCTTTATGCAAACCATCATCTACTAAGTCTTTACCTAATAAATAAGTTTCGGATTCGTAATATAATTTATCAAAATCAACCCCCATCATCTTGTATGTTGTAGCAAAACCATCATACACCCAACCGTTCATAGTACTCCAAAGTAAATAAGTTTGAGGATCTCTCGCTTCCCATTTTACAAGCATTTCTTTAGCGTCTCGTAAAATAGTGGTTTCATTTTTAGCTAACTCTTTGATTTTATCATTTATGACAGCAATGGTTTTTTCATCTTTACCCTCCCTTGCAACCTTAAATTTTTGAAATTGATCAATAGTATCTTTCTTTACACCTTGAAAATCATCTCTTTCCCATTGTTCGATCAATTCTTTTGCTTCCTTGTTGAAATGTTTATCGAATTCAACATAATATTTACCCACAAGCTTATCCCCTTTTAAACCCGTGTTTTGAGGAGTTTCTCTTTCCCCTTTTTCATTAACTGGAGAAAAACGTTCCCATGCCAACATACTTTTACAAATATGTATTCCACGGTCATTAATAATTTGTGTTTTGACGACTTTATACCCATTTGCCTTTAAAATTTCAGCAACAGAATATCCCAAAAAATTATTACGTAAATGACCTAAGTGCAATGGTTTATTTGTATTGGGTGAAGAATATTCAACTAACAAAGTACCTTTAGAATTTGGGGTTGACCAACCAAACATAGGATTTGACAAACTATCTTTTAATTGATTTTTCCAATAATCTGCTTTGAGCACAAGATTCAAAAACCCTTGAATAACATTAAATCTTTCAATTTCTTTAACATTTTCAACAAGAAGCTCTCCCAATTTTTGAGCGGCATCTTGAGGGGAAATCTTCCAAATTTTTGCAAAAGGGAAAGCTAATAAAGTTAAATCACCATCAAATTCTTTACGTGTTACCTGAAATTGTATGTTCTTTTCATCTATCTGAACACCAAAAAAAGATTCAGTTTTATTTAGTAATACAGATTTTATTATATTTTCCATCAACCCTATTCTCTATTAAAATTATTATTAATCAATCTATTAGCCATTTCAAAAGCTATTTCAGCCATTTTGTTCTTTTTTTCATCTAGACAAGGGTTGATTTCTACAAATTCAAGACAAACCACTTTTTCTGTACTAAGCAGTGCGTTCATAATTTCAAAAGCTTCCTCTGGTTTGAGTCCATTTTCAACAGGTGTACCAGTACCATGTGAAGTATATTTTGGATCCATTGAATCTACATCAAAAGAAATGTATATCAAATCACAATCAGCTAATTTAAAATTTATTTCGTCTATTATATGTTTGACTCCTTTTGACCTTACCTCTTCAACCAATATTGAACGTATATTTAACCTATCAATAATATCGACTTCTTCTTTTTCAATATCTCTCACAGCAATATAGACCAAATCCTCAGGTAATATCTTAGGACATATACCATGAAGATTTTTTAATTCATTCCAAATACTTAACTCTTCAAAATCAAGTGTATTTCTTTGATTGTCTAAATTATCGATCGCTAAAGCAGTCGCAACAGGCATACCATGCATATTACCAGAAGGTGTAGTATATGGTGAGTGAATATCACCGTGCGCATCGATCCATACAACTCCTAGTCTTTTATTTGGGAAATACTTTTTTATACCTGCAATAGTTCCTCCTGCTGAACCATGGTCACCCGCAAAAACAAAAGGAAAACGATTCTGATCAAAAACACTTGATAGGGAATCAGAAACTGCCTCATAAACCCTTACTAATCCTTCTGCATTTTTAGCATAATGAAACTTAGTTTCCAAATCTAACAGGTAATTACAATCCTCAATTGTTTGAATCGGATACTTACCAAACAATTTGTTTTTAATCTTTCTAGCTTCGGTAATAACAGCGTAAGGACCTAACGAAGCCCCTCGTGTTCCAGCAGTTATTTCAGAAGGATTTATAATAAAAGTTATATCTTTAGCCATACTTTAAGAGTATGAAACAAAAATAATAATAAGTACTACAAAATTTATCTTATGTTAAGAACTTTCATTTTATTCCTTTTAATAAATAATTGTTATTTCGCTCAAAATTCAAACTACAAACCCTTTACAGGTGCATTGACTTACAAAGTAGAATTAGTCGATTCTTCATTAAAAAAAGGAAAATTTCTGTACTATATGAGGGTTTACACGAATGATACTTTAGTAAGGACAGAAACCGAATCAGAATTATTTGGAAAACAAATAGTAATAAAACATCTACAGTTAAAAAAACAGTACCTACTGCTAAATTTTGACAATAAAAAATATGCAATTCAACAACAAATCCCATTAGATACCACACAATCAAAATACAAATTTGAAGTAAAGCAGAAATTTAAAAAATTTGCAAAGAAAAAATGTCAACTTGCAATTACAAGCAGTCTAGAATATACATATAAATTCAACACCTATTTCTCAAAGGAACTCAACCCTATCTATCTCGATATATTTAAAGGAATCAATGGTTTACCTACTCAATATTACCTTCCATTTGACAATGGTATTTTAAAATACACGTTGATTGAATTACAAGAAACAACCCTACCTGAAAACACCTTTTTGTTCAGTAAAGATTATCAAAAAATATCATTTGAAGATTTCATTACTATTGCTACTGAATCTAAAAAGAACAATTAAAATAAAAATGTTTAACATTTAAATGTTTAAACATAACACCAATAGCTTTTAAACCAAGCAATGAAGGGATTAACTTAGTAAGTTGAAAATTTCTTACTATGTCATTTGAAAACGAGTATATAACTTCAATAGAAAAAGAATCAGAAGTAATTGATTCTACAACTGATAACAAAAAAAGAAAACCAAATAAAAAAAACGATAAGCAAAAAATAGCAACTCCAGATTCTAATAGCGGTATTCTATCTTCTTTCAGAAATAGGTGGGACTCTAAAAAATCAACCGTTATTATTGGTGCATTTATAATTTTCGCTTCATTTTACACTGCACTGGGGTGTGTATCTTACTTATTCACATGGAAAACAGACCAAAGCGAAATAATAGGTAAAGGTTTTTGGGAATATTTATTTGAAAGTAATATTGTAAAGGTTGAAAATTGGAACGGTAAATTTGGAGCTTGGATTTCTCATTTTTTAATTTTTGATCTTGTTGGAATATCTGCATTTGCTATTCCTTTCCTTTCCTTTTTGTTAGGTGTTAAACTACTAACAAATACACATCTACTACCTTTACGAAAAACCACTCTTCAAACATCTGTTTGGATTTTATTTGGATCACTATTCTTAGGATATTTTAGTCATTATATAAATTTTATCGGCGGTAAATTTGGCTTCTATACAAATCATTGGTTAACATTCACTGTTGGTAAGTTTGGTGCATTTTTATTCATAATTCTAATGCTTTATGTAGTTTTAGTATCGTTGTACAATCCCAATTTTGGTAATATATTTTTAGCACTTTATGATAGATTTGTCCGAAGTGAAGAAGAGGAGAATGAAGAGAATGAAAATAATTTTGAAGATACAATCGAAAACGAAAATAGAATTCGAATAAAAAAAACTGTAGTACCTGATATAAACACTGAGGATGTTGAAGCAATTCATGAAAATGAATTTATTGCAAACAAGGCACCTAGTGAAACTATAATCCCTGAAGTAAACCCAATAAATACTGATGATTTCTTAAATGAAATTGAGGATCTTCCAATTGAAGATACGTTAGAAATAAATAACGAACAACCTTTTATTTCGCTTACTGATGTATCCGATGATTTTCAAATAGAAATTCCTACTGAACCAGAATATGTTAGCCCTACCCCAATCATTACTCCACTAGCACCTGAAACAGATTTTCAAGTTGAAGTTGGTCAACAAGAAGAAATTTTATCTGAACATGAAGCAGATGAACTCAGACAAGAATATGGTGACTATGACCCAACGCTTGACCTTTCTGGATATATACTTCCTTCTATTGACTTGTTAAGAGATTATGGAAATAATGAAATAAGCTACAACAAACAAGAAATTGAAGAAAATAAAAATAGAATCGTTGATACTTTGATGAATTACAAAATTGAAATCGCACAAATCAAAGCAACCATCGGTCCTACTGTCACTTTATACGAAATAGTACCTGCTCCAGGTGTACGAATTTCTAAGATCAAAAACTTGGAAGACGATATCGCATTGAGTTTATCAGCACTAGGAATACGAATCATTGCTCCTATACCAGGTAAAGGAACAATTGGTATTGAAGTCCCTAATAGTAATCCAAAAATGGTTTCGATGCGATCTTTAATAGCATCAGAAAAATTCCAAAATTCAGATCATGAACTTCCAGTTGTACTTGGGAAAACAATTACTAATGAAACTTACACATTTGATTTAACAAAAATGCCGCACTTATTAGTTGCCGGTTCTACTGGTCAAGGTAAGTCGGTTGGATTAAATGCTATCTTAGTTTCAATACTTTATAAAAAACATCCTGCACAAGTTAAATTTGTATTAGTCGATCCTAAAAAAGTAGAACTTACACTTTATAACAAAATAGAAAGACACTTCCTTGCAAAGTTGCCAGGTGAAGAAGATGCTATTATAACAGACACATCAAAGGTTGTAAACACCTTAAATTCGTTATGTATTGAAATGGATGCTCGTTACGAATTACTAAAAGATGCTCAAGTTCGTACAATAAAAGAATACAATGCTAAATTCATTTCAAGAAGATTAAATCCTGAAAAAGGTCATCGTTATCTACCTTATATTGTTGTATTAATAGATGAGTTTGCCGATTTAATTATGACAGCAGGTAAAGAAGTAGAACACCCAATAGCACGTATAGCTCAGTTAGCTAGAGCCGTAGGAATTCATTTAATTGTTGCAACACAAAGACCATCTGTAAATGTAATTACAGGGATGATCAAAGCCAATTTCCCTGCTCGTATTGCATTTAGGGTACTATCAAAAATTGATTCAAGAACCATCTTAGATCAGTCTGGTGCGGACCAATTGATTGGACGTGGGGATATGCTTATTTCTACAGGTCAAGATTTAATTCGCTTACAATGTGGCTTTGTTGATACACCAGAAGTTGAAACTATTTGTGATTTTATTGGTAACCAACGCGCATACCCTGAAGCACTACTTTTACCAGAATATGTTGGCGAAGACGGAGGAAGCTCTAAAGATTTTGATTTAGAAGATATTGATAGCATGTTTGCAGATGCAGCTCGTATTGTAGTTATGCATCAACAAGGTTCTGCAAGTTTATTACAACGTAAACTAAAATTAGGCTATAACCGTGCTGGAAGAATTGTAGATCAACTAGAAGCTTTTGGTATCATTGGTCCGTTTCAAGGTGCAAAAGCTAGGGAAGTATTGTATCAAGACCCACAAGCATTAGAAGAATTATTACAACAAAAAAACATAAGGTAGTTATCCAACAAGGAAACATTATCTAAAAAAGTATTACTAATTTTTTAAAAAAATTCACTTTTAGTATTAGTTGGATACAAATAGTAGCATCCCCTCTTTTTGTTAGTGTAATTCTTGGCTTTATTTTATATTTGGTAATACCAGGTATGATTGGGAAAATCACTTGTTTATTAAGTATTTTAATAGGGTTGTTTGTAGGAATTAAGTGGGCAAACAAAATTCAAAAACAAAATGGAACTATTGAATTTCTTTCAAGAAATATATCAACTCCAGAACTTGACAAAGTATTCAAAGAATAAAAACATAAAAAATTAGAAATCATAGTACTGTGTTCAAAACTAAAGATAATGAAATAAACTAAATCATTAATTTCTAAATTTTAAATGGATTCTACTTATATAATTTATTCAAATAAAACAATTTAAATTATTTTATTTGAATAAAGTTAACTATATCTATCTAAATCATAAATTAAAATAAACGCATTCAATTTTATGATTAATTATTTGGATAGAAAATATGATATGATTCGATTTAGTAATAGAATTTCTGTTCAAAATCTACAAACTTATTTAAACTAGGATTGAATATTTTTTCATCAATTAAACTTAAACGTTTGTTTTGACTGTAGTGAAAAGTAATTAATGAAGTATATTCATTTGTAACAAATTTATCTTGTTCAGGCTGAAAGTGTTGAATCAAAGTTTGAACATGATTATTTAAATTATCATACATAATTGTTTCTTTTGAAGTCTTGATCCATTGACCATGATTTGAATCGTCGTAATAAAAAGAGATTTTTTCGACTTTAAGACCGTTTTGAAAAATAATTGAATCTTTACCAGTATTTAACCAATTTCCATTCAAGTTACAAACCTGTCTGTTTACTTTTTCTATTTGATTACTTGTATTATAGGTATAAAACTCTTTAAGTTTTGAAATAAATTTATTTTTTGAAATATCCCAATCAGAATCTATTTGAACTAACATTCTGTAATGTTCATCATATTGAAAGACACGTTTTTTAGCGTATACCCATGTGTTATTTATTTTTTTTGATGAAATTACTCTTTCTAAACTATCATTTGAAGCATAATAAAAATCCTTTTTAAAAACTGTATCCCATACATTTAACACATTATTTAATTGTAATTCTATAGTTTGAGTTTTTAAATTTTGATTATACTTATTTATTTTTCGAATTGAGAAATTGACAAAATTACCATCCTCAAAATATTTTTCTTCTATTATATTTCCTAAAAGATCGTGAATCAAAACAACTGAATCTTTATCATTCAAACTTGACATAAAGCTAAAATGATTTGTAGAAATAGCTAAAACATTACTCACTGCACTTTGAGAAAAAGTGAAATATGAACTAAAAATTAGGATAAAAAGAATTATTTTTTTCATAAATCAATGTACAAATACTAAAGTAAGAAGTTTAAAAACGTGAATTAGGAAGGTTTTATTTTATTATTAACTCTTAAATGTTAAAGCTAAACATTGGGTTTTGATAAGCTTTATACATGAGGAATGTCATTTTTTATGCTCTGAGAACCCTATACTTTTGTCTTATAACTCCCACTATTATGTCAAACTTAATTCAAAAATACAATGTTCCAGGACCGAGATATACTTCGTATCCAACAGTTCCTTTTTGGAAAAATAACGACTTGAAACAAGAAGCATGGATTCAATCGATTCATACCAATTTCAAGTTTTTTAACTCAAACGAAATCAGCATCTATATTCACTTACCTTTTTGTGAAAGCTTGTGTACGTTTTGTGGATGTCATAAACGTATCACGAAAAATCACGCGGTTGAAAGTCCTTATATAGATGCTGTAATTGAAGAATGGAAAACGTATCTATCAGTTTTGGATTTCAAACCTGTAATTCGTGAATTGCATTTAGGTGGTGGTACCCCAACTTTTTTTCAACCAAGCGAGCTAAAACGCATGTTGAAAACGATTTTTTCGATGGCTGACATTCATCCAGATGAGTATGAGTTTAGCTTTGAAGCACATCCAAACAATACGACTGACGAACATTTACAAACTTTATTTGATCTAGGTTTTAGAAGATTGAGTTTAGGAATTCAAGATTATAGTCCAGTTGTTCAAAAAGCGATACACCGCATTCAATCGTTTGAACAAGTAGAAAAAGTGCATCGTAAAGCGAAGGAAATAGGATATACTTCCATCAGTCACGATTTGGTGTTTGGTCTACCAAAACAACACGTATCAGATATTAAATACACAGTAGCAAAAACGCTACTATTAATGCCTGATCGTATTTCTTTATATAGTTACGCTCATGTTCCATGGGTGAAAGGGGTTGGACAACGTGGATTTGACGAAAATGATTTACCAAAAAACGAAGTGAAAAGAGCACTTTACGAGGTAGCCAAAACAACGTTAGAAAAAGCTGGTTACCTTGAAGTTGGTATGGATCATTTTGCATTGGCTCATGATTCCTTGGTAATCGCTTTAAAAAACAAACAACTTCATCGAAACTTTATGGGGTACACCACTCAAAACACATCGATGATGATTGGTTTGGGTATGTCTTCTATTTCTGATAGTTGGTTTGGATTTGCTCAAAACGAAAAAACGGTTGAAACCTACATAGAACGAGTGAATAAAGGAGAAATCCCTGTTTTTAGAGGTCATTTATTGACTGAAGAAGATGTTACTATACGCAGACATATTTTGGATTTGATGTGCCATTTTGAGACAGAAGTAACAGACAAAACATTGTTAGTTGATATCCAGTCTCGTTTGGAAGAAATGGTAAACGATGGATTGGTTGTTTTTGAAGGTTCCATCATTCGAATTAAAGAAGCGGGAATTCCATTTGTCCGTAATGCCTGTATGGCATTTGATCGAGATTTAATCGGGAAAGAACAAAGAGAAGGATTGTTTTCGAAAACTGTTTAAAAAAATCTTCCCCCCTTTTTCTTCGATAAACTCAGAATGACAGGGGGGAATACAAAAATAATATGGCTGAAACTTGTTATCACTGTGGCGATGATGTAATCGGGAAAGGATATATCTACGTCGAAAAGAAATTTTGCTGTACTGCCTGTAGAACGGTGTATCAATTGTTGTCAGAAAACAACATGGATGCCTATTACACCCTTGAAAATAAACCAGGAATAAAACCTTCATCGAGTTCTGAAAATAAATATGCATTTTTGGAATTGGATAGTATTCAAGATCGTTTCATACAATTTAAAGACAATGGTATAGAACGAGTTACTTTGTTTTTACCATCCATCCATTGCTCTTCCTGTATTTATCTATTAGAAAACATCGCTAAAATAGAACCGAACATTATTTCGTGTCAGGTAAACTTCACTAAACGAGAAGCAACGATTTCATACAAAACAGATTCTGGTTACAGTTTAGCAAAATTAGCAAGCATTCTAGATAAAATTGGATATGCTCCCAATTTTGGAAATCGAAATGAAACCGAGAAAAAATTAGACAAAAAATTCCTTTATAAATTAGGATTAGCAGGATTTGCTTTTGGTAGTATCATGCTTTGGAGTTTTCCAGAATATTTAGGAATCGAAGATATGAACCATAAAATGAGGAACTTCACCTCATATTTGTCATTTATCGTTTCTTTGCCTGTACTTTTTTATTCTGCCAGCGAGTATTTTATATCTGCTTACAAAGCATTAAAATACCGTAGTTTGAATTTAGATGTTCCGATTACAATTGGAATCATTGCATTATACGGTCAAAGTTCTTATACGATTTTTACAGGAGGTGGACCTGGATATATGGATTCGTTCGCCACCTTTATATTCTGGTTATTAATTGGAAAATGGTTCCAAAATAAAACCTACAAAACTTTATCTTTTGAACGTGATTATACATCCTATTTCCCTGTCGCAATCACCAAATTCGAAGGAACAAAAGAAGCCATCGTAGAGATTGAAACGCTTCAAGAAAACGACAGTATTTATGTTCGAAATGAAGAAGTAATTCCGTGCGATAGCGAACTTTTATCTGACGAGGCTAAAATTGATTATAGCTTCGTAACAGGAGAATCTATTCCTGTCACCAAGAAAAAAGGAGATTTCATTTATGCTGGTGGAAAATTAATTGGTAAACGTACCGTATTTAAGGTGCTGAAGCCATGCGATCGAAGTCAATTAACCCAACTTTGGAATGAAGTAGTGAGTGAAGACAAAGAGAAAAATCAAGTTACTACTCAAGATAAAATCTCGGTATATTTTATGGCAATCGTGATGGCGATTTCATTTGTATCAGGATTGGTTTGGGCGTTTTTGGACTCTTCGAAAATCACACCCGTTATCGTTTCTATTTTAATAGTTGCTTGTCCATGTGCTCTAGCTTTATCAAGTCCTTTTACTTTGGGAAATGTGTTACGCGTGTTAGGCAGAAAGGGATTGTATTTGAAGAATACAAAAGTAATCGAACGTATGAATCAAGTGACAGATATCGTGTTTGATAAAACAGGAACTTTAACTACTGGCTTATTAGATAGTATTGAATATCAAGGGTTAGATTTAAATGAATTTTATAAAAATTGTATTTTAACCGTTGCGAACTCTTCTACTCACCCCCTATCTCGTGGCGTGGTTAATTTCTTAAAATCTACTACTGTTTTAGATACACACGAGATAGAAACTTTCGAGGAAATTTCAGGCAAAGGGATTATCGCTCGCTGTGGAGATATGGAGTTAAAATTAGGTTCTCGTTCTTTGTGTGGTGCACTGGATAGTGAGTATTGTTCAGACGAAACGGCGGTTCATATTAATATCAACAATACATATATAGGGAAATTTATTTTCCACTCTGAGATGCGACAGGGAATTGAGAAAATGATAGATGGATTAAAGAATTACAAACTCCATATTTTATCTGGCGATAATGAAAAAGACAAGGAAACACTGCTAGCTATTTTCCCCAAAAATACATCTATGTTATTCAATCAATCTCCGAATAGCAAATCAGATTACATTCAGTCACTAAAAGAGAAAGGTCACCATGTACTGATGATCGGAGATGGATTAAATGATGCAGGGGCTTTAGGAAAAGCAGATGTTGGAATCGCTGTTTCTGAGGATATTTTTAGATTTACCCCTTCTTCAGATGCTATTTTGGAGGCATCAACATTAAATCAATTACCTAAATTCTTATCTGTTTCGAATTATGCTAAAACGGTACTGAAAACTTGCTTGAGTTTTTCAATATCCTACAACCTCATCGGATTATCATTTGCTGTTTCAGGAACTATGACACCACTTGTTGCTGCCATATTAATGCCAATTAGTTCGATTACAGTTGTAGGATTGAGTACGTTCCTTGTACTACTAAAAGGGAGAAACTATTGAATGTATTTCAAAAATTCGTTTCTTGTTGATTCGTTTTGAAAAGCTCCTCCATAGTAGACTGTTACCGTAGATGATGTGTCATCTTTAATACCTCTTGAAGATACACACAAATGTTTCGCGTCAATAAATACAGCGACATCTTGAGTACCTAGTACACGCTTTAATTCATCTGCAATTTGAATCGTAAGTCTTTCCTGAACTTGAGGTCGTTTTGAAAAATATTGAACTATGCGATTTAACTTAGACAAACCGATAACCTTGCCATTACTAATGTAAGCAACGTGGGCTTTTCCGAAAATAGGAACGAAATGATGCTCACAATTACTGTAAAAACTGATGTTTTTCTCCACGAGCATTTCACTATACTTGTATTTATTTTCAAATAGAGCGATCTTCGGTTTATTTGAAGGATTCAATCCACTGAATATTTCATCAACATACATTTTGGCAACACGTTCTGGAGTTCCTTTTAAACTGTCATCTGTCAAATCCAACCCCATTGTTTCCATTATTTTTGTAAAATGAAAAGCAATAATTTCTTTTTTTTCAGCATCACTTTTAACAAAAGCATCTTTCACCATCGGTGTTTCTATACCTGTCATTATGTGTTCATCTCCTATTTCGTCGTGTGATAGACCCGTTAATACAACTTTATCGTTCTCAACAACAGTCTCAATGATTAATTCGTTCATTTTTAATAGTATTAAATTATTAAAACAAAAATCAAACAACTAGTAAATTCAATCGAATGACTTAAAATTTCATCTTCAAACTCAAATATTTTGAGTGAGATGTAATAGTAATAACAAGCAAAATACACTTTTGTTTAACGTCAAGACAAAAAGATTAAACAATAATCAATTATTCTAAATTAAATTAATTGTATTTTTAAATATTGAATTTACCTTATGAAAAATTATTTTTCCCTCATTCTGATCACTGGGTACTTGTTTGCATCTTGCTCAAAAACAGACAAACTTCCTCCGATAGATAATGCTATTGATTTGGATGGTACTTTAATAAACGATTCCAGCTTGTTATATCCAGAACGATTTCTTCAATCTGCAAGAAATAAAACTCCTGATGAAATAACAAAAAATCAACCAGTGTTTATCTGTGTTCATGGGTATTCAGCAACTACTTTCGAATGGATTGAATTTAGAGACTTTATCAAAGAAAAAGGGAATGCAACTACCTCATTGGTTTTATTGGGGGGACATGGTAGAGATTATGAAGATTTCAAAAAAGCAAGTTGGACAGATTGGCAAGCACCTATCCTAAATGAAATCCAAACCTTAACTAATTTAGGGTATAAAAATCTCAATTTAATTGGTTCTTCCACAGGGTGTCCTTTGATTTTAAACGCCCTATATCAAAACAAACTCACCTCAAATGTGAAAGGAATCACCTTGATTGATCCTATTATTGTTCCGTCAAATAAAACACTATCGTTAGTAAGTGCTGTGGGACCAATTCTTAGTTATTCCACAAGTGAATTTGCAGCAGGTGAAGTAGGCTTCTGGTACAAATATCGTCCCTATCAATCTTTAAAAGAGTTAAATACACTTACACAAGAAGTTCGAAAAAAACTTGAGGATGGTTTAAACTCGGATATTCCTATCACCGTCTACAAGTCAAGTAAAGATGGTTCTGCAGATCCAGTAAGTGCTGTACTTTTGGATAGAGGTTTAAAAATGAACGGGACTACAACAAAAAGAATTGAAATGATTGAATCTGAATTGCATGTGTTTACTCGTTTAAAAGGAAGAAATACTTTTAGCAAAAAAGACGAAGAAAATCAACAAAATGTGTTTAATGAAATTATAAATTCAAACAAATGAAAACTATTCTAATCTTCTTAATAACTATTGTAACACAACTTTTTGCTTTCAGTCAAGATTCGACAAATACAATCCATATTGAATTGGGATTACGCACTAAAAAGTATGTAGGTTTTTACTGGGTAAATGGTTTATCAGCAGAATTCTCAACCCATAAAATATCTTCTGGTAGTTTACATTTAGGACTAAATATAACCTCATCATATTTAGGTTCTGCCTTTAGATCTAATGCCATTCCTACACTTGAAACTGAACTATCTATCATTAAATATTTTAGATATTCAAAATCTTTCCAACCAATTACAAGATTAAATTTTGGCTTTTCAAAAGCATTTTACGGAGAAGGTTTTAGTAATATTACTTCTAAGGGAATATTATGCTCCATAGAAACTGGATTTCAATATCGTATTATTAAACAATTAACTACAAGTTTGTTTGGTGGATATAACCTAATTACCGGAAATGGTATTAATGGATTGGGAATAATTTATCCGATCTATTATGGATTAGGTTTAAATTGGTATATCTAAAAAATTGCTAATTAAATTAAATTTATTTAAAAGTCAATGTAATACCAGCAGTAAATACATTACTTGATTTTGTTTGATTAAACATAGGAACAAGCCCATAAGTTGCGTAAAAGCCAATGTGTTTATAACCAGCTCTAAGTGTTGCGTCCACATTGATCCAATTCATATTAAATCTTCCAGTTAAATCGGTAGCTAAATTACCATTCTCTAATTTCCTGTAGGTATTCCAATTATTATAAAGGTTAATTCTTGTTACAATACCAGAAACGAAATAAAACCCTTTTGTAGAATCTGGTTTAAACTGATTAAAATCCAATAGAATTGGGATATTCAAATACAAGTTACCAAAACTATTATTTTTATAATTTACAGTGCTAGGAGAAATCCAAACGGAATCATTGTTAAATTTCAAGTCGTTTGACTTTGATATTAAAAAGCTATTTGTAGAAATACCTAAACCTGATGTTACACCCCATTTGGAAGAATTTCTAAAAAGAAATTTCCAATCAAAAATATTATAAGACAAACAAAAAGTAGGTTTTAAAAAATCAGATTGTTTTCCATTTAACATTGCTGTTCCAAAATCAAAACCTTGCCAATTACCACGATGTTTTTTTCGAAATTTGTTGGTATCTATTTCGTTATCTGAATCAGACTCAATTGTAAAAAATTTATCACTCGATGATTGCGCATTTATCGGATTAAAAGTTACCGATAAAAAGATTGTAAACACTAGTAAACACTTCATAATTATTAATTTATTGTTTTATTTCACCATACCCAAGTCAATCCAAAAGTTAGAGGAAACGCTTTTTCAACTCGTTTTGTATCAAAAATCGGAATCAAACTATAATTTGTAAATAACCCTACATGTTTGAAACCAACTCGTGCTGAAGCATCTAGTTTATATGGATTCAAAGCATAATCTCCGTTAGTTTTGTTGTTAATATTATTTTTTTTATCACCTAATTGTTGGATGAATTTCGATCCAATACGCATTCCTCCAACTACACCCACCATAAAAAACCAAGATTTTCTAGGATTTGAACTAGTATTAAATTCTAAAAAAAGAGGAATATTCAAATAACTTACTCTTAAAACATTTTTATCAAAATCAAGACTTCCCTCTTTAGTTGTCCAAACAGAATCTGCATTATAATTTAATTGGAGGTTATTTTTAATCCCTATTTTTTTCCAATCGAAACCTAAACCTGATGTTATTCCTATATAATTTTTAATAATTGGGAATTTATGTTCAATCAAATTTAATGAAACATAAAAAGATTTAGAAGGATCGTTTTCTAGAAAAGGCTGTTTTTGAAATGTAGAAGTACCTTTTGAATTCAACAACGATGTAAATCCAAAATCCATTCCTCCCCAATGACCGAATTTTCTCGACTCATTTTCATCTTTTTTTTCCGATTTTTCTTTTTTAGAAGCCGATGTTGTATCTTTTTCATCTACCTCAATTTTATCTATTGCGCCTTTTTTGTGGTAAATTTTATAGACTTTGTTTCCAATAACCAATTTGGTTGTGTCTTTTTTCTCTTCCTCGATTTCCTGACAAAAAGATCGAAAAATAAACATAAATGATAAAAGAAGAAGTATGATTCTCATATTGTAAATTTTATCAAACTTACTACTTTTTTTCGTACTAGCTATCTTCGAATATACCCAGCCTCCCCATTTTTAATACGGTCAAAAATCCAATCGTAATTATAAGGCATGTGACTATCTATAAAGTTTTTCTTAGGCCATTCTTTTGGCATAAATGCCCTACCATGATTTTGATCAAAATACAACCCTTTAACCTGACATTGTGGAGCAATTCCATCTTGCTCCCAAACTGGATCTGGATTCGGCTGATCTAAATTACTACCGTATTGCCACACCTGTAAAAATTTAGACCAATCAACACCATCTTGGGAAGCATTCTCGGCAGATAAAATATACATATTTCCTAGAACTACTTTTTCAGAAAGTACATCAAAAATACCTAACGCATAAGCATATCCCATACTATGACATACGATATCTAGTGTATCTTTCACACTGGAGTGTAAGTTCTGTGCTAGACTATTCCCTCCAATTCTACCTTGCTCCCTTCGATATTTAAACCCCAATTCGTTAGGATTTTGATTCAAGCGATTGAACTTACCCCCTCCTTTTTTTCTGTTGATAAAATGATTCGATAAATACCAACTTTTAGCAAACCGAAAAAAACTACGATGATTGGAAGTTTTCACACTCAGACTTGCATCTAAATAATAATATTCAGTAGGCTTTAGAGTATCAATAAACCGATCGTCCAATTTATACCAATAGTGATATCTATCTTTTGTGGTAACCAAATTATCTGTTTGATTTCCTTCGTCTTTATAATGTCGATAACCATTGATAAAAATTAAAACCCTTTTTGCTATTCCTTGATTCTTATCTTGATTTTTAGGTGACTCTTGTTTAAAAACTTGCCAAATTCCTTTACGTTTAATAATAGAAAGTAATAACTGTTGTTCAACCGGCTTTCTAAAAAAATGAATTGAAACTCTTTGATTATTTATTGAATCTTTCCAAGTTTTTTTTTGAGAAAGAATTGATGTTTTTGGTGTAGACACAAAATCAAAAACAATACGTTTCATTTGTTCAACCGAAATTTTTTGCTGATTTTTTGTCTTCAGAATTTCTACTGAATAATTGTGTTGAAATAACACTTCTTTATTCCCAGCAATAACATTTCCTAAGGTATCTTCTTCCCATACAGCGTAATGAACTAAGCCTGTGACTTTTCCAATTTTAGCAGGAAAAAATTGACCTAAAAGTACAAGCGGATATAAAATAAAAAAAAGAGAAATTTTCAACACAATCAATTTTAACAAAAATAACAAAACAAGGTCTTTTATCTATTACAAAAAACCTGACAAAAATCAGTTTTTACGCTAATTGCAGTCAGAATATACCCTATTCCTATTTCCTTACTTTGCATTATGGGAATAATCTACATAATGTTAGTCGTGAGTTTGCTTGTTGCACTCTTCTTTTTAGGTTCTTTTTTATGGGCTATCAAGACCGGGCAATACGAAGATGACTATACTCCGTCTGTCAGAATCCTTTTTGAGGATGAACTTATATCAAATAATAACCAAAATAAAAATCAACATGGAAGTACAAAAATTTAGTTACGACAACAAAATCGTAAAGAATTTTGCCTATGCCACCATCATTTGGGGGATAACGGGTATGGTTGTCGGATTAATCGTGGCATTACAACTTGCTTTTCCCGATTTTTTCAACGACTACTTAGGATTTAGTTTCCTATCTTTTGGTCGTTTAAGACCTTTACACACGAATGCAGTAATTTTCGCTTTCGTTGGTAACGGTATTTTTACAGGGGTTTATTACTCACTTCAACGTTTGCTAAAGACAAGAATGTGGAGCGATCTACTAAGTAACATCAACTTTTGGGGATGGCAGTTTATAATCGTTTGTGCTGTTGCAACTCTTCCTTTTGGAATTACAACTGGGAAAGAGTACGCTGAATTAGAATGGTGGATCGATATCCTAATCGCTGGATTATGGGTAGTATTCGGATTCAACATGTTCGCAACGATTTTAACAAGAAGAGTAAAACACTTGTATGTAGCTATTTGGTTCTTCATCGCTACGTTTGTAACAGTTGCTATCTTACACATTTTTAACTCTTTCGAATTACCAATTTCATTCTTAAAAAGTTACTCTTGGTACGCGGGTGTACAAGATGCTTTAGTACAATGGTGGTATGGACACAATGCGGTTGCATTTTTCTTGACGACTCCTTATTTAGGTTTGATGTACTACTTCGTTCCAAAAGCAGCAAACAGACCTGTATATTCATATCGATTATCAATCATTCACTTTTGGGCTTTGATTTTCATCTACATTTGGGCTGGTCCTCACCACTTACTATTCTCTGCTTTACCTGATTGGGCACAAAGTTTAGGTGTTGTTTTCTCTGTTATGTTGATTGCTCCATCTTGGGGTGGTATGTTAAATGGATTATTAACCTTGAGAGGTGCATGGGATAGAGTGCGTGATGATGTAATGTTAAAATTCATGGTAGTTGCTTTGACTTGTTATGGTATGGCAACCTTCGAAGGTCCGCTTTTATCTTTGAAAAATGTAAACGTAATCTCTCACTTTACAGACTGGACTATCGCTCACGTTCACGTAGGAGGTTTAGGTTGGAATGGTATGTTTACATTCGGTATGTTATACTGGTTGTTTCCGAAATTATTCAGAACTGAATTACACTCTAAAAAATTAGCCAATCAACATTTCTGGATTGCAACCTTAGGTATCTTATTGTATGCTATTCCAATGTACTACGCTGGATTCTCTCAAGGATTAATGTGGCAAGAATTTAACCCTGACGGTACTTTAGCCAATAAAGATTTCTTATACACTGTTCAACAATTAAGACCATTCTATATCTTACGTTCTATTGGAGGTTTACTATTCATTGTAGGTGCAATTATGATGTTCTATAACTTAATCAAAACAGCGAAATCTGGAAGTTTGTTGAAAAACGAAGAGGCTGAAGCAGTTGTAACCAAAGACATTGAAGTAAAACATGCTAAAGGAGAATACTGGCACAGAAAAATTGAAGGAAAACCAGTTCAAATGATGATTTTAGCGATTCTATTAGTATCAATTGGAGGTTTAGTTCAGATTGTTCCAACCATGATTGTAAAGAGTAACGTTCCTACCATTTCAAGTGTAAAACCATATACCCCACTAGAATTAGAAGGTAGAGACATTTACATCAAAGAAGGGTGTTACAACTGTCACTCTCAAATGATTCGACCTTTACGTTTTGAAACGGCACGATATGGTGAATACTCAAAAGCAGGTGAATTCGTTTACGATCACCCTTTCCAATGGGGTTCTAAAAGAACTGGACCAGATTTAGCACGTGAAGGTGGTTTAAGAAGTAACTTCTGGCATTACCAACACATGATTCGTCCGAAAGATGTATCTCAAGGTTCTATCATGCCTGCATATACTTGGTTGAATGATGATAATACATTGAAACTTGATTTAGTGGATAAAAAAGTTGGTGCAATGAGAACTTTAGGCGTTCCTTACAAAGCAGGATACGAAAAACAAGCGAAAGCAGATGCTGAGAAACAAGCCACAGAAATAGCAGAAAGTATTGCAAACGATATCTCTAACTCACTTCCTGAAAACATGAAAAAATCATTTAATATAAATGAAGAAACGAAAAAAATCAAATCAAGAGAAATAGTAGCACTTATCGCTTACTTACAACGATTAGGAAAAGACATCTCTGCGAAGAAATAATTTAAAATTAGAAAAACTATGTTACGATTTATAAAACACAATTTAACGAGCATTGATGGGGTTTCAATCTACCCAATCATCTCACTTCTAATCTTCTTTTTATTCTTTGCGGTAATGATTACTTGGGTATATCGCATGCGAAAAACAGAAGTGGAAGAATTAAGTAATATTCCTTTCGAAAACGAAGAAAACGAAGGATTTCAACAAGAAATAGGATTTTAATACAAGCAGTATGAAAAAGTTATTCATAAAAGCCACGGTTCTAATTGGTCTATCATTCGGATCATTTACAACACAAGCACAGGATGGAGAAGCATTATTTAAATCAAAATGTAATACCTGTCACTTACTAGACAAGGCATCTACGGGTCCAATGTTGAAAGGAGTAAAACAAAAATGGACTGATGCGGGCGAAGCAGAAATGTTATACCAATGGGTGCAAAACTCAACAGGTTTAATTGGTACTGGCAAAAGTAAAATGGCAAATGAAATCAAAGGTTTTAGCCCAATGGAAATGCCAGCCCAACAAGTGACCAACGAAGAAATAGATGCTATTTTATCGTATGTAGACAACCCACCTGCGGCACCTGAAACTGCCACTACAACGACATCAGACACTTCAGTACCCGTTGAGGTAAAAATGAAACCTAATTACAAAGAAAATCTTTCAACGTTTTATTTGTTAATCGGTACCATTGCAGGACTGTTGATTACGATCATTATTTTATCACAATCAATTCTAAATCTTGTAAAATCAGATTATTTCAAAAATAGATTGGCTGCAAAAAAAGACAAAGAAGATAAAGGAGGCTTAACATCAACAGCTTTAAGCATTTTATTAATCGTTGGTGCAATTATGTTATCAAACTCTTCATTTGCTCTGACTTTCAGTGCTCCAGGAGAAAGTACTGAACCGTCACCTTGGTTGAAAGTAGAAAATAGTGATATTTACTTCCTGGTAGTAATCAATATCATATTACTTGGTATCATCGTTTATTTGAAATCAATGTTCAACAAATTAGTTGCATTGGTGAAAACAGAAAAACAAAAAGAAAAAGAAGTGGTGGCTGCACCTTTGAAAAAAATCAATCAAGTATTAACTGATGTTGTACCAATTGAAGAAGAACACAAAATCTTATTGGATCATGAATATGATGGTATTCGTGAACTAGATAATAATCTACCACCTTGGTGGGTTTGGGGATTCTTTGCAACGATTGTCTTTGCAATCATTTACCTTTTCAACTATCACATTTTCGAAACTGGAGATTTGCAATACAAAGCATACGATAAAGAAATGAAAAAAGCAGACGCAGAAGTAAAAGCATATCTCTCTAAAATGGCGATGAACGTTGATGAAACAAACGTTACCCTACTTACTGATGGAGGTGAAATCGCAAAAGGAAAAGCACTTTTTGACGCTAACTGTGTTGCTTGCCATAATTCAAAAGGAGAAGGAAATATTGGTCCAAACTTAACTGATAAAAATTGGATCTACGGATTTGATATCAAAGAAGTATTTAAAACTATCAAACTAGGGACTGCAAATGGTATGCCTGAACACAATTCAAAATTCAACCCAATTCAATTACAACAAGTAGCTTCTTATGTTCTCAGTTTACCTGAAACAAAAGGAAAAGCACCTCAAGGGGAAATTTTAGAAAAATAAAATCGATGAAGGGTGTTGCAAAAAGTAGCACCCTTTCATTTTGATTCACTCATTTTCAAATTACTTTTTTGTTTTACCCACTCAAAACAAACGACTATGAAAGATGAAGAAGGAACATTTCGCGACCATATCGCAACCGTGAATGAAAAAGGAAAACGCATCTGGATTTTTCCTAAAAAACCAAAAGGGACTTTTTATAATTATAGAAAGTTAGTAAGTTATTTACTTTTAGTTCTTTTATTTGGTTTACCGCATATTAAATTTCATGGAGAACCATTTTTTCTATTCAATATACTAGAAAGAAAATTTATTCTTTTCGGTAAAATATTTTGGCCAGAAGATTTTTATCTTTTTGCAATCGCTACGATTTTAGGAATTATTGGAGTGATTCTATTTACAATAATCTATGGTCGGCTTTTTTGTGGTTGGGTTTGTCCTCAAACAATTTTCATGGAAATGCTTTTCCGAAGAATAGAATACCTCATCGATGGAGATTGGACGCACCAAAAGAAATTAGATACTCAACCTTGGAATCGAGAAAAAATTACCAAAAGGGTTCTGAAACATTCTATTTTTTGGATTATCTCTTTCTTGATTGCAAACACTTTTTTGGCCTATATAATCGGTGCGGATAAATTATGGGAAATTCAAACCGACCCCTTTGGTAAACACATGGGGGGATTGATAGGAATTAGCATTTTTACAACTGTATTTTATTTTGTCTTTGCTCGATTAAGAGAACAAGTTTGCACTACAATTTGTCCATACGGACGATTACAAGGGGTATTGTTAGACCCAAATTCAATGGTGGTTGCCTACGACCATAAACGCGGCGAAGAAAGAGCAAAATTTAAAAAAGGAGAAGATAGAACAGCAATTGGTAAAGGCGATTGTATTGATTGTAAATTGTGTGTAAATGTATGTCCAACGGGCATAGATATACGTAATGGAACACAACTAGAATGTATTAACTGTACGGCATGTATCGACGAGTGTAATACAATGATGGAAGGAATAGGAAAACCAAAAGGGTTGATACGCTTTGTTTCTGAGAACAGTATTAAAACAGGGAAAAGATTTGAATGGACTCGCAGAGTTAAATCGTATACAGGTTTATTGATACTCGTAATGGGGATTTTCACAACTTTACTAATTACTCGTAAAGATTTCCAAACAAATATTTTCAGACAAAGAGGTTCAACCTATCAAAAAACAGATGATGGTTTAATTAGTAATATTTTCGAATTGAATATGGCAAATAAAACAAGGAAAAACTTCCATATTCAGTTGAAATTAGACAATTCAAAAGGTAAAATAGAAACAGTAGTTAAACATTTATTTTTGAAAAAAGAAGACCATTTAAAAGAACGTTTCTTGATCAAATTTCCATTCAATGAAGTACGAAATGGAAAAAAAATAGTCACCGTTATCATTTTAGGTAATGGAGAAGAAATTCAACGAATGAAAGTAAAGTTTTTAGGACCAATTTTATAAATTATAAGTTATGGATTATGATTTATAATTTAATTAAGTCATAAATCATAGTTCATAATTCAAAACTCAATTAATATGAACTGGGGAAAAGGATTAACCATCGCAATTGTTGCATTTATGTCATTTATCTTATACATGGTAATTACCTTAATGACAAAAGGAAATGCAGATTTAGTATCAGAAGATTACTACAAAAAGGAAATCGAATATGAGAAAGAAATCACTGCATTGAAAAATTCAGAAAATGCAAAAGAAAAAGTAACAATAAATAACAATGGAGAATTCATCGTTTTTCAATTTCCAACTACAAAAGAAATCGATAATATTAAAATTCAACTTTTACGTCCAAATAACGACAAAGCGGATTTGACTTTTTCTGAAAAAGACACAAAAAATGTGATGATAGAAAAGAAGAAACTAGAAAAAGGAATCTATAAAGCAACGATCAGTTACACCTCTGAAGGAAAATTATTTTTACAAAAAGAAGAACTAATAATTAAATAAGGATGTCGTCTTTCTATTGGTCAGCACTGATTTTAGGCCTCGTTGCTAATCTACATTGTTTCGCTATGTGTGGACCAATTGCTATGTCAGTACCTATAAATAGAAAATCGGAATTTACCATTTTGACAAGTAGTTTCTTTTACCAAACCGGAAGAATTTTAATGTACTCAATACTTGGTTTCGCAGTAGGATTCATAGGTTTTGGAATTCACTTTATTGGAATATTACAGGGTTTGAGCATCATTGCAGGAATAGGCATTATTCTTTATGCGTGGAGATATCAACTTTTAGGCGAAGGGGCAGACAAATTATTTAAAACTACTTTACCATATAATTTGAATTCTAGAATGATGGGGAAAATTGCTAAAAACAAAAGCCCTTTCAAACCTTTATTGCTCGGTATGCTGAACGGAATACTTCCATGTGGAATGGTATACACTGCATTAATTACCTCTTTACTCACTGGAAATGCGGTTTCAGGTTCAATCAGTATGTTATTTTTCGGTTTAGGTACCTACCCTACTATGATTGTTTTGATGTATTTAACCCAAAAGACAGCAACCAGATTTAGAAGTAAAATCAATCGTTATCTTCCTATTATTCTCACCCTAGTTGGAATGTTAATCGTACTTAGGGGAATGAATTTAAACATTCCTTATTTAAGTCCTCAGGCGACATTTAGTGAAGAGAAAAATAATATTGAAGTAAAAAGTTGTCACCCTTTAAAAATAAAATAGAGGTGTAATTTTATTATTTTCAATCAAGGTACAAAAATCACGAATTAAGCAATTTAAATAAATCTAAATATTCCTTAACTTTGAAAACCCGATGCATTAAAGCGGACGGAAAAGTAGTATATGAAGAGTTTGTTCCGAATTAATGCAGGTCATAATCGAATTTTTGGGTTAGATGTTTTACGTGCTTTAGCCATCTTATTTGTCGTATTTGGTCACAGCGCAATTTTAGTTCCTGAGAAGTATAAATCAATCATTCGAATTGTAACGCTAGATGGGGTTGCTATTTTCTTTGTTTTAAGTGGATTTTTAATTGGCGGAATCTTGCTTAAAATACTTGAAAAAGATAAACCGAATCTGAAAACTTTATTTAATTTTTGGTCAAGAAGATGGTTGAGAACCCTTCCTGTTTATGTCATCTTATTGACTTTTGTTATTGCTTTCACATACATTTACAAACCAGAAAGACTACCTGGAGACTGGTATAAATATTATCTATTTATTCAAAATTTCAATCAAGCAATACCCAATTTCTTCAAAGAATCTTGGAGTTTAAGCATAGAAGAATGGTTCTATTTACTTGTACCTTCGAGTTTGTTTTTATTATTAAACCTTTTTAAAAAATCGGTAAAAGCAACAAGTCTTGTTCTTATTATTGGTGGAATCATTGCTATCGTTTGGTATCGTTTTCACCTTTATGAATCTATTCCTGTTCCAAACAGATTGGACAAAGAAGCGTTCAGTAAATATTTGCATAATGTGAGTGAAATTATCACCTATCAAGTAATTCCACGTCTAGATGCAATTATGTTTGGTGTACTAGGTGCATTCATTGCTCAATACTCCCCTAAAACTTGGAAAAAGGCATCGCTACTATTAATTCCGCTTTTAGCCTTACCAATAATGTATATTCTTAAATATTACATTAGCCATCGTCACGATGAATATAGTTTTGTGATGTTGCCTATAATCAAATCGTTTATTGTGTTTTGTACATTACCTTATTTCTCACAGTTAAAATCAGGCCCCAAATTACTTTCAAAACCAATCACATTTATCAGTTTGATTTCCTATTCAATGTACTTAACTAACTTGACAATAGTAGTTCACGTTTTTATCAAATTTGGTTTGCACGACAACTTAAGAGGTTTACATAAATGCACTGAAACTTGGAAATGGGAATATATTTACTTTTGGTTTGTAACAATTTGCCTTTCTTATTTGTTATATGTATTGATAGAACAACCGTTCATGCGTTTACGTGATTTAAAAAAGAATAAAAAATGAACCCATTCATAGCAGAAATACAAGCGAAAATTGCACCGCTTAGAGATGAAATTGTTAATCACGATTTATTTAAAGAAATAAACAACATTGATCACATAGGTGTTTTCATGCAACATCACGTTTATGCCGTTTGGGATTTCATGTCTATTTTAAAATCACTACAAAACAACCTTACTGAGACTCGCGTTCCATGGTTTCCAAAAGGTTCGCCAAACACCCGATTTTTAATCAATGAAATTGTCGTTGGTGAAGAATCAGATATTGACTCAGAAGGTGTTCGAAAAAGTCATTTTGAAATGTATTTGGATGCTATGATTCAAGCGAAAACAGATACTGCTCACATCTTAACTTTTTGCGATAGCTTAAAAAATACAAATAGTTTAACCGAAAGTTTTGCTACAGCAAACACTCCTAAAAGTGCTCAAACATTTGTAGAATTCTCATTTGAAACGATAAACACAAATAAAGATTATTTACAAGCAGCAATCTTCACTTTTGGTAGAGAAGATCTAATACCAAATATGTTTTATTCCTTGGTTTCCGAATTGAATGATCGTTTTCCAAATACCATTTCTAAGTTAAAATATTACTTAGATAGACACATAGAAGTAGATGGAGATCATCATAGTCATTTAGCGCTTGAAATGGTTGCAGAACTTTGCGGAACAGACCAAAGAAAATGGGATGAATCACTAACGTTTGTAATTCGTTCTCTAGAACAACGTAAGAAACTTTGGGATGGAGTGTTATCTGCTATTCGAAGTTGATTTTTTCAAAGCAACTTTTGTACTGTAATATATTCTAAACCAATTTGGAACTTTTGAAACTTCTTTTAAGTCCCAAACTTTGTTTTTATCTTTGTTTAACTTAAAATTAGCAAACAAAGAGAATTCAGTTCCTTCTGCCGAATTATCAAAATAATAACATCTGTAGGCTAATTGAGATGCTTCAAAAAGTAAATCTAAACAACGATGATATCTTGAACGAATTTTATCTTCTGGCACATCATGCCCATGTTCCTTCACTCTAACTTCTTTTACTCGATACACATTAATGGAAGGGTCTTCAGTTGCCACAAAGTAAAGATAAACTCGATATCCTTGATTTATCGCTTCACGCATAAAATCTAATTTACTTGAGTGTGAAAAAACAGTTTCAAAAGTCATTTTACGGCCTAAACGCAATAAACGATCTCGAAAATATGCCGCAAAAAGTTGTGCGATTCTTTCGTTATAAACCAAGTCTTTTAAAATAATTTTCTTTGGATTAGAAAAATCTAACACCTTTTTCAACACAGAAGAATTCAATCCTTGAATTAGTAAACCTGATTTTTCAGCAAAAAATAAAAAATCAGTCAAATTTGGCTCAACACCATAATAATCATAAGAAAAGGAATAATTTCTTAATTGAAGTGCTATATCATCGGCATTGATATAAACTCCAAAATCTATAGGACTTCCATTTGATTTTTTGAATTGTCTTACGGATTGAATTATAGTACTCTTACCAGAACCATTTGGTCCAGCAAAAATTCTCAATCTTTTAGCATTGGTATTTAAATTAGTCAAGTGCTAAGGGAAGGTCATTCGAATGGTCAGATAATTGAACTAGTACCTCAATCGTACCATCTTTGAAGGCTTTAACAATTTGATTACCTTGTTTTTTAACAACATAACCTGCTACTTCATAGGCTCTTTCCGATGCTTGACGAATCGCTTTTTGAGATTTTGAAACTAAATCACGTTTAGTTAAATAGAGTGTATTTTCTAACGCTGCCATATACCAAATGTACGAATTTATTTAAACTAACCGCGTGTGATCAGACATTTAAATTTCCCTAAACTTCAAATTTCAACTAATTTTTAATAAATTTAATCTTGACAAAGTCCTAAAAAATAAGCATTTCTTCTCGCACCCCAATGTGGCTTTAAAACAGAAGTTTCTGTTTCAGATTTGTATAACTCTTCTGCTTTTAGTAAATATTCTAAAGCATTTTTTTTACCCCCACCAAACATCTTAGGTGTAAAATATACAGCGACCCCTTTCAGATGTGCAATTCTTGGATTATTAGGATTAATTGCTCTTGCAGCAGTTAAATTCTTCTCAAAAATCTCCCCTTGTTCTTTCCAGCGGCTTCCACCATCTACTGAAAGTCTTGCATTTGCTAATAGAGCTCCCAATACAAATGTTTCTTGATTTGTTGGCTCTAACGTTTTTACTTTTTCGTAAAATTGATCCGCCAAATCCAATAATTCATCCCTCGATTTTTGATCTTTACCTGAATAGGAAAGCATCGCTTTTGATAATGCAGCATAATAATTTGCAGCATAACTATCCGGATTCATCATTGCAATTAATTCAAATTGAGAAGATAATTGATTTTGAAGTTCAGAAGACTTTGCTGTATCTGCAACTGCATAGACTTGATTTAATTGTTCTTCCAATGTTTGAGAAGAAACATTAATAAATTGAAACACGGAAAAGATTGCGATTAAAACTCTTGTTTTCATAGTGATACTTTTATATTTATTACAATTCATCTTGATTAAACTGACTGAACGAGAAATTCATTCCAACAAACACCGCTCTATACAACGGAGGTAATACTTCAAATCGTTGTGAACCATCGGCAGAGTAACGGTAACCTAATATATTCTTTGTATTTAATATATTATCCAAACTCACATAAAAAACAGCAAATACTTTTTTCTTGAATGTCTTTAAATAAGATGCGGTTAATGCTAAATTTTGGTAGTCTTTCGTTCTATCACCCAAAAACACAGGATTGTTAGGATTATAATAAGGTCTTCCGCTTGCATAACTATAAGTGAATGAAAAATTAGTCGATATTTTTTCCACTAAATACTTCATAACAATATTTAGATTGTGTGGTGAAACATAATCTGGTGTTGCTTTTGAAATATAATTTTGATACATTCTTTTGGTATCCACATAACTATAAGAAATCCAATAATCTAAATTTTTAGCTAAATCTTTATCTCTCCAAAAGAAATCTATCCCTTGTGCATACCCACTTCCTGAATTATCTACTGGACCATAAACGAAACGAAATTGATTAGGAGTATAACTAGTACTTTTCTCTGAAATCAATTGCTTATAGTCTTTATAATAACCCTCAATTCTAAACACTCTACTACTTTTTATCCATTGATAATTCAACATATAATGTGTTGATATTTGAAAATCAGGCTTATAACCACAGAGTAAATAATTAGAATTAGCAGTTTGGTAGAAGATACCGCTTGCAAATGAAAACTGTCCATTTTCGGAAGATTTATATGCAAAAGCAAATCTTGGTGAAACATTTCCTTTTTTCAACAAAGCTGAATATTCTACCCTTACTCCTGGTTTAAATGCAAATTTAGAACCTGGTTTATACTCCCCTTCGTAATAAAAAGCACCCATCGTTTCTGTAAATCCTACTAACAAGATATCAAATTTTTGTTCGTATTGAATATGCTGGTATTCAACTCCGGTTGTATAATCATATTTTTCTCCGATATCACTTTTCATCTCAGCACGTCCTTGCAATCTACTGTCTTTTCTTATCAAAGGAGCAACGCCAAACTGGATATTATCACTATTATCACTGTAAGAGATCGACGTGAAATAACGTTTACCAGGACGGACATTGTATCTAAAAGAAGAGTTTAAATAGGTATTATTATTTTCGATACCGAACTTAATTTTTTCTCCAGCTAGTGCTGGATTTGGAATCTCTACTCCCGTTTTATTATAGGAGCGTGAAAAATTCATTTTAAAAATTCCTTTGCTGCTATCTAGTTTCGAGATGTATCGCGTTGAAAAAGAACCACCTTCTGGCACTTTATAAAAATTCACATTGGTTGGTGTAACACCATAAAAAGGAGATAAATTTAGATAATTACCACTATATTCTACTGCATTATTCCCCATAAGTTTAGAACCAGACAATGATAAACCCGCCATATTTAACCCTGCATTGACATTGCTTTTTTCAGGTAAATCATTGGTTTGCAAATCTAGTATTGCAGAAAGAGCCTGTCCGTATCTTGCTGAATATCCACCACTACTGAAAGCAGTCCCTTTAAACTGAAAAGGATTAAAACGACTTCGTTGAGAAACCCCAGGAATTGAACTATTAAAAGCGTTTTGAGCAATCATACCATCAATCACTACATTACTTTCATTAACATCACCACCACGTACTTGAAGCCCAGTTTGATCCCCTCCATTACGTTGAACACCAGGTAAGGTTTGAATTGCTCCAACAATATCTCCTTGTCCACCAGCTGTTGTAACAATATCTAAAGGTCTTAAAACAGCAACGGTTCTTTCATTCGTTGCTTCAATTGTTCCCGCATTAATTACGATGGTTTTTAATTGTTTTACTTTTGATTTTAACACTACTGATAAGGAAATTTCTATTCCTTCAAACACTAATAATTTTTTATATTGCTCAAAACCTACAGAATTAATAACCAATGTATCACTCCCTGAATTTTTAGCATTAAAACTAAATTTACCTTCATTCGTTGTTACTCCTCCTACCCGATTGGCTTTTAAAAAAACGGTAGCGAATGGGATTGGTTTTCCTTGTTTATCTTTTACCTCTCCAGAAATAATCGTTTGAGATGATAAAATAAAATTTGTTAATAATAGAGTTGAAAATAAAATATATTTCATGGTAAATAAATAGTGATGTAAATTTAGTATTTAAATCTAGAATGAATTATTTTAAAGTAGAATCAAATTTAGATTCTAGATTGTTTTGAATAATAATTATAGTTTTTTTTCGTTCATTTGCATATATTAAAATCAAAGAGATGGAAATAGTAGAATTAATAGGAATCATTGTACCAATATTATCGTTAACTGCATTGATTATTTTTATCTTGACTTCTAAAAAAGAGTCAACTCATTCACAACAACCAATTACTATTCAAACTTCGCAACCAACTCAACAACCTGTTAACAATCAAAATGAAACAGTCAAACTAATTTTACCCCATAGGATTGATGCCTACCAAAGGTTGGTATTATTTCTTGAAAGAATCTCGCCAAATTCATTGGTAATGAGAAAATTTGGGAATTATCAATCAGCAAAACAGTTACAACAAGATTTATTAAGCACGATAAGAAGTGAATACGAACACAACATTGCTCAGCAAGTTTTTGTTTCACCGCAAGGATGGAAAATGGTGAAAGATTCAAAAGAACAAATCATTCAATTAATAAACTTAGCTGCAAGTCAAGTAGAGGAAAACGCTACCGCAATTGATTTATCTTCAAAAATATTTGAATTAACTGCTGAATTCGAAAAACTGCCAAGTGAAATCACAACAGAATATTTGATAGAGGAACTTCAAAAACTTTTTTAAAAAAAGTAAGTTAATTCATCATTCATAATTTATTATCAACTAATAACCTGCTTTTTCTTTTGGATAAGCATTAAAAGTACCTGAAGCTGATGCGATAAGTAATTCGCCATCATAAATCTTTGATTCCGAAACCAAAATCCTATTTCCTGCAGAAATCACCTTCGCTTTTGCTGTTAAAACACTTCCTAATTTTGCTGGTTTATGAAATTTCATTGAAAATTCAACGGTTGAAACAACTTTTCCTTCGCCAAAAACTTTACTTAGGCAGGCTACACCAAGAGATGCATCCATCAAGGATGCGATTGCCCCTCCGTGTGCTGCAAATGGAGTAGCTAAATGTTTTTGTTCAATCGGCATTGTATATTCAATTTCACCTGGAGAAATCACTTGAAAATCCATCCCTAACAGATTTCCAAAATAATTTTGCTCTATATATTTAGTAATTAAATTTTTATCTAACATTTTAATCTACTAAAAAATGAAATTCTGTATGGGTTAACGATGTATATATATGCTCATTTAAATCATACATAACAACATTGTAATCATCTGTATCTACCCATACTTTTAGATGGACTTCAATGGATTTTGTTGTAATAGCTCCAAGTCCTACAAAAGGAGCAGGTTCATTAACAATTCTAGGTTCATCCGCAGCAATTGCTAACAACATTTCTTTCGCTTTATCAAATGAATCACCGATTGTTAAATGAAAGGTCAAATCAATTCTTCTCACGTCTGCTTTAGTGAAATTGATAATATTTCCATTAGCTATTGGACCATTAGGTAAAATAACCACTTTGTTATCTGCAGTGTATAAATGGGTGTTAAAAATCTGTATTTCTTTTACTTTTCCGGATACTGTTTGAGCCTGAATAAAATCACCAACCTTAAAAGGTTTAAAAACCAATATCATTACTCCACCAGCAAAGTTTGATAATGTACCTGAAAATGCCATACCTATTGCTAAACCTGCAGCACCTAATAAGGCTACAAAAGAAGTCATCTGAATACCAAA
>VFQS010000737.1_pt1 | contig 33953 bp, 34 predicted proteins | sample 3512361 | NCBI WGS metagenome assembly VFQS01 (sample SAMN10412375, study PRJNA504923) | tailings metagenome | isolation source: Relicate 1 Philex TSF3 active mining | place: Philippines
GAAACGCCCGATCAAAGTCGGGGGCCGTGCGTAAGGCGTCGAGGCTCGTGCCAAATCCCGGCATGCCCCAGCCCATGCCCATCCCCATTCCTGGGCCCCGGCCCCAGCCGGGACCTGGCCAGGCCGGGACATCCACGCCGTACCACTGCCGATACCAGCGGCGCATCTGGGCATTTTCGCGGCTCTGACTGTTACTGATGCGTTCGGCCAGGGTTCTGATCTCCGGACGCCGGGAGCGCTGCAGAGCCAGATCCGCCATGGCGATCGCACCCTCGTGATGGGGAATCATCATCACGATGAAGTGAGCATCGGCAGAGCGGGCACCCATCGGCATCCACCCCCAGCTCTGGGCTGAGCCCGATGGTGCCGTTGCTGGTGAAGATCCGGAAGGAACCGGAGCCGCCTGGCTCACTGCTGAGACGCTGAGCACAACTGCAGCAAGGACAAACCGAAGCGGATTTATTGGGAGCTTGATGGCAGGACTTTTGACGGGCACACGAAAACTCCTGGGCAACGAAGTTCTGGCAATCGGATTCAGTAGCTTTCGGGCAGAATCTCAGCCACGCCAGGTCGGGCGTCCACCCTCCACCAAGGTGCCGCGATGACTCCTGCTCGAATGCCTTCACATCCTAGGAGCGAAAATTGCCGAGGTTTGTGATGCGACCTGCTGCAGAACTTCTGCAGAAGTAGCTCCGTTGGGATCAACCCGGATCGCGTCAAGGATCTGTCGCCGAGATGTGAGATTCACATGGGTTGTCTTGAGGCTCAAAGCGCAGCCCAGCACACTGCCGATCAGGATCCTGGGGATGGGGGCGATGCCAGCAGCAGCGCACGGGGCGATGGCTGAGGCCAGCACCATGGGCCTGGGTCAGCAGCATGCCTTTTGCTCCCTGCTGGAGTGCGACGTCGGCCTTGAGGATGATGCCCACTCCCCTGCTGCTGAAGGCAGAAAGATTCACAGGCACAGCATCACTGTGAGGTGCTCCCAGTTGCAGCCATCCCTCCTGGGGGTAATCCATGGGCCAATAGTCCACGTCGCTGCAAGCACCAGAAGAGCAGCAGATGTTGGACAGTCTGTGGAGAGGAAACATCCCCTCTGACGAATGAGCCTGCCCTGGCCCTGGGCGTGGCCTGCCTTGGTGGCGATCACCATTGATCGGATGAGAGTGCATCGTCTTTTCCAGCCTTTCTTTAAACGCTATGAAGGCGGCCGTCGCTACCGTGGGCGGTGCATTGATTCGCAATGTTGGCAGTCACCATGGTGGCTTGATGAACTGAGCGACAAGTTGATGGCAGCTGCCCCCGCAGGGCTGGATCGATCAGGCTGCGAGCCCGGGCTCCGCAGGTTGGAGTTGAAACGTGTCGCCGGCCTCGCGCCAGTGCCAGCCCACCGGTGACTGATCCAGCCGTAGTTGCCGGGCAAGGAACTGCCGCTCCATCGCCGTCGCGTCGCGGAGCTGGAAGCCGCGCAGCCGATCGGGATGGATCACCAGGCGAGCCAGGGGGCATGGGGCGTCAGGCCCTCGTAGTTGTTGATCAGGTCGCCGCTGCCGAACAGGATCAGCCGACCGCTGTGCAGCTCAGGCGGCAAGGGGTGATGGGACGAGTACCCGAAGACCAGATCCACCCCGGCCCTGCCGTCGCAATGCCAGCCAGGCGAAGGCTGCGGAGCCTTCCCGAGAGACCGTTGAGTCCCCAGTCGAGCACGTGATGGAGGGGCGACCACACCATGGCGCTGCTCGGCCGCCCGCACGTAGTAGCGGGTATTGCGCACATGGGGCTCGTTCAGCTCTGGCGGACAGTGCCGTGGCATCACCTGGTCGATGCCACGGCCGAGCATGAGGTCGCCCCTCAGCACCAGGCGCAGCACAGCCTGGCTCACCGCACCCTCTCACCAGCTGGTGTCTCCCGATCCCCTGAAGAGATCCTGGGCAAAGTGATCGGGGATGGCGAGCGATCTGGCCCCAGTGATCCAGAAGCTTGAGACGCGGCACGCGTTCAAGCATGGCGTCAGTTCGATCAGCTCAGCCCTCCAGCAATGCCAGCGCACTCGCCAGCGTGTCGGCCTTCTGGGCGTCGCGGCGCTGGCTCAGCAGCTTCCTTCCCGGTGCCTTGCGGCCGAGGCGCCGCTGCAGCTGGCCGCGGATGCCGTCGAACTTCCACTCCACCAGCCAGGCGGTGGCGGGCTCGCTGGGCGGCTCCTCCAGCGGCGAGGCCAGGAAGAACGGATAGGGCCGGCTGGGCACAAAGCCGCCCATCAGCCGGTGCTGCAGCAGCGGTTCCTCAGCTCGCTCAGTGAACCCTCCAGGCAGATCTGGCGCAGCCGGCGGCCGGTGATCAGGCGCCTGCCCTGCCTGCCCAGCAGCACGTGCAGGGCCCAGGCCCCATCGTGGGGACCGCTGGCGGCGAAAAAGCTCTGCAGCGCGGCCACCCGGGCCAGGGTGCCGCTGCTGCCATCCAGATCGGCATAGAGCTGCGCAAAGCGCCGCATCGCTGAGCTCAGGCGGGCACGTTCCAGCGCAGGATCGCGCGCTGCTCCCGTTCGTGGCCCAGCACGCTCACCGTGGCCGTGCCCATCACCAGCAGGGCTCCTCCACCGGCTCCGAGTCCGAGCCAGGTGCCCGCCAGGCTGCGCAGGATGTGGCCGTGGGCCACCAGGGCGACCCGCGGGTTGTCGCTTTCGGCCGCCAGCCCTTCCGCCAGGCTGATCACCCGCTCGCAGCGCTCCTGCACCGCGGCACTGTCTTCCCCGTCCGGGCAGCCGTGGCTCCACACCGTCCAGTCCGGCACGATCCGGCGGATTGTGGCCGTGGTGACGCCCTCAAAGCTGCCGTAGTCCCACTCCATCAGGTCGTCGCAGCTGCTGGCCTGCTCGCCCAGCCCCGCCAGCTCCGCGGTGCGTCGGGCCCGCTGCAGCGGACTCACCAGCACGGCGGCGAAGGGGTGGCCGCCCATCTGCTTGAGCAGTGGTGCCACCCGGCGGGCCTCCGCTTCCCCCTCCGGCAGCAGCGGCAGGTCGGTGCGGCCCGTGTGGCGGCCCTCCAGCGCCCAGGCGGTGGCGCCATGGCGCAGAAGCCAGAGTTCGGCCATGGCGCTGCTCAGTTCACCAGCTTGATTAATCCTGGTCTAACGGCCCGGCTGGCTCGGTCCCATCGCCGAATTCACGGGCGAAGTCGCCCTCCAGCGGTTCGGCGCTGATGCCCTCCACCTCGCGCAGGTAGCGGGCCAGGCCATCGCTGTTGCCGTGGGTCACATACACCTGGCGGGCGCCGCTCTCCTTCACGCTGCGGATCAGCCCTGGCCAGTCGGCGTGGTCGCTCATCACGAAGCCCCGCTCGTAGCCGCGGCGGCGGCGGGCGCCGCGCACGGCCATCCAGCCGCTCACAAACGCCGTCTGCGGCAGCTTGAAACGCCTCATCCACACCGAGCGGTGCGCCGCCGGTGGCGCGATCACCAGCCGCCCCGCCAGTGATGTGCCGCGGGGGATGGCGCTGGCCGGCAGGGTGGGCGGCAGCGTCACGCCTGCCTCCCGGTAGGCCGGCATCAGTGCCTCTACGGCGCCGTGCAGCAGGATCTCATGGCCTTCAGCTCCCGGCGCTCCGGCAGTGCCAACGCCGAGGGCGGCGAGTTCGGCGAGCACCCGCTGGGCCTTGCCGAAGGCATAGCAGAACAGCAGGGAGGGCCGATCCGACGCACTTTGCCACCAGCGCAGGATCTCGCCCGCCAGCTCGTTGCCGCGTTGCCAGCGGTAGATCGGCAGCCCGAAGGTGGCCTCGGTGATGAACACATCGGCCTGCACCGGCTCGAACGGGGCGCAGCTGGGATCGCTGCAGCGCTTGTAGTCGCCGCTCACCAGCCAGCTCTCACCGCCGGCCTCCAGCCGGATCTGGGCGCTGCCCAGCACATGGCCGGCGCTGTGAAACGACACCCGCGCCTCACCGATGCGGTGCACCTGGCAGTAGTCCACCGGCAGCAGCTGGATGTCGGCGCCGAGCCGCTGGCGCAGGATCCCTTCGCTCGCAGCGGTGGCCCAATACTCGCCGCAGCCCGGCCGGGCGTGATCGGCGTGGGCGTGGGTGATCAGCGCCCGCGACACCGGCCGCCAGGGATCGATCCAGGCCCGCGCCGCCCGGCAATACAGCCCCTGGGGGGTGAGCTCCAGCAGGCTGTCGGGAGGCAAGGCCATCGCAGCGCTGCGTGTCGGGCTCAGACTTCATCCCACAGCGACTCCATCGTCCACAGGCTGCCCTCCAGCAGCCAGAACGCGCCATTCACCAGGCGGAGGTGTTGATCCAGGGTGGCGATCTGCTCCAGATCGGCCGGCGTGAGTTCGATCGCCGCCGCCGCCAGGTTCTCGCGCAGCCGCGCCGGGTTCACCGACTTGGGGATGGTGGAGAGGCCGCCCTGCAGCTGCCAGGCGATCAGCACCTGGGCAGGGCTGCAGCCGTGCTCCGCGGCGATCGCGACGATCACCGGGTTCTCCAGCAGCATCGGTTCATCGGCGCCCTTGAGGGCGGCCGGGCGGTCCCCCGAGCCCAGCGGCGAGTAGGCGGTGACGTGCACCCCAGCGGCCGCGCAGTCGGCCAGCAGCTGCGGTTGCTGCAGGAGCGGATGGCGCTCCACCTGATTCACCTCAGGCCGGAGCCGGCAGTGGCCCAGCAGATCGCGGAGCTTGCGGCTGGAGAAGTTGCTCACGCCGATGTGGCGCGTGAGCCCGGCCTCCTGGGCCCCTTCCATTCCCGCCCAGGTGTCGGCCAGCGGCAGCTGGGCCGGTGGCAGCAGATCGTCGCCGCTGGCTGGAAAGGCCACGCCGGGCCGGATCGGCACCGGCCAGTGGATCAGATAGAGGTCGAGCCACGCCAGGCCCAGATCCGCGAGGGTGCGGCGCAGCGCCGGCTCCACGTTGTCGCGCCCATGGGCATTGCACCAGAGCTTGGAGGTGATCCACAGCTCCTCGCGCGTTACCTCGCCTGCGGCGATCGCGGCGCCGATCGCCTCTCCCACCTCCGCTTCGTTGCCATAGACGCTCGCGCAGTCGATGTGGCGGTAGCCCAGCCGGATCGCTTCCCGAACGGCGGCCCCCACCTCGCCCGGCGCTGATTTCCAGGTGCCCAGCCCCAGCAGGGGCATGCGGTCGCCATTGGCGAAGGTGGCGGTGCACATGGGCAGCGGCGGGCCGGCTGGGGGCAACCCTAGGCAGCGCGGCAGCAGAGGAATCCCTGGGTTGTTGGGGTGTGTTGTTTGTGCTGCAGCTCAACAGGCGGCGTTGACTCCCGTGGCGCCAGCACCTAGCCAGGGGGTGCCCCGCAGGCTTCCGCGATGGCCCTTCACGATTTCCGCGACGAGTTGGCCACCACGGCTGCCGCCCTCGCGGCGCCCGGCACCGGTCTGCTGGCCGCCGACGAATCCACCGGCACGATCGGCAAACGCTTCGCGGCGATCGGCCTGGCGAACACCGAGGAGCATCGCCGCGCCTACCGCAGCCTGCTGGCCAGTGCCCCCGGCCTGGCCGAACACATCAGCGGCGTGATCCTGTTCGAGGAAACCCTGTTCCAGGACAGCGTGGATGGCTCCGGCCAGGGCGGGCCGCCGATCGTGGAGCTGTTCCAGCAGCAGGGGGTCATCCCCGGGATCAAGGTGGATCAGGGGGTGGAGCCCCTGGCCGGCGGGGTGGAGGGTGAGAGCTGGTGCACCGGGCTGAAGGGCCTGGCCGAGCGCGCTGCCCGCTACTACGACCGCGGCGCCCGCTTCGCCAAGTGGCGGGCGGTGCTGCGGATCAGCGCCGCGGGCTGCCCCAGTGAGCTGGCGGTGCGGGAGAACGCCTGGGGCCTGGCCCGCTACGCCCGCACGGTGCAGGAGCAGGGGCTGGTGCCGATCGTGGAGCCGGAGATCCTGATGGACGGCGACCACGACATCGCCACCACCGCCTCAGTGCAGGAGTGGGTGCTGCGCACCACCTACGAGGCCCTGGCCCTCAACGGGGTGTTTCTGGAGGGCAGCCTGCTCAAGCCGTCGATGACCCTGGCCGGGGCTGACTGCCCCGAGCCCCCCAGCCTGGAGGAGGTGGGCGCCTTCACCGTGCGCACCCTCAGCCGCAGCGTGCCGGCGGCGGTACCGGCAATCCTGTTTCTTTCGGGGGGCCTCAGTGAAGAGGACGCCAGCCTCTGCCTCAATGCCATCAACCAGCAGGCGGCGCAGGGCTGTGCCCCCTGGCACCTGGGCTTCTCCTTCGGTCGGGCGCTGCAGCATTCCTCTCTCAAGCACTGGGGCGGCAGCGACCTGGAGGCCGGCCAGGCGGCCCTGCTGGCCCGGGCCCGCGCCAATGGCGCCGCCAGCAGCGGCAGCTACGTGCCCGGCAGTGAACCCTCCGACGACGCCAGCCTGTTTGTGGCCAACTACAGCTACTGATCAGCGGCTCATCGCCAGCATCTTCTCGATCGGCGCCAGGGCCCTGAGCCGCAGCGCCTCATCCATCACGATCTCCGGCTCCATGCGATCGAGGCACTGCCAGAGCTTCTCGAGGGTGTTGAGCCGCATGTAGGGGCAGGCGTTGCAGCTGCAGCCATCGGCGCCGGGCACCTCAAAGAACTGCTTGTGGGGCACCTTCAGCCGCATCTGGTGCAGGATCCCCGGCTCGGTGAGCACGATGAAGCTGTCTGCCGGGCTCTCCTCGGCGCGGCGGAGCAGCTTGCTGGTGGAGCCGATGAAGTCGGCCAGCTCCAGGAGGTGCTGCTGACATTCGGGGTGGGCGAGCACCTCGGCGCCGGGGTGCTCGAGCTTGAGCTGCAGCAGCGCCTGCTCGCTGAAGGCCACGTGCACCTGGCAGCTGCCCGGCCAGAGGGTGAGCTCACGGCCGCTCTGGGCCTGCACCCAGCGGCCCAGGTTTTCATCGGGGGCGAACAGGATCGGCCGGTCGGCGGGCAGCTGCTTCACCAGATCCACGGCGTTGCTGCTGGTGCAGATCAGGTCGCTGAGGGCCTTCACCGCCGCTGAGCAGTTGATGTAGCTCACCACGATGTGGTCGGGGTGCTCGGCGCGGAAGCGGGCGAAGGCGTCGGCCGGGCAGGCATCGGCCAGGGAGCAGCCGGCCTCCAGATCCGGCAGCAGCACCGTTTTATCCGGGCTGAGGATCTTGGCCGTCTCGGCCATGAAGTGCACGCCGCAGAACACGATCACGTCGGCGTCGGTGTTGGCGGCCTTGCGGGAGAGCTCCAGCGAATCGCCGATGAAGTCCGCGATGTCCTGAACGGCGTCGTCCTGGTAGTAGTGCGCCAGGATCACGGCGTTGCGCTCGCGCCGCAGGGCATCGATGGCGGCGGGCAGATCGGCCGGCGCCGGCAGCGAACCGGAGGCGAGGGCGTTCGCTGGGCTACCGGCGGAAGTGTTCTGGGCTGCCGCGAAAACCAAGCCGGATCCTCACGTGGGGCAGGATGAGGCCAGCCTAGGCAGTGATGGATGCCGCTCCTGCGCCTGGCTGTGGTGGGTGATCCGCACGGCGCCTGGGACGGCACCGACCACACCGTGCTCGACCGCATTCGCCCCGATGCGTTGCTGGTGGTGGGGGATCTCAGTGATGGCCTGCCCCAGGTGCCGTCTCTGCTGCGGCGCCTGCAACTGCCGGTGGCCTGCATCGCGGGCAACCACGACACCGGCAAGGACGCCTCCGGCCGCACCCTGCGCCGCCAGATCGAGGCGCTCGGGCCGCTCCATTGCGGCTGGACGCTGCGGGACCTCAGCCCCCCGGGGCTGGCGGTGGTGGGTGCCCGGCCCGGTACCGCGGGCGGGGGCTTCCATCTCTCCAAGGCGATGCTCGCCGCGTTCGGTCCGCTCACGCTGCAGGAGTCTGCGGATCGGATCACCCAGGCGGCCCTCAGCGGCGATCCGGCGCTGCCCCTGGTGCTGCTGGCCCACTGCGGCCCCGCCGGCCTGGGCAGTGAGGCGGCTGATCCCTGCGGCCGCGACTGGAAGAAGAACCCCTGTGATTGGGGCGACCAGGACCTGGCCCTGGCCATCCGCCAGATCCGCCAGCGGCGCCCCCTGCCGCTGGTGGTGTTCGGCCACATGCACCACGCCCTCAAGCGGGGTGGCGGCCTGCGCCGCACCTTCTGCCGCGACCGTGCCGGCACCTTCTATGTAAATGCGGCCTGTGTGCCGCGTCACGGCCGTGACGCCCAGGGCCGTGAGCTGCGCCACTTCAGCTGGGTGGAGCTGGAGGCCGATGGGCAGGGGGGAGCCGTGCTGCTGCAGGCCAGCCACCGCTGGTATGGCCTGGAGGGGGACCTTCTCTATGAAGAGGTGCTGCACCGGGCGCCCCAGCCCCTGGAGGCCCTGCAGCCGTGCTGATCTACGCCTGCATCAGTGCCCATGGCTTCGGTCACGGGTCGCGCAGCGCGGCCGTGCTCACGGCGCTGCACGCGATTCGCCCCGACTGGCGCCTGGTGCTCTCCACCAGCCTGCCGCCGGCCTTCCTGGCCACGGCCCTGGGGCCGGTGCCCTACGAGCAGCGGCCGTTGCGCTGGGACGTGGGCGTGATCCAGGCCGATGCCCTCGGTGCCGACCCGCCGGCCACCCTGGCGGCCCTGGACCAGCTTGAGGCTGCCCTGCCAGTCCAGCTGCAGCGGGAGGCCCAGTGGCTGCGGGCCCAGGCGGAGCCGGTGCTGGTGCTGGGCGATGTGCCGCCGGCGGCTGCCCTGTTGGCGGAAGCGATCGGCGCGCCGCTGGTGTGGCTGGCCAGCTTCGGCTGGGAGGCGATCTATGGGCCGATGGGCGGGGCGTTCACGCGCTGGGCGGAGCACTGCCTGGCGCTGTACCGGCGCGGTGATCTGCTGCTGCACTGCCCCCTGGCGATGCCGATGGACTGGGGCATCCCCGAGCAGCGGATCGGCCTCACGGCCGGCCGGCCTCGCCTGGGCCCCAAGGAGCTGGCCGAGCTGGCGCAGCATCTGACGCTGCCGGCCGAGCGGGAGCGCTGCGTGCTGATCAGCTTCGGCGGCATGGGGGCAGCGCTGGATCCGCTCCTGTTGGATCGCTGGCCCGACCATGTGGTGATCGGTGCCGATCCGGCGCTGGCCGCGCGCCCCAATGGGCGGGTGCTGCCGGCGGGATTGCGGCCGCTGGAGCTGATGCCGCGCTGCGCTCGCCTGATCACCAAGCCCGGTTACAGCAGCTTCTGCGAGGCGCTGACCGCCGGGGTTGGCATCCATCTGGTGCACCGCGAGGGCTTTGCGGAGGCGCCGGTGCTGGAGGCTGCGCTGCAGCGCCACGGCCGCCATCGCCTGCTCAGTCAGCAGCAGTTGTTCAGTGGCGAGTGGGACCTGGATCAGCCCCTGCTGCCGCCCAGCGACGTGGCCCTGGCCAGCGACGGCACCGAACAGGCGGCGGCGGCCATCGCCGCTGTTGTGGGCTGATCACCAGTTCTGATCAGCATTGCCGCAAAGGTTTGGGATTCTGTTGCAGCCATCGCCCCAAACTCGCTTGGCCACAGTGATGAGAACAGCCGCGAGTCATTATTGATACAGGTGGACACTTGTTTGATTGTCACTGCATCAATCGCCGTGCTGGTATTTCGTAGGCAACCTCTGCCGAAATTCCAGCCTTCTTTTTTGGTCGCCGCGCCAACGCGGCGACCTGTTGTCCTCCAGGCTCGGCAATCCTCCGGGCCCGCTGTCTGATCCGATGCACGCTCGCTTCACCATGAACCTGCGCCATCGCCTCACCAAGCCTGTGGTTGTGGGCTTCGTTGGCCTGGCGGCCATGGCCGCTCCCGTCTCTGCCCACGCTGCCGAGCCTTCTCCCCTGTCCGAGGCCGCCTCGGACGCTGCCGCCGCCCTGCTCAGCGTTCCGCTGCCGCCGCCCGCTCCCCGCCTCTACGCGATCACGCCGGAGCGGCGTGCCCTGCTCAACACCATCCGCTACGCCGAGGGCACCTGGGCCAACGGCGACGACATCGGCTATCGCGTGATGTTCGGCGGCGGCCTGATGCCCGATCTGGAGCGCCACCCCGACCGGGTGATTCGCCGCTCCCGCTACGCCAGCGCTGCCGCCGGTGCTTACCAGTTCATGCCCTTCACCTGGCGCATGGTGTCGCAGGCGCTGGGGCTTGAGCGCTTCGGACCCCAGGTGCAGGATCAGGCCGCCATCTTTCTGATCCAGCGGCGCGGCGCCCTCGCTCTCGCCGACCAGGGCCAGTTCACGCCGCACCTGGCCCACAAACTGGCGCCGGAATGGGCCTCATTCCCCACCCTCGCCGGCCGCAGCTACTACGGCCAGCCGGTGAAGCGCTTCCACGATCTCCAGCGCTTCTATGAGGCCAACCTGGCCCTGTTGCGCAACGCGGTGGCACCTGCGGCCGAACCGGTCAGACCGGCCTGCGCCGCTGGCGATCTGCGCTGCCGCCTGGAGGCGCTCGACCGCCTCTAGGACTCGCCGGTCTGGTTGCGGTTGCGGCCCACCGTGTTCTGGGCGATCAGGTAGGCCGCTGCAATGGCTCCCACAAAGCCGAGGCCATTGCGCAGCAGCGGCAGCAGATCGGACGTGCGGGTCACGATCGGGGCCACACCGAACACGCCGAAGAGAATCACCCACAGGGGTGAGAGCAGCAGCACCCACGCCCACTCCACGGTGTGCTCGGGCTTGCGCGGATAGGCGGCGAAGCCCACGATCAGCCCCCCCAGGATCGAGGTGGCCAGGGTGAGCAGCCATTGCTCCTGGGGCAGGCCCGGCACCACCTGGCAGCCGCCGCGCTCCAGGCAGGTTTCCACCGCCGCCAGGGCATCGGTGATCGCACCGTCTTCGCCGTGATCGCGCACGTAGTACACGTTCCCGAAGCGCGTCTGCAGCTCCACCCAGTAGGTGCGTGGCATCAGGGCGAACAGCGCATCGCCCACGTTGAAGTTGAGCAGGTTGCCGCCGCGGGGGTCGGCCACCAGCAGCAGGCTGCGCTCATCGAGGCTCCAGAAGTCCTTCACCGCCAGGCCGGGGGTGCGCTCGTACTGGGTGAGCACCCGCAGTTTCCAGCCGGTGTCGACCTCGAAGCGCTCCAGTTGCTGCTCCAGGGCCGTGCGCTGGGGATCGCTGAACGCCTTGGCGAGATCGATCACGGGGGTGGGGTGATCGGGCAGCAGCTCGGGGTTGTCGTAGGCGTTGGCCGCCTGGGGCAGAGCCGCCCAGCAGCCTGCCGTCAGCAGCAGGGCGGCAGCAGCGCTGAGCAGCCGCCGGCGCCACAGCGGGTTCCAGGAGCGGAGGGCACCGGCTGCGGCGTTGTGAACCATGCGGGCTGCTTCAGTACGTGCCAATTCTCCCCGAGCTCCGCGCCTGTCCGTGAGTTCAGCAGCGTCTCCAGTGCCCGCGTGGCTGCGTGAGCGGCTGATCCGCCGCGGCGGTGCGGTGCCCTTCTCCACCTACATGGAGTGGGCGCTGCATGATCCTGCGCACGGGGCCTACGGCAGCGGTCGCCTGCGCATCGGCCCCCGGGCCGATTTCGCCACCTCGCCCTCCCTCGGTCCCGACTTCGCCGCCTTGCTCGCTCCCCAGCTCGCGGCCTGGCTGGAGCAGCTCAGCGAGCAAGCCAGCGCTGATCGGCTTCTGAGTGTGGTGGAGACCGGCCCAGGGGAGGGGAGCCTGGCCTTGCAGCTGGCCCGCGAGCTGGCCGCTGGCTGGCCCGCGCTGGCCCAGTGCTGTGAGCTGGTGCTGGTGGAGCCCAATCCCGGCATGGCCGAGCGCCAGCGCGCGCTGTTGGCCGATGCGCCCCTGCCGGTGCGCTGGAGCAGCTTCGAGGCCCTGGCCCGGGGGCCTGTGCAGGGGGTGGTGCTGGCCCACGAGGTGCTCGATGCCCTGGCGGTGGAGCGGATCACCAGTGACGGCCAGGTGTGGCGCCGCCAGCGGGTGCGGCTCCAAGCCCCGCGTGATGCATTGCGCGATACACCGGCTCGCCTGGTTCTGGAGGCCGGCGAGCCCCTCAGCCCTCACCTCCAGGCCCTGCTGATGCCGCTGCAGCTGGCCCAGCCCTGCCCCCAGCGCCCGGAAGGCTGGAGCAGCGAGCTGCACACCGGCCTGGCCCCCTGGCTGGAGCAGGCCGGTGCGGCTCTGGAGCAGGGTTGGCTGCTGGTGATCGACTACGCCCTGGAGGCCTGGCGCTACTACGCCCCGGCCCGCAGCGACGGCACCCTGATGGCCTACCGGCAGCAGCGGGCCTATGGCGATCCCCTCCGAGATCCCGGCCACTGTGATCTCACGGCCCATCTCTGCATCGAGCAGCTCGAGTTGGCTGCCCGGGCCAGCGGCTGGCAGCCCGTTGGCCAGTGCCGCCAGGGGGAGGCGCTGCTGGCCCTGGGCCTGGCCCAGCGGCTGCACGGGCTGCAGCACGGTGCCAGCCCCGATCAGCTGCCGGAGCTGCTGGCTCGCCGAGAGGCGCTGCTGCGGCTGGTGGATCCCCACGCCCTCGGCGATTTCCGCTGGCTGGCCTTCGCCCGTGGCGCCGGCGCCGCGGCCTCTGGGCCGCCCGCCTTCCTCAGACCGCCGCCGTGAGCCACTCCCCCAGGCTGCGCTGGGGCGTGCTGGCGTTGCTGGTGATCTCCACGATCCGGCCGATCGAGGTCGGGCTGGCCACCGCATCGAGGCACACCCGTGCCACCAGCCGGCGCGGAATGCTGTTGCTCTCCTGCTCATCAGGGCCGCTGAACAGCACCCCCTCGCGTTCGCAGCGGCTGTCGTCTTCGCTGAGGCCGCCCGGGCGCACCACGGTGATGTCGAGGCCGCTCTGCTCCAGCCAGCGCTCGCCAAGCCGCTTCCACACCAGGATCAGACCGAACAGGTTGAGCGGATGGGCCCAACGGCCCGCGCAGAGCGAGCTCACCAGCACCACGCGCCGCAGGCCCACGCTCTTGCAGGCCGCGATCTGATCGCGGATCGCCAGGGCATCCACCTTCATGGGCCCCAGCAGATTCACCGACGGCCGGGCTCCTGTGGCGATCACCAGGGCGTCGCAGCCTTGCAGGGCCGCCAGCAGGGCTTCGGTGTTGGTGAGCTCCAGGCGGTGCAGGCTGGCGCCGGCCTCCACGGCCTGGGCCAGGCCATCGGGGATCCGGGAGCCGGGCCGCACGATCGCGCGCACCTGCCAGCCGCGGGCCATCGCCTCGGCCACCACCCGCCAGCCCGTTTTGCCGCTGGCACCGGTCACGGCGAGGGTGGTCATGGCTGGATCTCGCAAACGGGGCCAAGGATGGCGTGCCACCGCAACAGTCGGCGCGTTCGCGGTGTGCCTTGTTTTCCCCCAGCTTCAGCCCTGAATTGGTAGTCCAGATGACATTTGCGCCTTGAATTTGTGGAAAACAGGCTGTTTTTCAGTGGAAAAGCAAGCCGGATCGTGGAAAACGCGCGGCTCGTGCTGCGCGCCTGATGGCACCGGGGTGCCACCGTTTGCAGGTGCGCGCACCCCCGATGGCTGACTCCACCGCCCACCAGAGCCACTGGCAGCAGCGCTGGTATCCAGTGGCCTATCTGGAGGATCTCGACCGGCGCAAACCCACGCCATTCACGCTGCTGGGCCAGGATCTGGTGCTGTGGTGGGAGCCCGGCAGCGCCCAGTGGCGCGCCTTTGCCGATGCCTGCCCCCACCGGCTCGTGCCGCTCAGCGAGGGGCGGGTGAATGAGCGTGGTGAGCTGGAATGCCCTTATCACGGCTGGAGCTTTGGCGGCGATGGCCGCTGCGCCGCCATCCCCCAGGCCACGGCCGAGCAGGCGGCATCAGCCTGCTCCAGTGCCCGCTCCCACTGCCGTGCCTTCGCGACGGCCGAGGGTCAGGGCCTGTTGTTTGTGTTCGCCGGCGATCCCGAGGCGTCCGCGTCCGTGCCGCTGCCGCTGGTGCCGCTCCTGGAGGAGCCGGGCTGGCTGGTGCAGGGCACCTTCCGCGACCTGCCGATGGATGCGCTCACCCTGCTCGAGAACGTGCTCGATGTGAGCCACGTGCCGTTCACACACCACCGCACCGTGGGCAAGCGCGAGAACGCCGCGCCGGTGGAGGCCGAGCTGCGGAGTTTCGGCCCGGAGGGCTTCACGGCGCTCTGGGCCGAGGGGCCGCGCAAGGGGCGGCTTGGCAGCCAGCACACCACCTTCACGGCCCCCTGCCTGATGTGGCACGACCTCACGGCCAAGGGCTTCGGCCGCATCCTCACGGTGGTGTACGCCACCCCGATCCGGCCGGGTGAATGCCGCCTGTTCGCGCGCTTCCCGTTCCAGTTCCAGTCGGCGCTGCCCCGGCTGCTGGTGGGTCTGCGGCCGCGCTGGCTGCAGCATCTGGGCAACCACACCGTGCTCGATGACGATCAGGTGTTCCTGCACTGGCAGGAGCGCACCCTGGAGCGCCGGGGCGGCAGCGGCAGCTACGAGCAGGCCTGCTTCCTGCCCACCGGCGCCGACCTCTACGTGCGCCAGCTGCATCGCTGGGTGCGGGAGTTCGCCGGAACGCCGTTTCCCGGCCAGCCCCTGCCGCCGCGCCAGCTCAGCGAGCCGTTGCTGGAGCGCTGGCATGCCCACACCAAGCACTGCCGCGCCTGCTCCGGTGCCCTGGTCGCCATCCGCCGCTGGCGGCCGCTGCTGCTCACGGCCATGGTGGCCGCAGGGCTTGGTGTTGCGGTGCTGCCGCTGCCTGCGCTGCGGCTGGCACTGCTGGTGCTGCTGGCCCTCGGTGGACTGCTGCTGCGGCAGCTGGTGCTCTGGGAGCGTGGCCTGCTCCAGGGCGATGGCTCGTATCCGCGCAACAAGCTGCCGCGCGCGGCGTGAATGGCAGCAGAGTGGTGACAGCCGCCGCCGCCCGGTGCCGCTCCAGCCTGCTGACGATTCCGGCGATGCCGCTCGCCCTGACAGCGGGCCAGGATATGGAGGCGGTAAGCGGCCGGTGATTCCCCACGCCGCCCCGATCCTTGATGCCGAGGGCCGGCTCACCTACGTGGGCAGCGATGGCCTCCGCTATGTGGTGGCTGAGCCGCCCGAGACGTGCTGAACGGATCGGCCAGATCTCAACACACTGGTCTCAGGTGCTCCCCGGCACGATTTCCCTCTCCCCTCCCCCGCTGGTTCTGGTGCACGGGCTGCTGGACACCCCTGCGGTATTCGATCGGCTCAAGCGGCAACTCGCTGGCCGTCGCCAGCCGCTGCTCACCCCAGCCCTGCCCCTGCGGCTGGGCCGCACACCGATCCTGGAGGCGGCGGAGGTGTTGGGCAGTCACATCGAGGCCGCCTTCGGTCTCCAGCAGCCGATCGACCTGCTGGGCTTCTCCATGGGTGGGGTGATCGCCCGTTGCTGGATCCAACGGTTTGGCGGCCACCACCGGTTGCGCCGCTTCATCAGTGTGGGAAGCCCCCAGCAGGGCACCATCACAGCCCAGCCCTGGCCCCGGCGCCTGTTCCGGGGCATTGGTGATCTTCGTTTTGGCAGCAGCCTGCTGAGCAGCCTCAACGACGATCTGGATCTGCTGGCCCGCATCGACTGCCACAGTTTTTTCTCCGCCCTGGATCTGGTGGTGCTGCCGGGTTGGCGGGCCGTGCTTCCACACGGCAGACACACGATGCTCCCGGTGCTCACCCACCCCCAGCTGATGCGGGATCGCGCCGCCCTGCAACCGATCGCCAACGAATTGCTGCGCCCCTGATCTCGCTTCAGCGGCTCTGCCTAAGGTGATGTCAACGCCGGGGTGCAGGCCGCTGATGGCTTGGCTGAGCGTCTCGCTGCTGGTGCGTTGGCTGCTCGGATGGCTGTTGGGCCTCAGGTTGCCGGTGCTTCCTGCCGGCACCCCCAGCCAGCCGCGCACGGTGTCGGTGTTGATTCCGGCCCGCAATGAGGAGGCGTCGCTGCCCCATCTGCTCGAGGCGCTCACCCAGCAGTCGCTGCTGGCCAGCGAAGTGATCGTGATCGATGATGACTCCACCGATGCCACCGCCAGCATCGCGCTGGCGGCAGCTGCGGCCTTGCCGGTCCGGCTGATTCACCCGCCGCCCCTTCCACCGGATTGGTGCGGGAAAACCTGGGCGCTTCACCACGGCGTGCTGGCCAGCTCGGGGGAGGTGCTGGTGTTCTTCGATGCCGATTGCGAGCCTGGCGTGGATTGTGTTGCCAGCCTGGTGGCCCAGCAGGAACGGCTTGGCGGGCTGGTCTCAGTGCAGCCCTTCCACCGCACTGAACAGCCCTATGAGCAGCTGTCGCTGCTGTTCAACCTCGTGGGCCTGATGGCCGTTCCATTGGGGCCAGGTTGCGGGGTGGCTTTTGGACCCGCCATGGCCACCAGCCGCCACGACTACGAGCTGGTGGGCGGCCATGCCGCCGTGGCCCACCGGGTGGTGGAGGACTGGTTCCTGGCCCACAGTTACGAGCAGGCCGGCCTGCCGGTGAGTGCCTTCATTGGCTTCGGGCAGATCGCCTATCGCATGTACCCCGGCGGCCTGCGCGACATGGTGGTGGGCTTCGACAAGAACTTCGCCACCGCCGCCGGTGAAGTTCGCTGGCCCTGGATGCTGGCGGTGCTGCTCTGGCTGTCCGGGTTGTTCTGGGCCGCCTGGTGCCTGCCCGCGGCCCTGCTGGGTTGGCCGCTGGTTGGTGATCGCGGCGTGGCGGTGAATGCTGTGATCTTCGGCTGCTTTGCCGTTCAGTTGCTGCTGCTCACCCGCAGGGTGGGGCGCTTCAGCTGGATCAATCTGGTGTTCCCGATCCCCGTGCTTTTTTTTCTGAGTGTGTTCCTTCTGGCGATCGTGAATCTCGAACGCGGGCGGGTGCAGTGGAAGGGCCGGGTGTTTTCCACGCGCTGAGATGGCCGTCCATGCCGATGGCGCAGGTGCCGTGCTCGGCTCGGTGGGCTACTGGCTGCTGCTCTCTTTGCTGGTGGGGGGCCTGGCGAACTGGTTGCCGCCACCCTGGCTGCTCTGCCCGCCGCTGCGGCCTGCCCAGCGCGCCATCCCCGGCATCCGCCGCTGGAAACGCTGGATCCCCGATGCCGGTGGAGCCCTGCCCCGAGGGGTGCCGAAGGCCAGCCTGGTTCAGCGGGATCGTCAGGCCCTTGAGCAGCTGGCCCTGGAAACGCGCCGCGCCGAGATGGTGCACTGGCTGCTCCTGGCCGGCTGGTTGCCCGCCCCGCTCTGGTTGCCGCCTCTGGGGGTGGTGATCAACCTGCTGTTCGCCTGCCTGTTCAACCTCCCCTGTCTGTTGCTGCAGCGGCACACCCGCAGCCGGGTGGAGCGATGCCTGCAGCAGCGTCAGGGGTGGATCAGGCGTTCAGCACCTCTGCCCTGAGCTGAAGCTCCACGCCATCGCCTGGGTCGTCCACATGGTTGGCCACCACCAGCCTGTGAAGACCTGCCTCCACCACGAACCGATCGCGCCGGGGATCGAAGCAGGCCAGGCACTGCAGGGGGATATCCAGGCTGAGCTCCCGCTCCTCTGCTGCCATGAGCTCTACGCGCTGAAATGCCACCAGGCTGCGCCTTGGCCGCTCCATTCCCTCGCCTGGTGGTTCCAGATACACCTGCACCACCTCGCTGCCCGCCATCCCGCCGCTGTTGCGCACCATGAGATCGAGCCGGATGCAGCGCTGCCCGGCACCGTTGCTGATCAGCCGGGCAGCTCCGAGGGAGCGCTGGAAGCGCGTGTAGCTGAGTCCAAAGCCGAAGGGAAACAGCGCCGGCAGGCCGCGCTTTTGCAGCAGCCGGTAGCCATGCCACAGGTCGTAGCGCACCTGTTTCGCTCTCGGCTCAAACGTTGGCAACCCCTCGCTGGAGCTGGGCATGGAAAACGGCAGCCGGCCACCAGGCGACACATCGCCGAACAGCACATCTGCCAGGGCATGACCTCCCTGTTCGCCCGGATACCAGAGCAGCAACAACCCTGACACCAGATGTTGCCAGTCGTGGCAGAGGATCGCCCCGCCTCCCATCAACACGACCACCGTGCGGGGGTTCACCGCTGCCACAGCCTGGATCAGACTCACCTGATCCGGAGGAAGGGACAGGTCGCTGCGGTCTCCCGCGGCGAAGTCGCCCCGTATCCGGGGCGTGGCATGGCTGGTGAGCGAAGCGATGGCATCGGCCACGGGCTGCCACCGCCGCCGTAGCCGCCTGCGCCCCAGCCAGTGTTCCAGCCATTCCGGGGGCGGGATGAACCGCAGCAGCGGGGCGATGTCGCCGGGGTGGATGTGCTCTCCCTCCAGCTGCCAGTCCAGACCCACCACCACCACAGCGGCCTGGCACCGGGCCGCCAATGCCGCGGTGGCCTGGGGGGAGCGACCGTCGGAGTAGCTGATCTTCAGACCGGGCCGGGCGGCCCGCAGACCGGCCAACGGGGTCACCACGGCTCCGGCTGGCGGACGGGTGTCGGAGGATCCCCGGTCGCCCAGGTTGGATCGGGCCGCCAGTCTCCCCACCACCGCAATCGAGGACGCGTCGGTGAGGGGCAGGGCCCGCTGCCCATGGGCCACGCGCTCATTGCGCAGCAGAACAATCGACTGACGCGCAGCCTCCCGTGCCAGCTCCAGGTGGGCCTGGCAGCGGCGCCAACTGCTGGGGAACTCCCCTGGTGGTACCCGCAGCTGCAGCCGCAGTTGCCGCAGCACCGCGTCGTCGAGGCGGTTGAGGGGCAATTGCCCAGCTGCGATCGCCTCCGGCAGGCTGCCATGCAGCACCATCCGGAACGGCATCTCCAGGTCGAGCCCGGCCCGCAGTGCGGCAACACCGTTGCGCACGCCGAAGATGAAATCGCTCACCACCAGTCCCCGAAATCCCCAGCGCCGCTTCAGCACCTCCTGGATGAGGTGGTCGTGCTCGCTGCACCACTGCCCGTTCACCCGGTTGTAGGCGCTCATCACTGATCTGGCGCCGGCCGCCACACAGGCCTGGAAGTGGGGCAAGTAGAGCTCCTGCAAGGTCCGCTCGCTCACCTGCACATCCACGAGGAAGCGCGAGCTATCAATCGAGTTGAGCGCGTAGTGCTTCACGCAGGCGATCCCGTGGCGCTCCAGGCCGCGGGTCATCGCAGCTCCCATCAGTCCCACGTGCAGGGGGTCTTCGCCGTAGGTCTCCTGCGCTCGCCCCCAGCCCGGGTGGCGCAGCAGGTTGATGCATACCCCGGCCACCCAGTTGGCGCCAAACGTTCTGGCCTCGCGGCTGATGGCGACGCCGATCTGCTCCTCCAGCTCAGGGTTCCAGCTGGCTCCGCGCGCCATCGGCACCGGAAAGGTGGTGGCCCCGCCCGCCAGTACTACCCCGCGGGGCCCATCCACGAAGCGTAAGCCGGCGAGTTCAAGCCGGGGCAGCACTCCGGCGGGCCAGCTGTGGCGATGGGAGGCATCGTTGAGAGCCAGATCGAGCATCCCGACCCAGAACGGAGTGCCGCCGCTCACGAGTGAGATTTTTTCCTCCAGCGTGAGCTGGCCCAGCAGGTGGCGGGCATCCCGCTCAAGTGGTCCTTGTGGCTGCTCGCGCATGTCCGCAGCGCCCGGCCGTTGCCATCGGCAGGCTGGCAGATTCCCGTTGCAGCGGTGGGCCGGGACACGTCGCTGCCGACCCAATGCGGTTGATCAGCAGCGCCGGGCCTGGCTGGGGGTGATCCCATGGCGCTGTTTGAAGTCGGCGCTGAAGTGGCTCATCTGCAGATAGCCGCAGGCCAGAGCCACCTGTCTCACCAGCGGCCGTTCCCCATCGGCCTGCAACTGCTCCAACGCCAGGGCTAACCGCTGCTCGCGGATCCACTGCTTGGGTGCGCATCCCAGCCGCTCGCGAAAGGCATAGTGCAGTGCCCGTCTGGAGTAATTGGCGCGGGCCTCAAGGTCGCTCATGCGCAGCGGCTGATCCAGGTTGGCCTTGATGTAATCGATCAGTTCATCGAATCCGTCGCTTCCGAGAGATTGCCGGCTGCTGCCCCTATCGGTTGTTTCTTCAGTGAACAGATCCGGCTTCACCAGCATGGCCACCAGGCGATGCATCACATCGTCGAGGCCGAGCCGTCCAGCTACGAGAGGACCCACGGCAAAGCACGTATCGAGATAGTGAATCAAGCCATGAATGGCATTGGCTGGGGCTCCCGGCTTCATCGCGATCGGCTTCAACTGTTCAAATTCCCGGCGCTCCTGCCGGGTCATGCCAGGCCTGCCGGCTATGGCTGCTGCCGCTGATGCGATCAGCGATCGTTTTAGCCTGATGGCGCAGCCTGAGCCGTTGGCTTCGAAGGTGCCGCTGAGAGCACCGGTTAGCACGGCCCCTCCGGAGCTGCAGCGCAGAGATCGGCTTTTATCCTTGAGCTGAAATTCACCCTGAATTGCCACGATCAAGTGCACATCGGAGCACTCCCTGACCCGTGCCTCAAACGGCGTGTGGGTGGTGGCCGTGATCAGCATGCTGTTCACCCTCAAGTGCCCCACCCGATGCAAGCACCGGCCTTCTGGTTCGGTGTGGACAATGTCTTCGATCCTGCCCATGTGCAGGTAGGCCTGGCCTACGCGGTTGGGATCGCGGATGTCTCTGTACTCGCAATTCAGGAGAGGTGGGGGAATCCATTTCCCGTCGTCGCTGAGCACTACGCCAAGGGCGTTGTTTCGGGTGGATGGGGTGGCCTGGTTCATGCGCGTCCTCCGCGATCACCGGCGATGGATTGGCGGACGATCAGGGGGAGCCAGCCGGTTGGCCGATCACCCTGTCTTCCGCTTGATCGCAGTCTCCTGCGATCAACTACCACTGCTGGGATCCCTGGAGAGCCCCGCACCGCTTCACCGTTTCACCGCAGTGCTTTTGACGGTATGGAGGCCTAAAGCGCCTGAATTCACTTTTGCGCAAACCGACCTGGTTTGCACGATTTCTTCAGGTTTGCTCCCTGCCTGCTGCCTCAGGCACCTGCCAGCTGGGTCATCGCTGAGGTGATTGTGGCGGCGTCCACGTCGTCGCGGATCAGCACCGAACCAATGGCGGTGGGCAGCACGAAGCGCACCTTGCCGTCGCGCACCTTTTTGTCGCCCTGCAGGCAATCGAGCACCGCGCCCGGATCCAGAGCCGGCAGGGTGAGTGGCAGGCCCGCCGCCTTCACCAGGGCCCACTGACGCTCCTGCTCGGTGCGGCTCCAGAGACCCATGGCACAGGCGATCTCGCCGGCCGCCAGCATCCCCAGCCCCACGGCTTCACCGTGCAGATAGGTGCCATAACCGCTCAGGGTTTCCACCACATGGCCGAGGGTGTGGCCGTAGTTGAGGATCGCCCGCAGCCCGCCTTCCCGCTCGTCGGCCGCCACCACCCGCGCCTTGGCGGCGGCGGAGCGCTCCAGCAGCCGCTGCAGCAGGCTGGGCCCCACTGCGGCCAGGCTGGCCAGGCCAGCTTCTGGATCCCGCTGGGCCGCGCCCTCCAGATCGCTGAACAGCGGCGCATCGCCGATCACGCCGTACTTGATCACCTCCGCCATACCGGCGCGGAATTCACGCTCGGGCAGGGTGGCGAGGGTGGCCGGATCGATCAGCACCAGACGGGGCTGGTGAAAGGCACCGATCAGGTTCTTGCCGCCGGGGTGGTTCACTCCGGTCTTGCCGCCGATGGCGGCGTCCACCATGGCCAGCAGGGTGGTGGGCACCTGCACCACGGCGATGCCCCGCAGCCAGGTGGCAGCCGCGAAGCCCGCCATGTCGCCCACCACGCCACCGCCGAGGGCCACGATCAGCGAGCCGCGCTCCAGCCGCCGCTCGAAGGCCGCGTTGTGGATCAGGGCCACGGTGGCGGGGGTTTTCTGCTCTTCTCCGGCCTCGATCACCAGGCTGCTGGCCTCCAACCCGGCGGCCTGCAGGCTGGCCAGGGCGGCGGCGCCGTAGTGCTCCTGCACCACCGGGTTGGTGACAACCAGCACCTTGGTGCCGGCCTGGATGCCCTGCTCCCGGATCTGGCTGCCCAGATCCGGGAGGCTGCCCCCGCCAATCACCACGGGATAGGGATTGGCGCTGAGCTCCACCCGGATGGTGCGGATTGCGGCGGGCGTGGCGGTCATGGAGTCGGGCAGGGGTCGGCCGAGGCTAGGGCGCTCCTGCCGGCCTTCAGGGCAGCGTGAAGCCCGACTGCAGATGCTTGAGATCGAGCATCACCCAGGTGATCCACACCAGCAGCGCGATCACCCCGCTCACGGCCGCAAAGCGGGCGATGGCTTTGCCCAACACCTCCACGGCACTCACTTCTTTCATGGCTGGCGCGGCTCAGATCACCGCAACCTAGGCAGCGCCGGCCAGCACCTCCAGCAGCGCCTCGCCGTAGCGCTCCAGCTTGGCGGCGCCGATGCCGCCCACCTCGGCCAGCTGGGCGCGGCTGGTGGGTTGGCGGCTGGCCAGCTCCAGCAGCGTGCGGTCGTGGAACACCACGTAGGGCGGCACGCCCTGGCTGCGGGCCTGCTCCGTGCGCCAGGCCTTGAGCCGGGCCACCAGGTCCGGATCGGCGTCGCCCCAGTCGCCGCTGGCCTGGCTGCGGTTGAGGCTGCCGCCAGAGCGGCGGCGCTCGGCCTTGACTGGTGGCAGCGGCAGCTCCAGGCGCTGCTCCCCGCGCAGCACCGGTTTCACCAGGGTGTCGGGCCCGAAGCGCAGGCCGCCTCGCCCCTCCGGCAGCGGCTCCAGCAGGCCCAGGCCGGTGAGCTGGCGCACCAGCGCCTTCCATTGCTCGCGGTCGAGTTCCTTGCCGATGCCGTGCACGCTGAGCTGGTTGTGGCCGAGGCTGCGGATGCGCTCGGTGTCGGCGCCGAGCAGCACATCCACCAGATGGTTGGCCCCGAAGCGCTGGCCGGTGCGATACACAGCCGAGAGCAGCTTCTGGGCCGGCACGCTCACATCGCTCCGCGCCCGGGGCTCCAGGCAGCCATCGCAGTTGCCGCAGGGTTCAGGCAGGGCTTCCCCGAAGTGGCGCAGCAGCACCTGGCGGCGGCAATCGGGCGCATCGGCATAGGCCAGCAGGGCATCGAGCTTGCCGTGCTCGATCCGCTTCTGCTCCTCTGGCGCGGCGGAGTCGTCGATGAAGCGGCGCAGCTGCGGCACATCGCCCGGCCCGTGCACCATCCAGGCCACAGCCGGCAGTCCGTCGCGGCCGGCGCGGCCCGTTTCCTGGTAGTAGGCCTCCAGGCTCTTGGGCAGATCCACATGCGCAACAAAGCGCACATCGGGCTTATCAATTCCCATCCCAAACGCCACGGTCGCCACCACCACCACGGCGCCGCTGTCGCCGCCGCTTCTGAATCGCTCCAATGCCTTGCTGCGCCGGGCCGCATCCATGCCGGCGTGATAGCCCACGGCTTCAAAGCCGGCGGACTGCAGCTGGGCCGTGATGCTGTCGACCCGGCTGCGCGAGCGGGCGTACACGATGCCGCTGTGGCCCCGCTGCTCCTCCAGAAACGCCAGCAGCTGGCGGCCGGGCTGCTCCTTGTGGCGCAGCAGATAGCGGATGTTGGGCCGATCGAAGCTGGCCAGAAACACCCGGCCCTGCTCCAGCCCCAGGCGCTGCACAATTTCGGTGCGGGTGCGCGGATCGGCGGTGGCGGTGAGCGCCAGCCGCGGCACCGCCGGGAAGCGCTCGGCCAGCACCCCTAACTGGATGTATTCGGGCCGGAAGTCGTGTCCCCACTGCGACACGCAGTGGGCCTCATCGATGGCGAACAGGCTGGGCTGGATCCGCTCCAGCAGATCCCCTGCCAGCAGCCGCTCCGGACTCACGTACAACAGCTTGAGGCTGCCGCTGGCGATCTGGCGCCACACCTCGCTGCTGGCCTCCGGATCAAGGCCGGAATGGAGCGCTGCAGCTGTCACGCCCGCCTGGCGCAGGCCCGCCACCTGGTCGTCCATCAGGGCGATCAGCGGCGAGATCACCACCGCCAGCCCCGGCCGGCACAGGGCCGGCACCTGATAGCAGAGCGACTTGCCGCCGCCGGTGGGCATCAGCACCAGGCCGGAGCCGCCGGCCATCACGTGCTCCACCACCGCCGCCTGAGGGCCACGGAAGCTGCCGTAGCCGAACACCTCGCGCAGCACCTGCAGCGGGTCGCGGCCCATGGCGGAGGTCAACGATTGGATCTCCCACAATGGCGCCAGCCGCGAGCCCCCATGCCCTCCCGCTCCTCGGGTGCCGCCACTGCCTCTGCCACTGCCTCTGCCACGGTCACTGCCACCGCCTGGGCGTTCCTCTCCCCGGCCCTGGTGCTGATCGGCCTGTCGGTGCTGATTCCGGCGGCCATGGCGCTGGTGATGAGCTTCAGCCAGGCAGGGCTCGATGTGAGCGAACCGCTGCGCTTCGTGGGGCTGGCCAATATCCGCCGGCTGCTGGCCGATCCGATGTTCTTCCGGGTGGCGGGCACCACGCTGCTGTATCTGGTGGGCGTGGTGCCGCCGATCGTGCTCGGTGCCCTGACCCTCGCCGTGCTGGTGAACCGCCAGCTGCCCGGCATCCACTGGCTGCGCGGCGCGCTCTACACGCCGGTGCTGGTGTCGATCGTGGTGGCGGCGATCGCCTTTCGCTGGCTCTACGCCGAGAACGGCCTGATTAATGGTTGGCTAAGTGCGTTGCTCGGGGATGCCTTCAGCCCGATCGGCTTCCTTACCTCACCGCTGCTGGCCCTGCCCTCGGTGATGCTGGTGACCCTCTGGAAGGGCCTCGGCTACTACATGGTGATCTTCCTGGCGGGTCTGCAGGGGATCCCCAGGGAGCTCTACGAGGCGGCCGAACTCGATGGCAGCGAGGGCTGGCGCAAGCACCTCGACATCACCCTGCCGCTGCTGCGCCCCTATCTCACCCTGGTGGCGGTGATCTCGGCGATTGCCGCCACCAAGGTGTTTGAGGAGGTGTTTCTGATGACCCAGGGCGGCCCGGCCGATGCGACCAGAACCCTGGTGTATTACGTGTACGACCAGGCGTTTTCGGAGCTGGAGATCAGCTACGCCTGCACGGTGGGCCTGGCCCTGTTCCTGATGGTGCTGGTGCTGAGCCTGATCCGTTTTGCCTTCGCCGGCGACCGGGGCCTCAGCTGAGCGCCCACCAGTGGGACAATGGTCCATTGGCCGCGCGGCGGTGAGCCCAACCGAACGTCCACAGCTCGCAACCCCAGGCCCTTCCGAGCCCTCCGCCACCGTGGCGATCGGGGTGGTGGGAGGCGGCCAGCTGGCCTGGATGCTGGCCGATGCCGCAGCCCAGCTGGGCATCCCGGTGCATGTGCAGACGCCGGGCGACGCTGATCCGGCCGTGCGCAAGGCCAGCAGTGTGGTGCAGGCCCGCCTGGGTGATGCCCAGGCCACGGCCCAGCTGGCCCGGAGCTGTCAGGCGATCACCTTTGAAAACGAATGGCTGGATCTGGTGGCACTCGCCCCCCTGGTCAAGGCTGGCGTGCGCTTCCTTCCCTCGCTGGAGGCCCTCGAACCCCTGGTGTGCAAGCGCAACCAGCGCCAGCTGCTGGATCGTCTGCGCCTGCCCACGCCGCGCTGGTGTCTGATGCCGGGCCCCGGCAAGCCGCTGCCTGAAGGCATGGCCTTCCCGCTGATGGCCAAGGCGGCCACCGGCGGCTACGACGGCAAGGGCACGGCCGTGCTGCGCACTTCGGCCGATCTGGCGGCTCTGCAGCGGCAGGTGGAGGCCGATGCCTGGATCCTGGAAGACCTGGTGGCCTTCGAGCTGGAACTGGCGATCACGGTGGCCCGCGACGGCGCCGGGCGGGTGGAGGTGTGGCCCCTGGCCCAGACCCACCAGCACCGCCAGGTGTGCGACTGGGTGCTCACCCCGGCGGCGGTGCCCCATGGCGTGCAGGCCTTCGCCCGCAACATCGCCTGCTCCCTCGTGACCGCCCTCAACTACGTGGGCGTGCTGTCGATCGAGTTCTTCTATGGCCCTGCCGGCCTGCAGGTGAATGAGATCGCGCCGCGCACCCACAATTCCGCCCACGTCACGATCGAGGCCTCGCGCACCAGCCAGTTCACCCAGCAGGCGCGGATCGTGGCCGGCATGCCCCTGGCCAGCACCGAGCTGGTGGTGCCCGGCGGCCTGATGGTGAACCTGCTGGGCTTTGAGCCAGGCGAGCCCAACTACCAGGTGCAACGCGACGCCCTGGCGGCCCTGCCCCAGGCGAACCTGCATTGGTACGGCAAGCGCGGCACCGGCCTGGGCCGCAAGCTGGGCCACCTCACCCTGCTGCTCAACGGCATCACCGCCGAGGCGCGCCAGCAGGAGGCGATGGCGCGGCTGAGCGAGGTGCGCGCGATCTGGCCGTTGCCGCCGGAAGACGCTTAGGATTGCCCCGGACTGCCGTGTTGGTGCCTGCCTTTCACAGTTTTCTGATCTGACTCCCTCTTCGACATGGGGGTCTGCAGCGGAAGCAACGTAGGCCGGCCTTGTTGCCGGAAACGGCGCCCCGCCCTTGACCCCCTTCTGGTTCATCCAGGTCGAAACACTGGGGCAACACGGCACGGCGGTTCACCCTCTTTCTCGATCTTGTTAACTCCCTGATGCGGTCCTGGAGGGCAGCGCACCAGACGGGAATCTGCGGCGTTCCGCTGTCGGCCTGCACGGCTAAGACAGAGTGTCCATCGCAAGGCGTGCATGCGTTTGCCTGCTCTGTTGGCAGCCGGCGTGGCCGTGCTGCTCAATTTCACCCCGGCGGCCTCAGCCGCCGGTTTCCAGGTCACCAGCCGCTGGGAGCTGGCCCAGGCCCGTCGGGTGGCGCTGGTGCAGGTGCCGGAGGGTGTCGAGGTCACGCGGCTGCAGTGCTCGGTGATCGACAGCCCCCAGCCCAGCTACACCAGCATCTGCTCGGTGGAGGTGAAGGAGCCCCGCCCCTGAGTCAGCGGTGCTCGATCAGCTCGGCGGAGGCGTAGCGCACCTTCGCCAGGCCGGCGTACTTATCCGTGGCGTCGCGGTAGCCCGCGGCGCACACCACACAACTGCGATAGGGGCTGCTCTCCAGCCCCAGGATCCGGTCGTAATCGGCCGGCGAGAAGCCTTCGATCGGGCAGGTGTCCACCCCCAGCAGCGCGGCGGCCGTCATGAAGGTGCCCAGGGCGATGTACACCTGATTGGACGCCCAGCGCTCGATCTGCTGGCTGCGGGGCCCATCGATCAGATCCTTCCGCATCATCTCCCGGTAGAAGCCGAGCTGCTCGGCTGGCACCCCGCGCACCGCGCTGGTGGCGTTGATCAGCTGATCGAGGTCGGCCGGGGCGATCTCACGCTTGGCCAGGAACACCACCAGGTGGGAGCTATCGGTGATCTGGCTCTGGTTCCAGGAGTGGGGCCGCAGCTCGGCGCGCAGGCTGCCATCGGTGATCACCAGAAACTTCCAGGGCTGCAGCCCGTAGCTCGATGGGCTCATCACCAGGCTGTTCTCCAGCGCCGCCCAGGTGTTGGGCTCGATCCGGCGCGACGCATCAAACGCCTTCACTGCGTAGCGCCAGTTGAGGGCCGCGTCCAGAGCGCCGGGGTCAAGGGGGGTGAGGGCGATCTGGTTCGGCGTGGCGGCCATGGGGCGTGCAGCGGTGAGCCATGCATTCTTGGGGTCTACCCCAGCGGGCCGATGGATCAGGAGGCGGCCAGCAGCGCATCCACGCATTGCTGCAGTTGTTCGCGGCTGAGGCGCGTCACCACAAACACCTCCTGGGCGCTGGAGCCGCGCCGGGCCACCAGCTTGTGGCCGCCGGTGATCGGCGCCGATACCCGCAACCGCAGTTCCGGTGCCCTGCCCCTCACCCGGCTGATCACCGCCGGCGTCACGGTGTCGATGCCCGGTGCGTCGGCCAGGCGCCGCAGCAGCGGAATCAGCCCGTCGAGATAGGTGCTGTGGGTGATCACCACCCGTCCCATAACAACAACCTCAGGCGGGCTCCAGCGGAGCCATGGTGAGGCCCTCGGCGCCCAGCTGCTGGTGATAGAGCTCGGCCTGCTCCTGGGGGCCGCACCACACCACCGCCGATCCCTCACCATCGATGCGGTGGGCCAGCTCCCAGGCGCGGTCGGGCTGCATCGCCGGGATGTAACGCACCAGGCACTCCACCACATGCTGGAAGGTGTTCACGTCGTCATCGAGCACCACCACCTTGAAATGGGGGTAGGGCTGGCGCACCCGCTGCCGCTCCTGAACGGCTGTTGGTGAGGACGCAGGCAAGGCGGGGCGGGCGAGGTGGACGTGGGCTGATCCGCACAGCAGCCTAGGTAAAGTACCGCCATAACCACTGCAACTCCGCGATGCTGATCACCGTTGGCTGGGCTTCCCTCGCTGCTCTGTTCAGCTTTTCGATCGCCATGGTGGTGTGGGGCCGTCACGGTGACGGCAGCATCAACTTCTGATCGGTTGTCCTGATGCTGGCCCTTGCCCGTGTGGCTGGCGTGACGGATGTCCTCCCCGGCGCGTCCACTGGAGTCGACCTGCTGCCCCAGGTGCTCTCCTGGACGGCCATTGTTCTGTTGCTCTTCGTGAGCGTCGGGGTGATCTATCTCTCCACCGTGGAGTGGCGCGACCGGCGTCGCCGCAAGGCTGCTGAGCCGCGCCGGCGACCGTGACCCTGGCCACCTGGTCATGGGAGCTGGCCGGTGAGCTGTTGGTGTCGCCACCGGATTCCTGCCCAGAACCCCTGAGTCCGGCCCAGCCCCTGGCTGTTCTGCTGGAGCGCATGGCAGCCGTCCAGCGCGGCTCTCTCCCGCCAGAGCTGATGCCAGCCCTGGCCCTGGAGCTGCTCCAGCGGGGCGAGCAGCCCCAGGAGCGCGAATGCATCCGCCAGGCCGCCGATGCCGCCCGCGCTGCCTGGGCGGGCCCCACGGTCACCTATGTGCTGAACCGCAATCTCAATGTGTCCAACCACTGCAGCAAGCACTGCAGTTTCTGCGCCTTCCGCCGCGACCCTGGCGAGCCCGGCGCCTACTGGCTCGAGCGCGATGAGCTGCTCGCCCGGGCCCGCGAGGCCCAGGCCGCCGGGGCCACCGAACTCTGTCTGCAGGGAGGCCTGAACACGGCGGCGCGCCTGCGCGGCAGCCTCACCGCCTACGCCGAGCAGCTGCTGCGCGATCTGCGCCAGGCCGCTCCCGGCATCCATCTGCATGCGTTCTCGCCGCAGGAGCTGCTGTTCTTCGCCGAGGGTGATGGCCGCCCCCTGGCCGAGGTGATCGAGCGGCTGCAGGCGGCCGGGCTGGGGTCGGTGCCCGGTACCGCCGCTGAAGTGCTCAGTGAGCGGGTGCGGCGGGTGCTGTGCCCCGAGAAGCTCAGTGCCCGTGCCTGGTGCGCGGTGATTCTGGAGGTGCACCGGGCCGGCCTGGCCAGCACCGCCACCCTGATGGCCGGTCATATCGAGGCCCCCGCCGATCAGGCCGCGCACCTGCTCACCCTGCTGGCCCTGCAGCGCCAGGCCCGCAGTCAGGGCTGGCCGGGCTTCAGCGAGTTTGTGCTGCTGCCCTTCGTGGGCCAGGCCGCACCGGCTCCCCTGCGCCAGCGGGTGGGGCGTGATCAGCCCGAGCTGGAGGCCATGCTCCTGCTCACCGCCCAGGCGCGGCTGATCCTGGGGCCCCTGTTCCCCAACCACCAGCCCAGCTGGGTGAAGCTCACCCTGGCCGGGGCCACGCAGGCCCTGCGCTGGGGTTGCAACGACCTGGGCGGCACCCTGATGGAAGAGCACATCACCACCATGGCCGGCGCTCAGGGCGGCACCAGCCAGTCGCCCCAGGCCCTGGAGGCTGCTGCCCGCCGCCTCGACCGGCCCGTGCGCCAGCGCACCACCCTCTACGGCATGGCCTCACCAGTGCCGGCATGAAACGCGTGCCCCTGCTGGCCACGGGCAGCCTCACCGCCCTGCTGCTGCTGGGCCCGGCGCTGGCGCTGTGGCTGTTGCCGCGTCCCCAGGCGCGGGGGCTGGAGCGGCTGTTGCCCCAGGCCTCGCTGCTGCAGAGCTTTCCCGCCGCGCCCGACCGGCCGGTGCCCCAGCTCTGGCAGCAGCGCCTCGGCCCGGGCCTGGCGGAGCGCCTCTGGCGCGAGCAGCGCGGGGTGTGGTGGCAGTTCTGGGGCCGCGATGGCGACGGTGGACCGTTTCTGGCCCTGGTTCGGCCCGCCGGGGCCAGCGTTGCTGCCCTGCCGCGGGCCGCTCTCCCCGTGGATGAGCTGGTGGTTGTCCCGCCGGACCCCCTTTCGCGGCGCCTGCTGGCCGACCAGCTCCGCTCCACCAGCCGCCAGCAGCGGCTTGGCCTCGAGCATCGCTGTCTGGAGCGGCTGCAGCAGGGCCAGGCGGTGTACTGGAGCCCCATCGGCCTGGCCCAGCTCAGCGGCGCGATGGCGCCGCTGCTGCAGATGGCTCGCCAGGGTTGCCTCAGCCTGGCTCCCAGCGGCGCCCGCTTGCGGAACGGTCTTGATCTCATGGGGGAGGCCGCCGCCAGGGCCGGAGTGCTCGGGACTCCACCCACCAGCGCCGTTGCGGGGCCACCACCTCTGCTGCCGGCGGGCACGCTTCTCGACCTGAGCGGTCCAGCGCTCGCGCCGGTGTTCGAGAGCCTGCTGGCCCGCCAATTGATCCGCGATCCGCTGGCCGCGCGCTATGGCCTCGCCGAGAGCCAGCTCAAGTTGCTCACCGGTGTGCCCTTCCGGCTGCGGCTCAGGCCGATCGCCCAGGGACCCTTCCAGGCGGGCCTGGAGCTGCAGCTGGCGGTGGGCCGCGAACGCAAACCCTGGGCAGCCCTGCTGCGCGATCTGCGCCAGGGTCTGCTCCGCCAGAATCTGCAGGAGGCACCGGCCGAGCTCACGGCGGCCGCGCCGGGCCTGCGCTCCCAGTCGCTGCCGGCGGCCCGATTCGTGCGTGACGACGGCACGGTGGTGGGCGGCTGGCGCTGGCAGAGCGTGGGCGGCGGCGAGCCCCAGCTGCTGCTCTTTCTCGGGCCTGTGCCCCAGGGTCTGACTGCACCGGTGCCCGCCCAGCCCAGCAACGGCCCCCTGAGCCTGCAACTGCAGCCCGCGGGCTTGAGCCGCCTCGGCCTGATGCCCCAGGGGTTGCCCCAGCTGGTGCGTCAGGCGCCGCTGCTGCAGCTCAGCCTCAGCCCCTCGGACCAGCCCCTCAGCCGGCTGACGGGACGCCTTCGCCTGTCAGGGGTGCGCTGACCTCCTGCTGTTGCCGCTCGCGCTTGCGCCGCTCGGCGGCCACGGTTTCCTCCATCAGCTCCACCGCCTGGGCCATTTTCTCCAGGTTGGAGGCGTAGAGGCTGAGGTCTTTATCGAGGCGGTCGCGCAGCAGCCCCATGGCCGCACCCAGATCATGGGCATAGCTGCGCAGGGTGGCCGGGTCCATGCCATCGGCGCCCTGGGCGTTCTCCAGCAGGCTCAGCAGCCCCACCGCCATCAGGCGGGAGTAGTGGAAGTCGGGGCGGCGGATGCTGTCGAGGGCCTGGGCGAGCGGCTCAGGGGCACCTTCCCCGGCGCGTTCGATCCAGTGCTTCACCTCATCGACGCTGTGCTGGCCGATGGCTGCCGTGGCTGCCTGCTGCTGAGCGCGCAGCTCGGCGGCGTTGAAGCCGGAGGCGGAGCACAGGGCTTCGAGCAGGGCTGCGCGGTGCTGCTCAGGCCGATAGCCGCGGGCGAAGCTGTCAAAGACCTGCACCAGGCCGCAGGCGAACAGGGGATTGGCCTGAAAGCCGGCCTGCCGGCTCAGCAGATGCAGCTCCACCAGAAGCTCGTCCACCATCCGCCGGTAGAGCGGGGCGATCACATAGGGGAAGGCGCTGTGGAAGGCGCGCTTGCTGTCAGCAACGGTGAGAGCAGCGCTCACGCGAGACACAACCGGGGTTCAGCGACCCTAGCGGCTCAGCCTCAGTAGGATCAGCGGGCGCCGCTGCACTCGCCTGTGTCCATGATCCCGATCGTGATCGAAGAGTCGGGCCGGGGAGAGCGGGCGTTCGATATCTACTCGCGCTTGCTGCGCGAACGCATCATCTTCCTGGGTGAGCCGGTCACCGCTGAATCGGCCAACCGCGTGGTCGCCCAGCTGCTGTTCCTGGAAGCCGAGGATCCCGAGAAGGACATCTTCCTCTACATCAACTCGCCCGGCGGTTCGGTGTATGACGGCCTCGGCATCTTCGATACCATGCAGCACATCAAGCCCGATGTGCAGACCGTCTGCGTGGGTCTGGCGGCGTCGATGGGCGCCTTCCTGCTCTGTGCCGGGGCCAAAGGCAAGCGCAGCAGTCTCACCCACTCGCGGATCATGATCCACCAGCCCCTCGGTGGTGCCCGCGGCCAGGCCAGTGATATCCGCATTCAGGCCGATGAGATCCTCTATCTCAAGAAGAAGCTCAACCAGGAGCTCGCCGATCGCACTGGTCAGCCGCTGCCGCGCATTGAGGAAGACACCGACCGCGACTTCTTCATGTCCCCTGCAGAGGCGGTGGAGTATGGCCTGATCGACAAGGTGATCGACAAGCGACCGATGCGGGCGGTCTGACCATCAGGCAAGGGCTCCATCAGTGCTTGTGTCCGGGACGATGATCGTCATCGTGCGGGCATAGGCCCACGGCACCCTGATCGAGATCGTCCAGCTTGGTCAGGTCGGCATCGCCGATGCCGTACGCCACATCGTGCACCAGGCGGCCACCAGCCATGGTGGCCAGCACCTTGGTGGTTGGGATCACGTCAGGCTTCACCTTGAACAGGTTCTGGCTGAGCAGGATCAGGTCGGCCTTCTTGCCCACCTCGATCGAGCCGAACTCCTTCTCCTTGCCCATCTGCCGGGCGCCGTTGAGGGTGTAGGCCTGGATGGCTTCAGCCAGGGTGAGTACCTCCCGCTGCGGGGGCAGCACCTGGTTCACCGAGCCGAAGTCGGCGATCAGATGCCCGGGAGGTTTCCGGTGCATCGCGGTGTAAATGTTGTTGAACGGGTTGACTCCGTGTTCAAACCCACCTGCGGTCGCCGGCCAGTCGGCCCCGAGGGCCACTACAGCGCCGCTGTCCACCCAGCTGCGGAATGGAAACTGAAGGGTGTCGTTGCGCCGTTGTCCCAGGAACGCGATGTAACTCGGTTGAATGTTTGCCCATACTGCGGTGGTCTGCACGATCACATTGTTGGCAGCAAAGCGCTTGTGTTCAGCTGGATCAACAAGCTGGGCATGGGTGATGATCAGCCTTGTCTTGGTGTCGCCGGCCTGGCGAAAGGCCTGGGCCGCATCCAGAACCGTGCGCACCGCCCGATCGCCAATGGCATGGACCGCCGTGCCCTGACCGACCCGCGCCACGCCCTGCATCATCGCCAGCATGGCCGTCTTGTCGAAGTAGAGCGACCCGCGGTTGGTGGTTGGCGTTGCGCCGTTTTTGAGATAGGGCTGCTCGAGCGCTGCTTTCTGGTTTTCGAGCACGCTGTCGCCCATGATCTTGAGCGTGTCGACCCACACATGGGCTGATCGCGCCTGGCTGGCGAGCCGGCTGGAATCGGCCACCGCCGTTTTGGCGAGCTGGGGTGTGTTGACCAGGTGCATCAGGCTCAGCCGCAGCGGCACCTTGCCCTGTTGGTCGAGCTTCACCAGTGCTGCAGCGGCCTGCTCGGTGGCGATGGGGTTGCCGAAATCCATGGCAGCCGTGAAGCCATACTCCGAAAGCCCGGAGAGAATCTTCGGCAGAGAACGTTCGATGTCGGCCGCGGTGATCACACCTGTGGCCCGCACCACTGGCACCGAGGCCGGGCTGCCCTTGATCGTGCCGGTGGGGTTGCCAGCTCTGTCGCGCACGTACTCCCCTCCCGGCGGATTGGGCGTGGCCTTGGTGATGCCGGCCAGCTCCAGCGCCTTGCTGTTGGCCCACATTGTGTGCAACGTGTGATCGGCCAGCATCACGGGCCGATCGGCCACCACCGCATCGAGCCATTCGCGCTTGGGACCTGCTTCGCCGAACTGCAGGCCGTTGTAGGCCGAGCCGAAGATGGCCGGCTTGGTGGGATTGGCGGCGGCGTAGGCCTTCAGCTTGCGCTGAATGTCCTCCAGGG